>ENA-UAPL01000734-UAPL01000734.1-human-gut-metagenome-genome-assembly--contig:-NODE-734-length-12874-cov-5.350651_pt1 | contig 12874 bp, 12 predicted proteins | sample MGYA00243480_ERZ654577 | MGnify/ENA primary metagenome ERZ654577 (study PRJEB26926, sample SAMN06164678) | human gut metagenome | biome: ENVO:00009003; feature: ENVO:2100002; material: ENVO:00002003...
GTGTATAAGAGACAGTCGTTGTTCATAACCGGATTCTCCTCTTACTTTTATGATGGGCTGCACCGCAGCAGCCGGAAAAACATGTCAGTGCCGGGAGGTATAGTGCACGGCGGGCGTTCTGCGCTGTGCAGGGAAAAATCGGATGATGAGTGCGCGGCGTACACGCAGCAGCTCACACACCAGCCAGATAGAGCCCAGAGCGATGGCATATTGCAGCCACATGCCCAGCACCGGCTGCGCAGAGAACTTTGCTACCATCAGATACCACGGAATAGCGATGATCTCCACGGTATGTACGCAGAAAATGTTCAGCGAACGGCGGCCCACCGCTTCCAGAAAGTGCACGATGGGGCCATGGCCATGGCTGAGCCGCATGAACAGCCGGATGAAAAGCAGGCCTGCAGCACCGTCCAGAAAGATGCTCAGCGGCCCCAGTGACCACTCAGCCAGCGAGATGCAGTCGGTGGTGCGGGTGGCAAGAGCGCCTACGGCAATGAGTGCTGAGCCCCCCAGCAGCCCGGCAAAGACTTTGGGCGGCAGGGGCTCGTCCAGCAGATGCTTCTTTTTGGCAAGGAAGCCGATATAGAGATAGGGGACGATCACTGCGCCCTGGATCAGGCAGAAGGGCGGCTCCCACACAAGGCTGACGCCCCAGCCCAGCAGCGCACACCCGGCCACAGCCCAGGGAACGTACTGTTCCGGGAAGATGTTCAGGATCACATCCAGCAGGATCCAGCCCACCATGAGGGCCAGCAGATACCACATGGGCCCGCAGGAGAAAAATTCCTGCCCGAAATACTCTGCCGTGTGGGGCAGGCCCAGCAGAAAACCGCCGGTGACCTTGACCGACTCGCCAATGGTGCCGGGCAGGTACTGGAACGTTTTATAGTGGATGATAAAGTGCAGCACGCAGGTGAACAGTGCAGTATAGAGGTAGGGCTTGAGCAGACTTTTCAGCTGCTGGTGGATGCATTTGCCGATGGAGCGCTTGCGGAAGCCGTAGCCGCTGGCAATAAAGAAAGCGGCCATCAGCGCTTCGCGGTAGATGAAGGGGAAAAACGCGGTCAGGGACAGGCCGCTGACCGCCTGCATGGGATAAAGCTCGGCGGTATGCGCAAAAACGATGATCAGCATACCGGCACCCTTGAGCATGTCGAACATGCCGATGGAGCTGGCGGTGCGGGGTTTGGTTCCTTCCATGGAGGTTCCTTCCTTGCGCGGGACATTCCCTCAGAGCCGGACGCCGCACAATGCGTAGATTTTGAATGAAAAAGATAAAAATTTGTATGGATATGAACCCAGTATAATGCTTTTTGCACAGACTGTCAATTTTGAATTGCGGTCCGGCGGGCGGGGGACACATGCCGCCTGCAATAAAAGCATAGCACAGGCCGGGCGGCTTCGCAACGAAAGGCAGAATTTACATCTGGAAACGGCACGATGTGCAAGGCTTTGTTGTCAATATTGGAAATTAAATGTTGCAAAACTCTTGCATTGACACGGGCCTTATTGTATACTGGACACAGTTGGAAATGTCTGGCAGGATCTGTGTGGGCTTACACCGGTGCACCGGATCGGATGATAAAAATGGAGGAAAAAAATGATTACATCGCTGTATCAGTCCCTTTGCAATATGGAAACCAACATTGCAGACCGTGTGGCTCTGCGCTGGTATGATGAAGAAAAGCAGGGCGTTGCCGAGGTGCACTACGCACAGTATGCCCAGGATCTGCGCCGGTTCGTGGCGTTCCTGCGTGCAGAGTATGGCGACGTGCGCGGCAAGCGAGTGGCGATCCTGGCCCGCAACAGCTACCAGTATGTCATCTGCATGTACGGCACCGTGATCGCAGGCGGCGTGGCTGTACCGCTGAACCTTGGCAAGGACTGGGATGCCATCTCCTACGAGCTGGGCCTCACCGAGCCGGTGTGTATCCTGCAGGATGGCGAGTTCGCGGAGCGGGAGCCTGCCCTCGCTGAGACCTACGGCAGCATCCTGAAGCCCATGGATGTCTTTGCAGCCTATGAGCCTGCCGAGGACGTGACCGAGGTGGAGGACCTCTCTGCTCTGGCCTTTATCATGTTCACCTCCGGCACCACCGGCCGCAGCAAGGGCGTCATGCTGAGCCAGAAGAACCTGTTCAGCGCCATGCCGGCTTTCCTGAACCCCTTTGACGATGTGAAGAAGCACACGGGCTGGAACACCGACGAGTTCTCGTCCCTGTCCGCCCTGCCCATGTTCCACATCTCCGCCATGACCAGCCTTGTTTCGTGGAGCATCACCGGCCACTCCATCAACCTGTGCAACAACCTGAAGTATTTCTACCGTGATCTGGGTGCCATGCACAGCGAGGTGATGGCGGTGGTGCCGGTGCTGCTGAAGAGCATCTACAGCGATGTGATGAGGGGCCGCCGCGACCGCCTGAACGGCCTGTGCATGCTGACCTGCGGTGCTGCCATGTTCGACCCCAAGATGCTGAGTGATATGATGGAGAAGGGCTTCTTTGTGGCCCAGATGTACGGCCTGACCGAGACCTGCGGCGACGGTGCATGGAACTCCTCGCAGGAGGCAAAGTACCTGACCAGCGTGGGCCATGTGGACCTCAGCTGTGAATACAAGCTGGACGACGGCGAACTGTGCATGCGGGGCGGCCCCATCATGCTGGGCTACTACAAGGACCCGGAAGGCACTGCAGAAGTCATCGATGCAGACGGCTGGTTCCACACCGGCGACATTGCCCGGGTGGAAGAGGACGGCTACATGTACCTGACCGGCCGCAAGAAGAACGTGATCATTCTGGACAGCGGCGAGAATGTGAGCCCCGAGGAGCTGGAAAAGCTGCTGGTGCCCTGTGCGGACATTCGGGAGTGCATCGTGAAGGAAAAGGACAAGAAGATCTGTGCCCTCATCTACTGTGACCCTGCAAAGCAGGAGACTGTGAAGGAGTTCGTCACCGGGGTCAACCGCGGCCTGCCGCTGTACAAGCGCATGGTGCCGGAGCTCAGCGCACAGCCGCTGCCCCGCAATGCCATGGGAAAACTGCTGCGCCAGTGATACGGATGCGGTAGAATGCCCACATGCATAAATGGGCCGGCAGACCGGAAGACTGATGACAGGAGTTCCGACAAAAAACAAGGCTTTGTTGCCGGAACCCTTGCGCACAGGAGAGAATCAGGGTATTATTATGGAAAGGCACAGGAGATTGTGCCTATTATCCGTCACGGAAAGGAAGAAAATTTCTATGGAACGAGCAGAGATCATTTCCCAGATCCTGGCCATCCTGGAGGATGTTGCCGAGGTCTCTCCCGAAGATGTGAATGAGAACAGCGTCCTGATGGACGATCTGGATCTGTCCTCAATGGAGATCCTGACCATTGTGGCAGACCTTGAGGAGACCTTCGGCCTGCGCATCCCCGAAAAGGAGCTGCGCAACTTTGTGACCATAGGGGATCTGGTGGATTATCTGGCGGCAAACGCGGGGTAACAGTTCATGAATGAGTCACGGCGCTCGACGGAGTACATCTTTCAGGGAACGATGTATTTTTTCCGTCGGGAGAAGATCCTGTGCCGGTACCAGTTTGCGCTGCAGGATGCGGTGGAACCCGCTCTTTTGCAGCGCGCACTGGATACGGCGCTTTCGGCCGCACCGTACTATCAGGTACAGCTGGTGCAGGAAAAGCGGAGTTTTTTTCTGGAGCCGAACCCGAACCCCTGCCTTGTGTATCAGGGCAGTGCACAGCGCGATATCCCGGAGGAAACGAACGGCTATCTTTTCAGCGTGAGCTGTGAGGGGGACACCGTCTATTTTGACTGGTATCATTTCCTCATGGACGGCCACGGGGTGTCGCCCTTCCTCACCCGCATTCTGGAACAGTACTGCAACCTGCGCTATGGCACGGCGTTTGCAAACACGCCCATCCTGTGCAGCCCGGCCTATGACATCGAGGCCATGATGGAAAAATACCCATCCCCCGCAGCCACCGAGAGCACGATGCAGAGGGATGTGGTGCAGACCCACGAGGGCAGGATGCGCCGCACCCGGGTGCGGCTGACCAAGCAGAGCCTTGTAGACCGGGCAGTGGAGAACGGTGTCAAGCCCTTTACGGCGCTGGCAGGTCTGCTGAGCCTTGCACTGCGCAGCTATCTGGGCAAGGACGAGATCCAGTATTCCTACTCGGCAGATACCCGCAGGGAAGCGGGCGTGCCGGATGCCCTTTACAACTGCGTGTGCTCCTTCCAGAGCAGCGTGAAGCTGAACGATGATACCCGCCTTGCGGACATTGTGCCGGAGATGGATGCCGAGGTGCTCCGCACCCTGCAGCCAGAGGCAAAGCTGCGCCAGATGGCCCAGCAGATGAGCTGGGTGTACAAGGTGGACCAGCAGAAAGCACCCCTGCGCATCAAGCAGAGGGTGTTCCAGATGGGCGAGTACATCAGCGGTGTCTCGGCGGATTTCTGGCTCAGCTATCTGGGCAATCCGCTGCTTCCGGCCACGCCGGAGCTTCAGAAGTACACCAAAGACTTCAATGTCTGGGTGCCGCCGGATGGCGGCTCCATGGGTGTGGAAGCCTCCAGCCTGAACGGCGTCATCACCCTGTGCATTGAGAACAAGGCCGAAATGCCCGGCCTTGCCGGGATGATCCGCACCGCCTTTGAAAAAGAGGACATCACGGTGCTGGAAGCCGTGGATCTGGATACATAAGTGCAGAACATAAAAAGCACTCTTTCCGGGCAGGAAAGGGTGCTTTTTTGCGTCTTATTCGGTCCGTGCAGGCCGTGTGGTCACCTCGCCGCAGCGCAGAGCCTCCTGTCGGCCGTTCTCCCGCTGGATGACCAGCCGCCCTTCCTCGTCGATGGCAAGGGCTTTTGCGGCGTAGGTTTCGGTCTCGGCACACACCGTCACCCAGTGGCCGGGCACAAAGCACCGGGCGCGGTACTCATCCAGACAGTCAAAGCCGGGGCAGAGGGCCAGCAGCTCCCGGGCAATGGCCCCGGCCAGTGCGGCCCGGCTCACCGGGGCAGGCCCGCCGGGGTACAGGCTCCCGGCTCTGCGGGCCAGCTCCTCCGGCCAGTCGGCGGCGGTGGAGGTAAGGTTCAGCCCGATGCCCACCACCAGCCATTCCAGCTGTCCGCTCTCAAGGTCGGTCCCCGCTTCGGTCAGGATGCCGCAGACCTTTCTGCCCTGATAGTACAGGTCGTTGACCCACTTGATGGCAAGCTCCAGCCCGCAGAGCTTTTTCACGGCACGGCAGACCGCCACCGCTGCGCTGATGGTAGCGGTCTGGGCATTGGCGGCGGGCATTTCCGGGCGCAGCAGCACAGAGCAGTAAACGCCCTTGCCTGCCGGGCTTTCAAATCTCCGGCCCAGCCTGCCGCGTCCGGCGCTCTGGTGGGCGGTGAGCACCAGCGTGCCATGGGGTGCACCATCCAGCGCCAGCAGCTTTGCCGTGCGGTTGGAGCTTTCCAGCGTGTCATATAAATAGATGGGTGCAGGGTAGTCCCCGATGGCTTCGGCGCAGAACGGGTCGCCGCCCGCCAGCCGGTAGCCCCGGCGGGGCGCAGCTTCCAGCGCGTACCCTTGGGCCGTGAGGGCCGCAGCGGCCTTGTGCACGGCAGCGCGGCTCACGCCGAGGGTCTCTGCCAGCTGCTGGCCGGAAACGTAGCTGCCCCCGGCAGAGGAAAGTGCCTGCAAAAGTGCCTGACGGGTACTGACAGCCATGGCCGAATGCCTCCTTTTGTGCTATACTACTTCTATTGTATCATAAAAATAAAATTTTTTGCAGGATTTTGAACGGCTGTTTCGTATGAATGTGCAGAAGGGCAGCGCAGGGACTGCACTTCGTCGGACCGGGACGAAACCGAAAGGAGGTGGGTGGATCGTTGACGACCTTGGAATTCAGCGCGATGGTGCAAAAATACCAGTCGCTCGTGTATACGGTCTGCCACCAGCTGGTGCCGGATGTGGGCGATGCGCAGGACCTGACGCAGGAGACCTTTCTGGCGGCATGGCGGGCCATTGACCGCTGCCCGCCCGGGTTTGAAAAACAGTGGCTGGCGCGCATTGCTTCCAACAAGGCAAAAGACTATCTGCGCAGCGCATGGGTGCGCAGGGTGAACACCCCCGGCGATGAGGTGCTGGCGCTGGAAGGCGCGCCGCCCGGCACCCAGCCGGAACAGCAGGTGCTGGATGCTCTGGGCGAAGAAGAGCTCACCGCCATGATCCTGGACCTGCGGGAGCCCTACAGAACACCCTGTCGTCTGGTGCTGCTGGAACAGCACACCATGGCCGAGGCGGCACAGCTGTGCGACCGCCCGCCCAAGACGGTGGAGGCACAGATCTACCGGGCCAAAAAGATGCTGGCACAGCAGATATTACAGCGTGAGCGCTGCGGAGAGGAGTGTGTACATGGAACTGTTTGACAAAAACGGCTGCCTGACCGATGAAGGCCTGCAGGCCCTGCAGGCAGGCAGGCTGGATGAGCTGGGGCGGCTGGAAACAGCAGAGCACCTTGCCTACTGCGATAAATGCATGGATCGCTACACGGCCCTGCTGACGGCAGATGCGCTGGAAACGCCGCCGCACTCCGCGCACAAGGCTGTGATGGCCGCCGTCTGGGTGCGGCTGATGCAGAACACATGGGGCCGCGCTGCAGTGGCCGGTGTGGCAGCAGTGCTGGCGTTCACCATGTGGCGCTCCGGTACCGTGGAGCAGCTGCTGGACTTCCGGCAGGAGCTGCGCAGCTGGATACAGGAAGCCAGCCAGAGCCAGACCGAAGAACCTGCACAGCTGGGCCGACCGGTGGAGGACGAAGAGCCGAAGCCGCAGGCGTCTTTTTCAAAGGCGGTCAATGATCTGCTGTTCGGGGCCCACAGCCCGGCGGCAGAGGACAAAAGAGATCTGCCGCTTACCGATCAAACGAAATGAGGGAATCGATCATGATGAAAAACGGGATTTTGACCTTTATCTTTGCCTTCTGCCCGGGCGCAGGCCAGATGTATCAGGGCTATATGAAGCGCGGCCTTTCGCTGATCACGATGTTCTGCCTGTTCGTTGTAATTGGCGTATCTACGCTGCAAGTGCTGACCATCGGCTGCGCCATCGTGTGGATGTACAGCTTTTTTGACACCTTCAATCTCCGGGCGCAGATCGGCGCAGGCACCGCCCCGGAGGACGATTATCTGGTGCATATCAACTGGAAGAACCAGCGGATGCAGGAGTTCATGATGGACAGCCACAAACTGCTGGGCTGGGGCCTGATCGTGCTGGGCGCACTGGTGGCCTACCAGAACATCCTTATGAACACGCTGGGGGACATCGTGTGGCGCTGGGGCAAGAACAGCCCCTTCTTCCGCGCACTTTATCTGATGATGGATCAGCTGCCGGAGATCGTTGTGTGCGTGGCCCTGATCATCTGCGGTGCGTGGCTGGTGCGTGGCCCCAAGGGCAGAAAGCCGAAGCAGAAGGCCGCGGACGCCGATTTTACCGAGTATGCTGCACAGGAAACACCGGCCGGGCCGGAGAAAAAGGGCTTTGCAATGCCCAAGCTCTCGGCCCTGCTGGGCAAGCCTGTGACCCCGGAGGACGAGACGGAGGACGAGGATGGACGAGAAGAATGAGACCGGCTCTGCTGCCCCGGAAATGCCCGGAAAACAGCCGCCGCTGCGCCGGGTGGGCAGCTTTACGCTGGGGGCGTGCCTGATCGCGGCGGGGGCGTTCTTCCTGTGCTATCACTTCGTGCCGGGCTTTGACTGGCAGCTGGCGCTGAAGATCGTCCCGGCAGCAGGCCTTGTGATGCTGGGCGGCGAGGTGCTCTTTTTTGCCGCCCGGCCGGGCCGCTGGAAATACGATTTCTGGTCGGTGCTGGTCTGCCTTGTGCTCATGGCCGGGTGCTTTGGCCTTTCGCTGCTGCCGGTGGTGTGGGAGGAGATCAGCCCCCAGCGCCGTCAGACCGAGCTCAGGCTGGGGCAGGAATATACAGCGGAAGCCTATGACCGGATCAAAACGGCCGCGCCGGAGGTCCGAGTGAAGGACATCCGCGGAAACGCCTATCTGTACAGCAGCAAGACGGAAACGCTCCGGGATCTGGACGCAGGAGGCGGTCATCTGAGCCTGACCGTGGTGCTGTTCGGCGATTATGACAGCGTGCAGGCATTTGCACAGGACTGCCGCAGAGTGACCGATGCCGTACAGCAGTGCAGTGCACTGCCGGACGAGCTGCGGATCGCATGGGCGCCGGACAACGACCCGGGCCAGAGCCTTACCGCTGGTACGCTGCAGCGGGTGGAGCAGTACACGCTGGAGCTGGACGGCATTGCACAGCTGGACTGGACAGTGGAGCAGATGGCAAAGCAGACGGAGATACAGTACCTGCTGGACGAAGAAAACGAAGAAACGGCAGAGTCCGAAGATGCTTCCGTGGAAAGCGCAGAGCTGAGCGAGTGAAACAAAAAATGCTTCCGTGCGCCGCACGGAAGCATTTTTTTTGTTGAAATCAGCCGAAAACTATGTTATGCTATCTCTGCTGCTGAAAGGCGGCGGGGCACTGCAAACAACGGTAGGCGGTTCGGCTCTCACTTCCGAAAGGAGGTGAGTACATGCCAATTACTTTGACATTCCACTTGTTTGGATTGACATTCACCATTCGCGTGAAAAAGTAAGAACCGCCACCCGGCACGGTGACGGTTCTCAAAAACTGTAAACCTTGAACTGGGGCCAACTGCTTGTCGCAGTGCCCTTTCTATAGACATTATAGCGAATCCCGGCAGAGCTGTCAAGCATCTGCCGGGATTCGTTTTATCGTAAAATTTACAGCTTTTTGCCGGTGAGCAGCTCGTAGGCCTCCAGATACTTGGCAATGGTCTTGTCAATGACATCCTGAGGCAGGTCGTAGTTGCTGTCGGGGTTGGCCTTGAGCCAGTCGCGAACGAACTGCTTGTCGAAGGAAGGCTGGCTGTGGCCCGGCTCGTAGCCCTCCAGCGGCCAGAAGCGGGAGGAATCCGGGGTGAGCATCTCGTCGCCCAGCACCACGTTGCCGTTCTCATCCAGACCAAACTCAAACTTGGTGTCGGCAATGATGATGCCGCGGGAGAGCGCATACTCAGCACACTTCTTGTACAGGGCAATGGTGTAGTCGCGCAGCTTGGTGGCATACTCCTCGCCGTGGCCGGGGAACTGCTTTTCCAGCACCTCAATGCTCTTTTCGTAGGAGATGTTCTCGTCGTGGTCGCCGATCTCGGCCTTGGTGGAGGGAGTGTAGATAGGCTCGGGCAGCTTGTCGGATTCCTTCAGGCCCTCGGGCAGCTGGATGCCGCACACCTTGCCGGTCTTCTGGTAGCTGGCCCAGCCACTGCCGGTGATGTAGCCGCGCACGATGCACTCGATGGGCAGCATGGTCAGCTTACGGCACATCATGCTGTTGCCGTCGAACTGGGGCTGCTGGAAGAACTCCGGCATATCCTTCACGTCCACGCTCAGCATGTGGTTGGGCAGCAGATCGCGGGTGTAATCGAACCAGAACTTGCTCATCTGGGTCAGAACAGTGCCCTTTTTGGTGACCTTGTTTTTCAGGATGACATCAAACGCGGAAATGCGGTCGGTAGCAACCATGATGAGGCTGTCACCGTTATCATAGATCTCACGGACCTTGCCTTCTTTAATGGGCTTGAACTCAGTCATAATCAAACACTCCATTTTCCAATGCCGAAAAAGCGGCGGTGTATCTTACCTGCTTATTGTACCATGTCTGCGGACAGTTTGAAAGAAACAGAATGAAAGGAAAATCAGGCCGTTTTTGCATTTTTCTCGTGAAAAATGTACGAAAAATAGAATCAAAATTCGGCGATTTGACGATAAAAGTCGTACTTTCACAACAATGAAGCACCTTTTTGTAAAATGTAGGCATGGACATTCCGGCGATTGTGCGGTATCTTATAATCAACAAATTAAAATAGGGAGGGTTTACTTATGGGCAGTTTTCCCAAAGATTTTCTGTGGGGCGGTGCCACCGCTGCCAACCAGTGCGAGGGCGCATGGCAGGCAGGCGGCAAGGGCCTTGCAACCGTGGATGTGACCCCGTTTGGCCCGGACCGCTTCCCGGTGGCGCTGGGTCGGCTGGAAATGCTGGAGTGCGACGACAAGCACTATTATCCCAGCCATGAAGCCATTGACCTGTATCACCATTATAAAGAGGATATCGCCCTCTTTGCCGAGATGGGATTCAAGTGCTTCCGGCTGTCCATCGCATGGACCCGCATCCTGCCGAACGGCGACGATGCCCAGCCCAATGAAGAGGGCTTGAAGTTCTATGAGGATGTGTTTGATGAGTGCCACAAATACGGCATTGAACCGCTTGTGACCATCTGCCACTTCGATACCCCCATTGCCCTCATAAAAAAGTATGGCGGCTGGAAAGACCGCCGCATGGTGGATGCCTATGTGCACTACTGTGAAGTGCTGTTTGACCGCTACAAGGGGAAGGTGAAATACTGGCTCACCTTCAACGAGATCAACATGCTGCTGCATCTGCCCTTTACCGGCGCAGGGCTAGTGTTCTATCCGGGCGAGAATGTGCAGCAGGTGGAGTATCAGGCGGCACATCATGAGCTGGTGGCCAGCGCAAAGGCGGTCAAGCTGGCCCATGAAAAGATGCCCGGTGCCATGGTGGGCTGTATGCTGGCGGCAGGCCAGTATTACCCGCGCACCTGTGCACCGGAGGATATCCGCGCCGCACAGGAAGCGGACCGCGACAACTACTTCTTTACCGATGTGCAGGCCCGGGGCGCTTACCCGGTGTGGGCAAAAAAGCGGATGGAGAAGGCCGGCATCACCCTACACACCGAGCCGGGCGATGAGCAGGTTCTGAAAGAAGGCACCGTGGATTTTGTCTCCTTCAGCTACTATTCCAGCCGCTGCATCACCACGGATCAGGAGATCCTGGCAGAAGAAAAGGCCGACGGCAATGCGGTGCTGGAAGCCGTGAAGAACCCGTACCTCAAGGCCAGCGAGTGGGGCTGGGCCATCGACCCGGTGGGTCTGCGCGTGACGTTGAACACCATCTATGACCGGTATGAGAAGCCCATGTTCATTGTGGAAAACGGTCTGGGCGCGGTGGACACGGTGGAGCCGGATGGCTCCATCCACGACAGCTACCGGATCGATTATCTGCGGGCCCACATTGAACAGATGGAAAAGGCCATCAACGAGGATGGCCTGCCGCTGATGGGATACACCACATGGGGACCCATCGATTTGGTGAGCGCCTCTACCGGCGAAATGAAAAAGCGCTACGGTTTTATCTATGTGGATAAGGACAACGACGGCAGGGGCACTCTGGCCCGCAGCCGCAAGGACAGCTTTTACTGGTACAAAAAGGTCATTGCTTCAAACGGCTCTGACCTTGCATAAAATACAAAAACAAACGAGAGAGGAATCAGAAAAGAATGATGCCTGAGATCATTGCACACCGTGGTGCGTCCTACCTTGCACCGGAAAATACCCTTACAGCATTCCGCAAGGCGATGGAGATCGGCGCGGACGGCGTGGAGATGGACGTACAGCAGACCGGAGACAAAAAGCTGGTCATCCACCACGATTTTCTCATTGACTGGCACACCGATATGCGGGGCCAGATCTACGACATGACCATGGAGGAGTTGAAGGCGCTGGACTTTGGCAGCTGGAAGGATGTGAGCTACAAGGATGAGCGGATCGCCACCCTGCAGGAGGCGTTGGCACTGTGCAGGGAAATGGACGGCACTGTTGTCCAGCTGGAATTGAAGGCCACCATCGATAACGACTCGGACTTTGTGCCCCGGGTGATCGAAGAGATCCGTGCGGCGGATATCACCGATCGGCTGGTGGTGATCTCGTTCAACCACGACCTGCTGCGGCAGGCAAAGCAGCTGATGCCGGAGCTGAAGGTGGGTGTGCTGGTCTACGGTGCCATGGAGACCATGGCTCTGCCCACCGCCATGTGGGAGATCCTTGGTTTGCAGAACAGTCTGGAAGAGGACGATTTTCCACAGCTGCCCATGTTCTCGGTGGAAAATGTGAACGATGAAAACTGCAGCTGGATGCTGCGCCAGATAGGCAGTCAGGTCAGTATGCTGCAGGTGGAGTTTCCGAACGAGAGCCTGATAGAAGTGATCCAGCACCTGCTGGATCAGCGGGACCCGGTGAAGTATGTCCAGACGCTGGATTTCAAGCCGGACTGGGTGAGCTGCGAATATCACACCGCTTACCAGCAGCCCAGCATGGTGCAGAAGCTGCATGATCTGGGCATCAAGACGGCATACTGGACGGTGGACGAGGAAAAGACGGTAAAAGACCTCTGGCCGCTGCAGCCGGATGCCATCGTGACCAACCGTCCCGACCGTGTGCGGGAATGGATCGCTGAACTGGAAATGACCGAATAAAAGGCAGAAGCTGCATCCGTTCGGTGCACCCTGATTCCCCAATAGCTTCTGAAAAGCAAACAGCGGACAGCCTGCAGGCTGTCCGCTGTTTTGCTATGCAAAAGAGGTTATAAAATATACCCGAGGCTCCGCAGCACGAACAGCCAGAAGGTCAGGCTGAAGGCGCTGAACAGGGTGGTGGTGACGCACACGCTGCCGGTAAGGACGCCTTCGTGCCCCATCTGTTTTGCCATGACGTAGCACGCCGGGGTGGTGATGCTGCCCAGCATCACCAGCAGGGCCACCAGCTTTTCGTCGGTAAAGCCAAAGCGCACCGCCAGCGGCAGGAACAGCGCAGGCAGCACCATCAGCTTGACCACAGTAGCCACAGCAGTAGGCTTGAGGTATCCCAGAGCTTTTTTGCCCTTGAAGCCCTGTCTCTTATACACATCTCCGAGCCCACGAGACACTGAGCGATCTCGT
>ENA-UAPL01000737-UAPL01000737.1-human-gut-metagenome-genome-assembly--contig:-NODE-737-length-12861-cov-4.077854_pt1 | contig 12861 bp, 13 predicted proteins | sample MGYA00243480_ERZ654577 | MGnify/ENA primary metagenome ERZ654577 (study PRJEB26926, sample SAMN06164678) | human gut metagenome | biome: ENVO:00009003; feature: ENVO:2100002; material: ENVO:00002003...
AGGGCTAAAACGGGTTTGCGGGGAGAAAGATGAGAAAAATACACGAAATTAGGTATAAAAGATTTGGAGGAGTGAAAAAAAATTAGTAATTTTGCAGTCGATTTGTGGCACATCCTTAAAAGGCCGTCAAAAAGATGCACTTGGCGGACGATATGAGACTGTGATGGCCGCCTCAATCCGAAAGTTAAATTTTTATAGAAGTAAAAAACAAACCTCAGTCATGTCAAAGACTTGTCAGATTACAGGCAAAAAGGCGTCGGTCGGTAACAACGTATCGCACTCCAAGCGCCGTACAAAGCGCAGATTCAACGTGAACCTGCACACCAAGAAGTTCTATTGGGTAGAACAGGACATGTGGATTGAGCTGCGCGTCAGCGCCCGTGCTCTCCGCACTATCAACAAAATAGGTCTCAACGCCGCTCTGAAGAGAGCAGAGGCAGAGGGCAACCTTGATTTCAAAAACATCAATATCTTAGCGCTCTAAGCACTCAATAATTATTATGGCAAAGAAAGCGAAAGGCAATCGTGTGCAGGTGATTCTTGAATGCACCGAGCACAAGGCAAGCGGTATGCCCGGTATGAGCCGTTACATCACTACCAAAAACCGCAAGAACACTCCGGGACGTCTTGAACTGAAGAAGTACAACCCGATCCTGAAGAAAATGACCATCCACAAAGAAATTAAATAAGCACTGACCCATGGCAAAGAAAACCGTCGCGTCTCTTCAGAAAGGTGAAGGACGCACCTACTCCAAAGTGATCAAAATGGAGAAATCACCGAAGACAGGCGCTTATGTCTTCAAAGAAGAGATGGTGCCCAACGATGCAGTTCAGGCTGCTCTCAAGTAAGAATATCATATTCCTACGATATAAGGATGAATCCGCCGGAAAGCTCGCGGATTCATCTTTTTTTGTTTGGAGAATTGGGAAATCTTTTCTATTTTTGTAGTTGGAAAAATCTGCAAAAACGAAATTCAGCATAAATGAACGAATTTGGATATATAAGAGTGGCAGCCGCCTATCCGGAAGTGGCCCTCGCCAACCCGGCAGTCAACGCCCGCCGCATCAGCGAGATGATAATGTCGCTCTCAGAGAAAGGGGCACGCCTGACTGTCTTCCCGGAACTCAGCCTCACCGGCTACACATGCGGCGACCTATTCAACCAGCCGATACTTCTCGACGCCGCGCTGAAGGGTCTTGAAGAGATAAAGAGAGCCACCTCCGAGACCGGCACAACGGCAGTGGCAGGTCTTCCGGTGCGCTACCGCGGGCGCCTCTACAACTGCGCGGCAATCATCCAGAATGGCAAGACACTCGGCATAGTGCCGAAATGCTATCTTCCCAACTACAATGAATTTTACGAGAAGCGATGGTTTTCATCCGGTCTCGACCTATATGTTAGCCCGGATGAGCGCTACAACAAGGTGCACATCGGCGGCGAGGAGATCCCTTTCGGCATCAACATCCTGTTTGGCATAGACAAGGTGAAGTTCGGAGTCGAGATATGCGAAGACATGTGGGTGCCAAATCCGCCGAGTACGACACTGAGCGTGGCGGGCGCCGACATCATAGCCAATCTAAGCGCAACGAATGAAGTGATCGACAAGCACGCCTACCTTCTCTCGCTGATACGCGAACGGTCGTCGCGCTGCAAATGCGCCTACGTGTATGCCTCGGCCGGCAAAGGGGAATCAAGCACCGACCTCGTATTCTCAGGCAATGCAATAATAGCCGAAAACGGCGACATACTGTGCAAGTCGGAAAGATTCCGCCGCCGGGAAGGCTATGCGATAGCCGACATCGACGTGGAAAAACTCCGCAACATCCGCCAGCAGCAGTCAAGTTTCGGACAGAACGACGTGGTGCTTCCCACACTGGGACTTCCCGCCACAGAAACCCCGGCGGAGCGGAGCCATGACGACGTGCTGATGCGGGAGATCAACCCTTATCCCTTCGTCTCGGCCGACGAGACCCACTTCAGGGAGCAGTGTGACGAGATAATCAACATACAGGCGTGGGGACTCGAACAGCGTCTTGAAGCCACACACTGCCGGAATCTCGTGATCGGCATATCAGGGGGGCTCGACTCCACTCTGGCGCTTCTTGTAGCGGTGAAGGCATTCGACAATCTCGGTCTCGACCGCAAAGGGATACTTGGAGTGACCATGCCGGGGTTCGGAACTTCAGACCGCACCCACAGCAATGCCAACCGGCTTATGGAACTCATGGGGATAAGCCAGCGCGAGATCAGCATAGCAGATGCCGTAGACCTGCATTTCCGCGACATCGGACACGACAAAAACATCCATGACGCCACCTACGAGAACTCCCAGGCACGCGAGCGGACACAGATTCTCATGGACCTCGCCAACCAGACGGGAGGCATGGTGCTCGGCACCGGCGACCTGTCGGAACTGGCACTCGGATGGTGCACCTACAACGGCGACCACATGTCGATGTATGGAGTCAACGCCTCCATCCCGAAGACTCTGATACGCCATCTCGTAGGCAGGATAGCTCTCGAATACGACGACAGCATCAGAAGCATACTCGAAGACATAGTCAACACCCCGATAAGCCCGGAACTCGTGCCCACCGACCATGATGGCAATATAGCGCAGAAGACCGAAGACCTTGTAGGACCCTACGACCTGCACGACTTCTTCATCTACCATATCATAAAAAACGGATTCTCTCCCAAAAAGACATTCATGCTGGCCTGCAAGGCCTTCGGAGAGGATGAGTATCCGGACGGACGGCCGACATTCTCCAGAGCCACCATAAAGAAATGGCTTGTGACCTTCCTGCGCAGATTCTTCAACCAGCAGTTCAAACGCTCGTGCATGCCCGACGGCCCCAAGGCCGGGCCTGTGTCTTTCTCACCTCGCGGCGACCTGAGAATGCCGTCTGACGCCATGTCGCAGCTCTGGATTGAGGAAGCGGAGGATATTGATTCAAGTTTCGCTTGCGAAACTTGAAGGTTATGAGGTTATGAGGTTAGTTAATTCGTGGCTCATGAAGGGACTTTTCCATGAATTTTGTAAATAAAGTAAATCGAATGAGAGAAAAGGAAGAATCCGCAGACAGGATGGATATGGAGAGATATGATGCCGACGACCTGAAGGAAGCAGTCAGAGTGATGCGGGAAGGAGGCATAATACTCTACCCTACCGATACGGTGTGGGGTATCGGATGCGACGCCCGAAACGCCGAGGCCATCAGAAAGATATATGAGTTGAAACGCAGGGAAGACTCCAAGTCGATGCTGGCGCTGGTGAGTTCGGAAGGAATGCTTCAGCGCACAGTGAGGGAAGTGCCGGAAATAGCGTGGCAGCTCATAGACGCGGCAGTCAACCCGATGACAATTATATATGACAACGCCACCGGAGTGGCCGACAACCTGACCGCATCCGACGGAAGTCTCGGCATCAGGATAACCAACGAAAAATTCAGCAACGCCCTCTGCGAGCGCATGAGAGGTCCGGTGGTGTCAACGTCGGCCAACATAAGCGGGCAACCCACACCACACAATTTCTCGGAAATATCGCAGGATATCCTTGACGGCGTGGACTACGTGTGCCGTTACAGACGAGATGACAACAGGCGTGCCAGACCGAGCAACATCATAAAGATAACCAGAGGCAACATAGTGAAAGTGATCAGATGAAAGGGATGACAGCATCGAGACGCGGCGAACGCACGAAGTTAGTGGTGACCGACTGGGTCACCGCCAACATCTCCGTGCTGCTCTTCAACATACTCCGATGCTTCATGGCCGACGGACGGCATGAGACGGCAGCCGACATAGCGCACTACATAACGCAGCCCAAGCTCTGCCTCGAACAACTTCTGCTCCCGCTGCTTCTGACTGCCCTCTACTGGCTCTCGGGATTCTACAACAACCCTTACGGCAAATCCCGCTTCTATGAACTTCTGAACACCGCGCTCATATCCGGGCTGAGCACCATATTGATACACCTCTCGCTTCTCACCAACGACCAGATGAGCGACATAGAGGCAAATCTGATACAGATAATCCTGATATTCCTGATTTTCTTCACAATCACATTCGCCGGACGCCTGCTCGTGATCAACAGCCAGATAAGGAAATTCAAGCGCGGGGAATGGAAATGCAGCAGTGTCATGGTGGGCAATTCAGAGAAAGCGCACCTTTTGGCGCGACGACTCAAGGAGAGCAAATCCATCATCCGCAACGAGATAGAAGGCTTCTTCAGCATACCCGGAGAAGACGACTTCCAAGCCGGGGCATGGAATCTCGACGACATAGCGGAGATATGCACCCGCCGGCACATAGACCAGGTGGTGATCTCGCCGGAAAACACGGACGACGACATTGTGCTGAGTCTGGTCTACCGTCTTTTTCCCCTCGGCATCCCTCTCAAGCTATCGCCCGACACGCTGAATTTCATGACTTCATCCATCCATCTGAAAGACATATACGGACAGCCGCTCGTAGACCTCACTCACTCGAAGATGAGCGAGGGGAGCAAAAACATGAAGCGTACCATCGACGTGGTCTTCAGCCTGCTCATGATGATACTGCTTCTGCCGGTGTATGCGATACTCGCGATATGGGTGAAAGTGGATTCAAAAGGCCCGGTGCTCTACCGCCAGGAAAGAATCGGACTGCATCAGAAGCGGTTCGACATAATCAAGTTCCGGACCATGCGCACCGACGCGGAAGCCGGCGGCCCCCAGCTCAGCAATGACAACGACCCGCGGGTGACGCGCGCAGGACGCATCATGCGTAAATACAGGCTTGATGAACTTCCGCAGTTCTGGAATGTGCTGAAAGGAGACATGAGTCTTGTCGGGCCGCGACCGGAACGGGAATTCTTCACGAAACAGATAATGAAGAAAGCCCCCTACTACACGCTTCTGTTTCAGACACGCCCCGGCATAACGTCGTGGGGAATGGTGCAGTACGGCTATGCCTCTCAGATAGATGAAATGGTGGAAAGATCGAAATACGACCTGCTCTACATATCGAACATGTCGATACTTGTAGATCTGAAAATCATGCTCTATACTGTATTGACCATAGTGGAAGGAAGAGGGAAATAAGAACCACAGGGAGGCCGCTCCGTGACATGCGCGGCCGACCAGACCAACAAAATAAAGAAAGGAAATATTTTGGCATATAAAGAGACACACAACAGATTCACTGAATGGTGGGCCGACGTAGTCACCTGGCGAGAGCGCCATATCAAGGAAAAGAATTTCCTGATAATACTCGCGCTGGTGGTGGGAGTGGCGTGCGGATTCGCCGCGCAGCTGCTCAAATTCCTGATACACACCATAGCGCACCTTCTGACCTCGCATTTCAGCGAGACTACCGGCAACTGGCTCAACCTTGTGTATCCGGTGGTAGGCATCATCATAGTCACCCTTTTCATAAGATATGTGGTGAAAGACAATGTGAGCCACGGCGTGACCAAAGTGCTCTACGCCATATCGCGCAGGAAATCGCGTCTGAAGAAAAAACACATGTATGCCTCGCTCGTGGGCTCGGCGGTGACGATCGGCTTCGGAGGCTCTGTAGGAGCGGAGGGCCCGATAGTCTACACAGGCGCCGCGATCGGCTCCAATGTGGGCCAGGCATTCCGTCTGTCGCCCCGCATACTCATGCTTCTGGTGGGATGCGGAGCCGCCGCCGGCATAGCGGGAATATTCCGGGCGCCGATAGCCGGGATGCTTTTCACCCTGGAGGTGCTCATGATAGACCTGACGGGAGCCACCGTGATGCCGCTGCTCATCTCATCGATAAGCGGAGCTACAGTGGCCTACGTGCTTGAAGGATACGGCGCGGAGTTCTTTTTCTCGCAGAGCGAGCCCTTCACCACCGCACGCATACCATGGACCATACTTCTGGGCATAGTCTGCGGCTTCGTGAGCCTTTATTTCACGAGAGTCATGTTCATGCTTGAGAACTGGTTCGGAGCGTTCAGAAGCCGCTGGATAAAGATCTCGCTGGGGGGCGCCATACTCGCAGGTCTCATTTTCGTCTTTCCGCCGCTCTACGGCGAGGGCTACGAAGCCATCAACACGCTGCTTGACGGAAACACGCAGGGGATACTCGACGGCTCAATCTTCTACGGCGACAGAATCAACCCCTGGTCGATAAGCCTCTTCGTGACCTGCCTTGTGCTCATGAAAGTATTCGCCACCACATCCACCAACGCCGCAGGCGGAGTGGGCGGCACATTCGCGCCGTCGCTCTTCGTCGGAGCCATGACGGGATTCCTCTTCGCGTATATCTTCAACCTGATGGACTTCGGCATCGAACTGAGCCAGAAAAACTTCACCCTCATGGGAATGGCCGGAGTCATGAGCGGAGTGATGCACGCCCCGCTTATGGCCATCTTCCTCACAGCCGAGATGACGGGCGGCTACAACCTGTTTCTGCCACTGCTGATAGTGTCGTGCCTCTCCTATATGACAATCAAGGCTTTCGAGCCATACAGCATCTACACCATGCGACTGGCCAAGCAGGGAGACCTGCTCACCCATGAGAAAGACAAGACGGTGCTGACGCTGCTGAAGATCGACAGTGTGATCGAGCGCGACTTCATCGAGGTTCATCCTGAGCAGAGCCTCAAGCAGATGGTGGAAGTGATCTCGCAATGCAACAGAAACCTCTACCCCGTGACCGATGCCGATGGAATGCTTAAAGGAATCGTCTTGCTCGACGACATCCGCAACATCATGTTCCGGCCCGACCTCTACCGGAAGATGCACGTGAGCCGCTTCATGGCAATGCCGCCGGCGAGGATAGAGATCACCGACACTATGGACAAGGTGATGAACACTTTCGACCAGACCGGAGCCTGGAACCTTCCGGTGGTGGACAATGGCAGATACGTGGGATTCGTATCCAAATCCAAGATATTCAATTCCTACAGAAGAGTGCTCAAGCACTACTCCGACGACTGACATGGAATGCCCCGGCCGCAGCGAATCCGTAGCGCCGCGGGGACTGAATTTTTATAAAACGGGGTCTAAAAGCAAGCATACAAAAGAATGGAAAAGAAAGATCTAAAGATAGTATTTTTCGGGACACCCGAGTTTGCAGTGGAAAGTCTCGACGCGATAATCAGCAACGGCTTCAATGTGGCCGCAGTGGTGACAATGCCCGACAAGGCGGCAGGCCGCGGGCACAAACTGTACCAGAGCGACGTGAAACGCTATGCCACCGAACACGGTCTGCCCCTGCTGCAGCCGGAAAAACTGAAATCGGAGGAATTTCTTGAGGCGCTGCGCAGACTGGAGGCAGACCTCTTCATCGTGATAGCGTTCAGGATGCTTCCCCGCGAGGTGTGGCAGATGCCGAGGCTCGGCACATTCAATCTCCACGCATCGCTCCTGCCCAAATACCGCGGAGCAGCACCTATCAACCGCGCCGTGATGAATGGAGAAAAAGAGACAGGAGTGACCACATTCTTCCTCAAGCATGAGATCGACACCGGCGACATGATAATGCAGCGCAAGATCGACATTCTGCCGGAAGACAATGTGGGCGACGTGCATGACCGGCTTATGAGTCTTGGCGCGTCGATGGTGGTGGAGACCATCGAATCCATACTCGACGGCACGCTTACCACATGCCCGCAACCTGAAGGCGATTTCACACCGGCCCCGAAAATATTCAAGGAAGACTGCCGCATAGACTGGAGCAAAGGCAGCGAGACCATACACAACCATGTGAGAGGTCTGAGCCCCTACCCTGCCGCCTGGACTGAAACGGAAGAGAAATCAGGACGCAGGGCCGAATGCAAGATATATGCGACGCGTCTGACCGACACCCGATGTGAAGAAGCGACTCCAGGCGAACTCAAGACAGACGGCAAAAGGCTGTTTGCAGCCACCGGCGACCGCTGGCTCGAGATAATATCCCTGCAGCCAGCCGGAAAGAAACGCATGGACGCAGACGCCTATCTGCGCGGGTATCACCCGGAGCGCTTCGCATAAGCGCCCGCAAAAGAATGCGAAAGTTCCCCGCCAGTGAGATTTCACTGACGGGGAACATTTAGCAAGCGCCGGGAGAAGTCCAATCTCAAATGATGATGCGAGAGGCTATCTCCTCTATTCTGGCGAGCTGATCCTTATCAAACTCCCTGCACGAAAGCGCCTTCAGCGAATCGGCCAGCTGGCCGACGCTGCTGCACCCCACAATGACGGATGTGACCGCGGGATGGGCAAGAATCCACGACAGAGCCATCTGTGCGAGACTTTGACCGCGCGAAGCCGCGATGCGGTCGAGGGCCCGTATATGCTCCAGCAGGTCGTCGCTGATCTGCGAGGATTTCAGAAACTTCTCCTGCATGGCTCTTGAATCGGCCGGTATTCCATTGAGATAACGCCCGGTGAGTATGCCCTGCGCGAGAGGAGAAAAACCTATGAAACCGCATCCTCCCTCCCTGACACAATCGAGCACACCGTCGGTCTCTACACGGCGGTCGATGAGATTCAGCCTGTCCTGAAAAAGAAGACAGGGGGCGTCGTGTTCGCGCAGATATCTGAAACCGAACTCGGCGGCCTCCACCGGCCAACGCGACAGACCGACATATAGAGCCTTCCCGGCCCTGACTATGTCGACAAGAGCCTGCAGAGTCTCCTCAAGAGGAGTCCGGGGATCATAACGATGACTATAGAAGACATCGAAATATTCCAGACCGGTGCGCCGCAGACTCTGATCGACCGAGGCCATCAGATATTTGCGCGACCCCCAGTTGCCGTATGGCCCCGGCCACATGTCGTATCCGGCTTTTGAAGCGACGAACATCTCATCGCGATACGGACGGAACGACTTCGCGAAAACCTGACCGAACGTCTCCTCAGCAGTGCCATATCCCGGACCGTAGTTGTTGGCAAGATCGAAGGAGGTGACACCATGGTCGAATGCAAAGCGCATCATCTCCTTGCTTCGCTGCAAAGGAGCAGTCTCACCGAAATTGTGCCAGAAACCGAGCGATACCGCCGGGAGCAGGATTCCGCTCCTTCCACACCGGCGATATTCCATGCCGGAATCGTAGCGGTCCGGCGCAGCCTTATAAATATCCTCTATCATATTTTAAATCAAGTAAGTGAATAAGGGACTACAATGCCGGGGATGCTTCCATGCGGCAATCCCCGGACTGAAATGCCCGCTCCGAGCGACCCGCAGGTCAGAAACGAGCGATACAAAAGTAATCAAAATTCTGAGAAAACCGAAAGATTTTTTAATAAAATTTTACAGTTACAATAATTTTTTGTAATTTTGTATCTGACATTAGAGAAACACCCTATAAAGGCTCCAGGCTCAACCGTGGGCCTTTATGTCTCTTTAGTCGGCACTGTCAGAACATAGGGTTTCCCCTAAACATGCAATGGCAGACATCGAGCATCCGTCAGCGACAGGTATGCAAACAGAAAAACAGGTAAGAAAAGTAGATTCGGCCGGATTCCGGCCACTGAGTTTATGTTAAAGAAAAGTACTCTTGAACACATAATCAGCCATGATATGTCTGAGATGTGGAATGCGCTTCTGCCTGAGGAGAAGCGCATAGTCACAGACAACTTCACCATCACCCACTTCAAGAAGAACCAGGTGATCTATTCGGAAAACGAAGAGCCGAAGAATCTATGGTGTCTTCTTAAAGGGAAGGTGAAGATGTACAAGGCCGGAGTAGGCGACCGCGTACAGATATTGCGGCTCTACAGCCCGGTGCAGTACTTCGGCTACCGCGCCTATTTCGCCAACGAATCGTATGTGTCGGCCGTAGCGGCCGTGGAGGAGTCAATTGTTGGCAGCATACCCATGGAGACTGTGGAGAAACTTATCCGCAGCAACATAAACCTGGCAATGTTTTTTATTCATGAACTGTCGCGCAACCTCGGAGGCTCTGACACTAAAATAGTGAATCTCACCCAGAAGCACATCAGAGGCAGACTTGCCGACGCACTCCTTCAACTGCGCGACAACTACGGGCTCGAAGACGACAGCGCCACCCTCAGCATCTACATGAGCCGCGAGGATCTTGCCAATCTGAGCAATATGACAACAGCCAACGCCATCAGGACCCTCGCCGCATTTGTGGCGGAGAAACTGATACTCGTAGACGGGCGCAAGATAAAACTGATCAATATAGAGCAGCTCCAGAAGATATCCAAATACGGATGACTGCCCGGTCAGCATCCCATCACCGCATAAACAAAGCATCCGGCGCGTCTGCACCGGATGCTTTGTTTATGCGATGATATCTGCAAAAGCGAATCACGCCTGTATCTATCAGAAAGCAGTTATATGGATAAACTCATTGGCGTCGGAGGCAGCAGTCATTGTGATCTCCGCATTGTCCATCTCGAGATTGGCACTGTTCATCTCCGCGATACCTGCCGGAGTGGTCTGACCGTAGGATACCGAGAAGTCGCCCGTGACCGCGTTGCCGTTGAATACAAGCACGGTGTAGTCGCCACCGCCGGTAGGCACTGCGTAGACAGCAGCCATCTCCCTACGGTTGTTGGCTCCGATCACCATATTTCTGACCGGAAGATTCTCCGTCATCCAGACGAACTTGTCGCGGTAAGCGGAAATGTCGCTCTGCCCTACATTGGCGGTTGCTGTGCGCACGTTGCGCAGATTGGTAGTCTCGCCTATCTTCACCTTTCCTACAGATTTCTCCGACATACCGGGGAGAACGGAAAGCTGTTCGTAAGCACTTTCAAGAGTGGTGTCTGCGAAAACCGCGAGACCGGAAGCCATAACTGCGACCATAGTAAGCAATATCTTTTTCATAGCGTTGTGTGTTTTTTCATCAGTGTGTCTTATAGTGGATTTTTCTCTCAAGGTCATCGTCTCATCTCTGTGCATATTCTACATCTATCACCTCAACCATATCAATCTGAGGAGCCACAGCCATCTCGAGCACATTCTTGTCGAGCGAGACATCGCAGTTTGCAATTGCTTCGAGGCCCTCGGCATCTGTCTGTCCGTAGGCGGCGATCATCTTACCACCTTTTTCGCCGATGATGAAGAATACATTGTAGACTCCATTGTCAGAGGGTTCGGAGAATGAACAAACCATTTCCTGACGGTTGTTGACGCCGATGAGCATGTTGTCGATGGGGAGGCTTTCATAGGCGTTGATGAAGTTGGCCTCATATCTTGACATCGGTCCTGATACTGATTTCAGACCTGTGATCTGCACACCCGGAGAGAGTGTCACGTTTTCAGCCTTATGCTCAGTCATGCCGGGAAGACCGGAAAGATAGTTGTACGCTTCGCCGAGTGTGATCTGCGAGAATGCTGCGAGGCTTGATGCCAGAACTGCGATTAACGATAATAATACTTTTTTCATAGTTTTTAGGGATTAAGTTAATTTTATCTTAAAAACGACGTCCGCATGCCGCGGGTTCACAAAAACGCATCACAAACATCAGTTTTAATAAAATTGCAACAGACTTGAAACAAGTGAGATATAAATGCAACAAGACTGACATAAAATCATCGTTTCAACGACCCTTGAAAGCGCTGCGACACCTGATTGACGACCAGACACAGGAAGCCGGAACATGAAAACCAGGGATATCCGGTATCGGATATCCCTGGCCTTTATGATGACAACGGACTTAATAAATACAGCAATAACTATGTGAGCATGCTCTTCAGCGCACGCCTGTCGACCTTTGAATTGGCAAGAAGCGGCAACCGTGAAACACATACGACCTCCTTTGGAGTCTTCACCCCGAGATCCAACATTTTCTTATACTGGGCGAGGCGCAACGAGACAGCCTTGCACACAATGTCATCAGTCAGGACAGAATCTCCTTTCTCGACCACCATGACAAGACGCTCACCCCATTTATCATCGGCCACCGACGATATGCAATACGGGAACGCCACAAACGGACCGAGCATCTGCTCCAGCTGCTCCGGAATAATCTTTATGCCGCCGCTTATTATGCAGTTGTCCGCTCGCCCAAGGATGCGAAACTCCGAATCGGACAATACCTCGGCTATATCTGTAGTGACAATATCAGCACAGCCCGGCAAGGAGATGACAAGGCATCCATCGCCGGAAGCAGACACCTTTATACCCGGAAGAGCGACGAAAGGTGCCGAAGCATCGGCGGTGACCTTTCTAAGCGCTATGTGGGAGGCCGTCTCCGTCATGCCATACGACTCCCAGGCATCGAAGCGCGACAACGCTATGGCTCTTCGGAGCACAGACGGGATAGGCGAGCCACCTATCAGCACAGTCCGCACGGCCTTCAAGGAATCCTGACGCTCGAGCAGGAACTGCATCTGCGACGGGACTACGGAGAGAAGCGATATCTCACGCTCCAGATCTGCCGATTCGAGCGGACGGTTGGAAGGCGCCTCGGACGTAAGCACACAACCGGCCTCCGCAGCCCTCACAAGCATCATCTTAGAGGCGATGTATTGAAAATCGAGACAAGTGTGGAGTCTGCTTCCGGCATTAATACCGAAAAACTCATTGGTGCGCCCCGCACTCTCCTTCATCATCGACTTGTCGAGATAAATGTCTTTCGGAGTCCCGGTCGAACCGGAAGTATGACACAGCACGCTGTCGGAAGCATCATACCAAATGGATTCAAATTCTTTCTGGGTCATACACTACATATGCCAATCGAGGTCATCGAAGGCTGATTTGTCGAACATGAAAGAGGTATCGAAAGAAAGTCTGTCGGCCTCAAGACGCAGAGGCGAGGGGAAATTGTTGGCATACAGAGCTCCCGTGCCGAGACCCTGAGGTATGTTGACACCGAGAGTGGCGGTCCACTGCGCGAGGGCTGTCTCTTATACACATCTCCGAGCCCACGAGACACTGAGCGATCTCG
>ENA-UAPL01000749-UAPL01000749.1-human-gut-metagenome-genome-assembly--contig:-NODE-749-length-12753-cov-4.859742_pt1 | contig 12753 bp, 11 predicted proteins | sample MGYA00243480_ERZ654577 | MGnify/ENA primary metagenome ERZ654577 (study PRJEB26926, sample SAMN06164678) | human gut metagenome | biome: ENVO:00009003; feature: ENVO:2100002; material: ENVO:00002003...
AGACAGCAATAATATATTAATATAAAGGCAGATGGAAATAATTAGAGATAAAGAGTTCGGCGGGGAAAGGCCCCTGTTTGAAAGCCACAACGTAAGGCTTGAGAATGTAGTGATCCGCAAAGGGGAATCCGCCATCAAGGAATGCAGCGACATCGAGGCCATTGACTGCCGCTTCGAGGGGAACTATCCCTTCTGGCACGTGCACAACTTCAGGATCGAACGGTGCTATTTCGATGTAGGGGGGCGCTCGGCCCTCTGGTACAGCGACAACCTGCAGATGAAAGACACGGTGATAGACGCTCCGAAGATGTTTCGCGAGATGCACAACATCGACATCGAGAACGTCAAGATCAACGATGCCGACGAGATCTTCTGGCGCTGCCGCAACATCCGCATAAAGAATCTGAAGATACACGACGGCACATATCCCTTCATGTTTTCCGAGAATATCGAGGTAGACGGTCTGGAGTCGGACAGCAAATACGTGTTCCAATACGTCAAGAACGCCGTGATCCGCAATGCAAAGATCACCACCAAAGACGCCTTCTGGGAGGTGGAGAACGTGACGATCTACGACTCGGAGCTCAACGGCGAGTATCTTGGCTGGCACTCGAAGAACCTGCGCCTCGTGAACTGCCACATCACCGGGGAGCAGCCACTCTGCTACGCCCACGACCTGGTGCTGGAGAACTGCACCTTCGGCGCGGACTGCGACCGCGCGTTTGAATACTCGACACTCAAGGCCGATATCCGGGGCGCCATCACCAACATCAAGAACCCGGCCTCGGGCAGCATCACGGCAGACGAGATCGGAAGCGTGACAATCGACGAAAACATCAAGGCCCCGGCGGACTGCGTCATAAGAGTTAAGGGTGAAGAGTTAAGGGTTAAGGGTTAAGGGTTAAGGTAAGAGTATGAGATTTGATTTTGACGAAATAGTGAACCGGCGCGGGACGCTCTCCTACAAGTGGGACTCGACGCCTGAGGGGACACTGCCGATGTGGGTGGCCGACATGGATTTCCGGACGGCCCCCTGCATCATCGACGCGCTGAGGCGCCGCATCGACAACGGATGCTTCGGCTACACGCTCGTGCCGCAGGCCTATTACGACGCTGTGACATCCTGGTTCTCGCGCCGCCACGGCTGGAGCATCGACCCGAAGATGATGATCTACACATCGGGAGTGGTGCCCGCCATCTCCGCAATACTGAAGGCCCTCACCGTGCCGGGCGAGAAGGTGATAGTGCAGACACCGGTCTACAACTGCTTCTTCTCCTCCATCCGCAACAACGGGCTCGAGACACTGAGCAATCCCTTGAAGCGCACCGGCGACACATACGCCATCGACTTCGACGACCTTGAGAAGAAAGCGGCCGATCCTAAAGCCCGGATCATGCTGCTCTGCAACCCGCACAACCCTGCGGGGCGCGTATGGACCCGCGAGGAACTGACCCGCATCGGCGAGATATGCCTGCGCCACGGAGTGACCGTGGTCTCCGACGAGATACACTGCGAGTTTGTCTACGACGGCCACACCTACACTCCATTCGCATCGATCTCAAAGGAATTCAGCGCCAACTGCATCACCTGCCTCTCGCCGAGCAAGGCATTCAACATAGCGGGGCTTCAGATAGCCAACATAGTGGCCCCCGACGCCGACCGCCGCGCCCGAATAGACCGCGCCATCAACGTCAACGAGGTGTGTGACGTGAATCCCTTCGGAGTGATCGCCACCATCGCCGCCTACACCGAGGGCGGAGACTGGCTCGACGCACTCCTTATATATATAAAGGGGAACTACGACTACATGCTCGATTTCTGCAGCCGCAATCTGCCGGACTTCCCGGTGATGCGTCTCGAAGGGACCTATCTGGCATGGATGGACTGCTCACGGCTCGGGATGACCTCCGACGAGATAGAGGAAGATCTTGAGAAGGAAGCGGGTCTGCGCCTCAACGCCGGTACGATGTATGGAGCCGACGGCGAAGGCTTCATGCGCTGGAATCTCGCCTGCCCCCGGACACTTCTGCAAGAGGGCCTGGAGCGATTCCTGCGCTACGCCCGCAGATAAAGACATCTGGACACCAATATACGCATGCGGCGCCGCCTCCACCGGGAAGCGGCGCCGCACCGTTATATATAACCAAGCCATCCGGCCCATCAGTAGGTGACTACCGGCTGAAGGTCGGCGGCCTGCTGCACCATACGTGCTATTTCGACCTCGGCGGGCACACGGCCGCAGAGATGGCGGGCCCCGTTGACCTCCACAAGGCGAGCGTGGAGATTGGCCGGGACACGATGGCGTAGTTCCTTGACAGTGTCGACACCGGCGGCCTCAAGGAGTTCGGCAAACTGACCGGCGACACCCTTGATCCGGAACAGGTCGGCGTGATTCACCCATTTCAGGATAAGCGCGGGAGAAATACCCGTAATTTCGGCGAGAGTCTCGCGGCCCGCGCGTGCAGATCCTCGCTGCAGCAGGTCGGCGGTGGTGTCCACTCCGGCTTCTCTGAGGCGGGCGGCATAGACTGAACCTATGCCCTCTATTTCTTCAATTCTATATTCCATGGTAATCTGAATTTAGGGGTTGAACGTTATATACTCAACAACGGCCGGCACACCGGTGTCGGTTCATATGCTTTGAATGTATTTATAGTTTTTTAACCACCCGCCATAACTATCTCAGACATAAAATGAAAAACCGTCTCACCGCCGCCGGCATCCTCATAGCCATCGGCATCGCATTCGGCGACATCGGCACCTCGCCGCTCTACGTGATGAAAGCCATCGCCTCCATCACCCCATCGTTCACGCCCGACTACATATTGGGAGCAGTGTCGTGCGTGATATGGACACTGACACTCCAGGCCACACTCAAATACGTGGTGATCGCCCTCCGCGCCGACAACAAAGGGGAGGGTGGCATCCTTTCGCTCTTCTCCCTGATACGCGGCAAGTCGCGGCGCTGGGTCTATGCCGTTGCGGCCACCGGGGCCGCCGCGCTGATTGCCGACGGCATGCTCACCCCGGCCATCACCGTCACCTCGGCCGTGGAGGGGATCCGGCTGGTGCTCCCGTCGCTTCCGGTGCTCCCGGTGGCGACAGCCATAATAATACTCATCTTCCTGCTGCAGCAGGCGGGCACCGACAGGATCGGACGCCTGTTCGGCCCGTTCATGCTCGTATGGTTTCTCGCGCTCGGGGCCGCCGGCATCTACGGCATGCACGGCAACCTGTGGATACTGCGCGCGTTCAATCCATGGTATGCGGTGAAACTGCTCACCACCTCGCCTGAATGGTTCATGATAATGGGAGCGGTGTTTCTCTGCGTCACGGGCGCGGAGGCACTCTATTCCGACCTTGGGCATTGCGGACGCCGCAACATCACCGCGGGATGGATCTTCATCAAGGCCATGCTTATACTCAACTATCTGGGGCAAGGCGCATTCATGCTCTCGGCGGGCTACCGGCCCGGCGTCAACCCCTTCTACGCCATAGTGCCCCAAATTCTTGTGGTCCCCGCCGTGTGTCTGGCCACCTGCGCCGCGGTGATCGCCAGCCAGGCTCTTCTGAGCGGCTCCTTCACCATCTTCTCTGAAGCCGTGGCGCTCAACTTCTGGCCCCGCCTGCGCATCAAATATCCCTCGGCGGAGCGCGGCCAGCTCTACATACCGTCGGTGAACTGGAGTCTGCTTGCCGGATGCCTGCTGACGGTGGTCCTCTTCAGAGACTCCTCGCACATCGAGGCCGCCTACGGCATCTCGATCACCATCACCATGCTGATGACCACCGTGCTTCTGGCGCTATGGATGCGGATGAAAGGCACTCCGGCGGGAGTCTACGGACTCTTCGCCGTGTTCTTCCTGATACTTGAGGGAATCTTCTTCACGGCCAATCTCGCCAAATTCATCCACGGCGGCTGGTACAGCCTGCTCGCAGCGGCGTCCGTGGCGGCGATCATGATGATATGGAACGCCTCGACCCGACTGCGCAACTCCTTCATCTCCTACATCCCGCTGCGCGACCGCACAGAACTGATAGAGGCGATCAGCAACGACAGAGAGATACCGAAATACGCCTCAAACGTGGTCTATCTCAGCCGCTCGGACAATCCGGACATGCTCGAGTCGAAAGTGCTCTATTCCATCATAAACAAGCAGCCGAAGCGCGCCGACCACTACTGGTTTATCCATATGGAATATGACGACTCGCCCGACACGCTGACCTACGGAGTGAAGACATTCGTGAAGGGAAGAATCTTCGTGGTGACTTTCAGGATCGGCTACCGCATCAATCCCCGGGTAAGCGTCTACCTGCGGCAGGTGGTGGAAGACCTTGTGGCGAAAGGGGAGCTTGACCTTGCGAGCAGTTATCCGTCGCTGCGCGCCTACGGCATACCCGGCGACTTCCGCTTCATAATGCTCCACCGCATCTTCACGTCCCAGGGAGAATGCGGCAAGAAAGAGACGCTGCTGCTTCGGGCGCACGACAGGCTTCGCCGTCTGGCGCTCTCCGACCGCGACGCGCTCGGCCTCGACACCAGCCTGCTCGACACTGAGACGGTGCCCCTCATCCTCACCGGAAACCGGACCGGACGGCGCGTACGCCCCGAGCCGCAACCGGAATGCGCAGAAGCGGAATGAACCGGAGCGCGGCTCTAAGTGTTGTATATTCAGACCGAAATCTTATTTGTATCTGCCGGAAGATGACATTCAGGCAAGTTGCATCACTTAATTAATAAATACTATGGATATTCAGAGCATTATCACTGAATTGTCGTCGAAGTTCGGCGGCAAATTCGATGTCACCAAGGTGACGGAACATCTCAAGGGAATGGACACCGGCAACTTCTCGATGACCGAGATTGTGGAGAAAATAAAAGGCGCCGGCCTTCTTGGCGACCTTGACGGCGACGGAGTAAAAGAATCAGCCTTTGAAGAGATCAAAGGGAAACTGGGCAGCCTCTTCGGCAAGTGACAGTTCACCACACATCAGAAACACACTCCGTGGATACGGTCCTAAGCCGTATCCACGGAGTGACGTGTTTTCTGGAAGATTGAAAGAAAGTTTGTGATTTCCGGATATTTTGCTTAACTTTACGGAATAATGACATTTCAGGCTGCCGCCTGCGGAAGCCCAATCACCAGAATCACCATGAAAGAACCCGACTACCATATGGTAGACCTTATCTCCAAAGGAGTGGACCGCGCCAAACTCGGCGAGGCCGTGAGAGTGTATGAAGAGATTACAGCGGGAGGCAACGCAATCCCGGAACGCAGCCATTACGCCATGGGCTGGATCATATATTATGCGCTTCACCAGTTTGGCGAGCGGGAAGTGGGCAGGCGGAAACACCTGCTGCGCCACTATCTCGCACTCCGCACCCCACGTCCGCACAAACTGCACTCGATGATACTCTGCGAGGCACTGCGTCTGAGAGAGAATGTGGCGAGGCAGAAAGAGCAGCTGCGGACCGCTGCGGAAGCACCCGAGACTTTCTCGCTGATGCGCTTCCTGCAACTGTGGGACACCGCAAATCTGAGACCGGGCGACTGGCTGCGGCATGAATATGAGGGGAGGAGACTTTCATCGACGGTGGAGAAGCTGATCACCCTCTACGTGGGAGAGGCAACGAAGGGGACCGACTCGCCCTCCGGCCAATTCACCGCGCTCATAGACCGCGCGCTGAGCGAATATCCCGACAGCCACGCTCTTCTTGGCCAGCGGGCGTCGCTCCATGCCATGACAGGCGACAGGGAGGCCGCGCGGCGACTGCTGCGCACCGCGCTTGTGATGGCCCCCGGCAAATTCCATCTGTGGAGCCGTCTGGCATCGCTCATCGACACAGAGAGCGAGCCCCGCCTCAAGATGGCGCTTCTTGTCCGAGCCATGCAGACACCGGGGCAGCAGGATTTCAAGGGGCGCGTCAGACTCGACATGGCCAGGATATGGATAACGCGCGAACTTTTCGGAGAAGCCGTCTGGGAACTCGCCGAAGTAAGACGCCTTTACGAAGGAAAAGGTTGGCATCTGCCCCGCGCCTATGCGGAAATGACAGGGAAAATACCGGCGGGTACGGCAGCGAAAGACCCTTCCGCCGTCTACTCAAGGCTGTCGCCACTGGCAGAGGCCGAGATATACTCATCGATACCCGCTATTACGGCAAGAAAAACCTATCACAAGGGAGCACAGCCGGCATCGCCCTCTCCCGCCGGTTGGAAAAAGGCCACCGAGACAGCATGGAGGGTGACCGACGGGCAGGGGCGCAACTACTGGTTCCAGCCGTCGAGATACGGGATAGATCCGGAACTGCCGCTCGGCACTCCCCTCTCGATACGCCTGCACAACGACAAAATAGTACACGCATCAACAGCAGCACAACACAGCCAGATATGAAATCATCGATACTGACAGCGGCATTGCTGGCAGCCACACTGCAGGCAATGCCGACATGGGCCGGGATACAACCGGAAGTGACATGGGAGAATCTCGGCCACCGCCCCGGCGGCAACGGAGAGGCTGAGTGTCTGGAACGCTTCACTATAAAGAACCACGGCGAGGGATTCACGCGCCTCGCCTTCTGCATGCCGAAGCACGGCATGCGCGCGCTGAATCCGCACGACACCATTATCGAGCTCCTGCCGGGTTACTACGCGGTGGAATCGCCGAGATTCGCGACACCATCCGACTCCGTGACTATCGACATAGCGGTGGAGGGGTGGATCCATAACGCCTACGAGATTCCGGACGGCATGCACCTGGTGGCCGACAGGAAAAGCATACCGACCCACAACCGATGGCTACCGGCCACATCAAGGCGCGGGCAATGGATACCTGACGGATGGAGCAACGACCCGATGGTCTACGGCGAGACGGCCTACGCCATCAACGACTCGCTGCGCTCCGCCCTGCGCCCGGGACCATACATGCAGATACCTACACTGAAAGCGGTGAAAACCACAGGACGGATGACCCGAATGCCAGCACTTACGCTGAAGATGGTTGACGACCCTCGCGAGCGCTACTACCGGGTGACGATAGCGGGCGACACGGCGGTGGTGAGCACCAACAGCAGCGCTCCGATGGCAATCCTTGCGGAAGTGGAACGCCGCATGCGTGAGAGCGCCGACGGGGCGGGGATGATGCCGGAAGCGGAACTGGAAGACTGGGCCGACTACGGCTACCGCGGGCTGATGATAGACGTGGCGCGCAACTTCACGCCGAAGGAGGAGATCATGAGAATACTTTCGCTGATGGCCCGCTACGGGCTCAACGTGCTTCACTTCCACTTGGGCGATGACGAGGGATGGCGGCTTGAGACAGCGGGACTGCCCGAACTCACGGAAGTGGGCAGCCGACGCGGATATACGGAAACGGATGACACCGGTTTTCTCAAGCAGATATACCGAGGCGACGGAAATCCTGACTCCGCGACCACGGCCAACGGCTTCTATACGGAAGACGACTACATCGATATCCTGCGCCATGCCAAAGCGCTTGGGATAGATGTGATACCGGAATTTGACTCGCCGGGCCACAGCCGCGCAGCAATCAGGGCAATGGAACACCGCCACCGCACCAGCGGCGACGCCTCGCTGCGTCTTATCCATGACGGCGACACATCAAGATATTCCACGGCGCAGTTCTTCGGCGACAATCTGATGAATCCGGCTCTCGAGGGGCCTTATCGGCTCTGGGGAATGGTGATGGACGGGATAATCGATCTTCACCGGCGCGCCGGGGTGCCTCTGCGTGCCATTCACATCGGAGGCGACGAAGTGCCGGCCCATGCCTGGGACGGGAGCGCCGCAGCCCAAGACCTGATGCGCAGCGAGGGGATGACCAATCAACGCGAGCTTTATGCCCACTTCGTGGAGCGGCTTGCGGATCTCGCGGCCGAGCGCGGCATCAAGATAGCGGGCTGGCAGGAAATAGCCCTCGACCACTCAAAAGATTATGACCGACGGGTGCTTCCCGTCACGGAGGCCGTAAACTGCTGGACCAACGCCGGCACGCAGGGAAGCAGAATGGCTACGTCGGGGTATCCGGTGGTGATGAGCAATGTGGACTACCTCTATCTCGACCAGACTCCCACGACCCATCCGGAGGAGCCGGGATTCACGTGGGGCGGAATCGTGGACGAATTCCGTCCGCTGCATGCGACGGCCGAACTTCTCTGTCCGGGCGACAGCGCGGAGAGGGCGAACGTGGTGGGGATCTCGGGGCATCTCTTCGCCGAGACAGTGCGCGACACCGGCATGATAGAGCGCTATCTGCTGCCACGTCTGTTAGGCATCGCCGAGCGGGGCCACAACTCGCAACCCACCCTTTCGGACGAGGAGTATTTCGGAGCGCTGACAGAAGAAATGGGGCGTTGGGCCACAGAGGGATTGGAATTCTATGTGAGGCAACCCGGAATACGGCTCAACGGAGACATGGTGGAGATGAACGAGCCATACGGCTTTGGAGAGATACGCTACACCCTCGACGGGAGCGAGCCGACCGCGGAAAGCATGCTCTACGAAGGGCCATTCCGCCGGGGACAGGCTACAGACATCCGCGCACGGCTCTTCATCGGCCCCTCGCGCAGCGTCACCTCCATCCTCAGGGCGGCAAGGTAAAACTACGCTTTTACAAGTTTATGGATCCCCGCCCGGAGGGCTGGGCAACCTATGCCAACCCCGGCGCACAGCCTGCTAAGGGAGCAGAATCCAAATGAAGACAGCGCGTAACTTTCCGGCTCATTGCATTGTTATTCCTATAAAGAGGTATCGTTATGGCAACTGAATTGAAATATCCTATCGGCATACAGCATTTCCCAGATGTGATCGAGGGAGGCTATGTCTACGTAGACAAGACAGCATATATCGCACAGCTTATCGGCTCGGGGAAATACTTTTTCCTGAGCCGTCCGCGGCGTTTCGGGAAAAGTCTTTTCATCAGTACGCTCGAAGCCTATTTCAAGGGACGACGGGAACTATTCAAAGGCCTTGCCATAGACTCGGATGATTATGACTGGACGGAAAGACCGGTCATAAAGATGTCGCTCAACACGGTGGATCCGAAGTCGGAGGACTCGCTGATCAATGTCATTGACGGCATTTTAATGGAATATGAACGCATATATGCAATCACAGACTGCCGAACAGAACTTTCAAGCCGATTTGTACAGATTCTCCGAAAAGCATACAAATCGTCGGGGCAGAAAGTCGCCATCTTAATCGACGAGTATGACGCGCCGCTTCTCAGCACACTCGACAATGACGTATTAAACCAGTCATACCGCGCCACGCTTAAATCGGTGTTTTCCGTACTGAAGAGTGCCGACGAGTACATCCATTTCGCTTTCGTGACGGGAGTGTCGCGATTCAGCCACACCAGCCTCTTCAGCGGCGCCAATCACCTGAAGGACATTTCGCTCGACAGACGGTATGGAGCGATCTGCGGAATAACGGAAACTGAATTCAAAACTTATTTCGCAGAGGGGATACGGGCGTTTGCCGGTGAGCTACGGTTATCGGACGAAGCGATGCTGCATATGCTAAAGGATAATTATGACGGATACCATTTCAGCAATGGGTGTCCGGATATCTACAATCCTTTCAGCCTTCTCAATGCCCTTGACTCACGGAAACTTGACAACTATTGGTTTCAGTCGGGCACGCCGAGTTATCTGCTTTCGGTGCTGAAACGCGACAATTTCTACCTTCCTCAGCTCGACTGCCTCGAAGCTGCAGAGTCATCACTGTCGGCAAAGGAATCGTATCTGCAGAATCCGGTGGCGCTGCTTTATGAAGCCGGATATGTCACGATAAAGGAATACGACGCCGAGGAATCCGGGTATGTGCTTGGTCTGCCAAACCAGGAAGTGGCTAAAAGTTTTGCAGAGGCACTCATGCCTATCTACTCGGGAGAGGAAGAATACAAATGCCAACAAACGGTCTATCTCATGCGCAAGGCTATGGTCAACGGCAGGCCGGATGAGTTCATGCAGCGTCTGCAGACTTTCCTTGAGGGGAATCCCTACAGCAACACCGAGATGAAGAAACGAGAGACATATTTCAAAAACAATATCTTCATCGTAATGAAGGCGATTGGGTTCCGGCCAAGAGTGGAGGAGGAAACCTGCCGCGCGCGTATGGACGTGATGCTGCGGACGAGCAGATACATCTACATCTTCGAGCTCAAGACCGACGGCTCCACCTCAGACGCGATGGAGCAGATCGACGACCGGGGCTACGCACTACCGTATGCCGACGAAGGGCGCCAAATCATAAAGATAGCAGCCAACTACTCATCAGCGCGCAACAACATCGACTCCTGGGAGTGTCTTTGAAATAATTCAAGTTTCGTCTTAGGGCGAAACTTGAAGGCCCGTACCCGCCCGGAGGGCGAAGCAACCTATGCCATCATGGTTATCTTTCCGCTGCGAGGGTCGGAGCCGGGAGCGGCATACATCGTGTCGCATTCGAAGGAAGCGAGCTGTGAGGCGGTGCGGATGTCGTATTTTCCCTCACTCATCAGTCGCTATGCCCGCATCGCTCCTTCTTCCTGAGGAAAAATCCACTCGAAAACCTGACGAAATCTTAACGGAAAAATAAGTTTAAACAACTTCATTATTGATTCAAGAGGGTGTATCATGTTTCTGAAATTTTATGAGTCTGAGTCAAGGATCAGTTTAACCGAAAATGTACGGAAAGCAGAACACAAGTGGGGAAAATATTGTTACTTTGAATGGATTCTCACAAAAAAGACATATAGGTATGAAATCACTTGTAGCCCTCGCCATGGGCACATTCGCGCTCGGCATCTCGGAATTTCTGATGATGGGGATTCTGGGCAACATCTCCCAGAGTCTGGGAGTGAGCATCAGCGAAGCCGGCCATCTAATCTCCGCGTATGCCACAGGGGTCTGCCTCGGAGCCCCGGCACTGCTCTTTTTCCGCAAGACACCGTTGAAGAAAATCATGATGGCGCTGGCCGGAATCATAGCGCTCGGCAACCTGCTGGCCTTCCTCGCGCCCGGCTACTGGACACTGTTTGCCGCCCGCCTTGTGTCGGGTCTCCCCCACGGTGCATATTTCGGAGTCGGAGCGATAGTGGCCAGACGTCTGGCCAAGCCTGGACATGAGGTGAGCGCCGTCTCGTTCATGATCGGAGGCATGACCGTGGCCACCCTTATGGGAGTGCCGCTCGGCACATTTGTGAGCAACGCGCTGTCGTGGCGTTTCGCGTTCCTTATAGTGGCGATATGCGGCGTTGCGACCTATATCGCGATACGCTGCAACATACCGGATGTGGGCAAACTGAAGGACATGGGATTCAAGGGTCAGTTCCGCTTCCTGCGCACACTGCCGCCATGGCTGATATTCGGAGGCGTGATATTCGGACAGATCGGTTTCTACTGCTGGTACAGCTACATAGACCCGCAACTGACGGAGGTGGCCGGATTCAGCACAGACGCCCTTTCATGGCTCATGATACTCGCCGGGCTCGGAATGTTTATCGGCAACTTCACCATCGGCGTTATCGGGCCGAGGTTCAAACCGTCGTCGCTCGCGGCCACGGTGGAACTTCTCGGCATCCCGGTGCTTCTTCTGTTTTATTTCTTCGCCTCCAACCAGATAGCGGCTGTAGTGCTGATGATGGCCGGCACAGCTATCCTTTTCGGTTCGGGCAGCCCTCTCCAGTCTTCCATCGTGGGCTATTCGAAAGGAGGCGAGATGCTCGGCGCCGCATCTATCCAGATAGCCTACAATGCGGGAAACGCCGTGGCGGCGTGGCTCGGCGGCCTGGCAATAAAGGAAGGATACGGCTATGCGTCGCCCTCTGTGGTGGGACTGCCGCTGATAGCTATCGGCGCATCACTCCTTTTCCTGCTCTATTGCAAGTATGAGAGGGATCGTGCACAATGATGCCGTCACCTTTACATACAATAGATTAGAATACTTCATTGAGAGCACCCGGCATGCTCTGCAGTGAGGTCACAGCACAGCCGCAATCTTACGAATGTCTGCAAGCCGTCTCATAAATGTAGAGTCAGACTTGGCTATCTGCATATTGTAGTCTGCCTGAAGTTTAATCCACATGTCGGCCGAGATACCTAAGGCGGCTTCAAGTAAAAGCGCAAGTTCTGTATTGACACCGCGTTTGCCGTTTATTACCTCATTCAACAACGACGGCGAGACGCCAATCTGTTCGGCAAGTTTAGCCTGTGTAAGATTGCGTTCCTCCAACTCATCGCGTATAAGTTCGCCGGGATGGGTTGGTTCAAACGGCATCAGATTGTTGGCAATCATCGATGGGTCAACATTCGGAAGAGTAATCATATCAGTCGTAATGGTTTGAGAGTTCAACAATATTGCAGATAGTCAAGATTGGTTCATCCATATTTTCAGCCAGCGAAAACTCTATTCGATATTGGTCGTTGACCTTAACTGAAAAAAGTCCTTTCTTATCTCCATGCAAAGCCTCAAAATGTAAGGATTTAATAGGGTAAAGTTCCTCTTTTGAAGTGACTTTCATAAGATAACTGATTCTATCCTTGTATCGTTTGACAATACTTGGTTGAAAACGGTGCTTTTTATCAGAAGACTTACCGTTTTCGTATAACTCCTTGAGGTAGGTATGTTCAAAAGTGACTATCATATCATTTAATTCAAGTTTCGCAAGTTCAACTTAAAGTTTATGAGTTTATAAGTTTAGTTTATTCGCAACCCATACAAGGGCTGTCTCTTATACACATCTCCGAG
>ENA-UAPL01000754-UAPL01000754.1-human-gut-metagenome-genome-assembly--contig:-NODE-754-length-12716-cov-4.433062_pt1 | contig 12716 bp, 8 predicted proteins | sample MGYA00243480_ERZ654577 | MGnify/ENA primary metagenome ERZ654577 (study PRJEB26926, sample SAMN06164678) | human gut metagenome | biome: ENVO:00009003; feature: ENVO:2100002; material: ENVO:00002003...
CTGTTAGAGGTGGCGAACGAGATGTTTGCCGAGGACTATCTTTCGACGCTCATTTATCGCTGACCGCTTTTTTTATTTGAAAACCTGCAACATAGGACGTCCTATCCATACTTGTGGCTGTTTCAGCCCGAAGATGTGGGCAATGGTGGAGGCAACGTCATACTGCATCATGCTTTCATGGAATTCGCCTTCTTTCTTAATGTTCTTTCCGGAGATGATGAAGGGAGTCTGCATTTCCTGCATGGTCTTGCCGCCATGTCCTTTTTCAATGCCTCCGTGGTCGGCAGTAACGATGAAGATGGTTTCTTTCAGCATGCCTGCCTCTGTAACGGCCTGGATGATGCGGCTCACATAACCGTCGAGTTCTTTCAGTTTGGCGTAATATTCAGGAGTATTGTGTCCGGCTTGATGACCTACATGGTCGGGGTTGTCAAAGCAAATGGTAAGAAGGGTCGGTTGTTTCTCCTTGATATACTTTTCTGCCATACCGCATAAGGCTTCGGGATGTTTGTTGTAGTCGGGCGCTTGCGCATAGTGGCTTAAGGCAAGAGTGTCTACAAGGTATTTGATACCGTCCCATTCATACAGGCAGCCTATTTCCGCTTCCGGCCGGGCATCACGTAGCAGCTGGAAGATGGTAGGAAATATGCCGTGCTGGTTCAGTACGCGTGACGGAAGCTCGGGAGTCTTGGAGCCCCATTGCGTATATCCGTGCAATTCAGGACCTGCCCCCATAAACATGCTTGCCCAGTTGACGGCGCTGGAGGAGGGAAGTACAGTCCGTTTTTCTAATGTATAAGAACCGTCTGCCATCAGTTGCTTGATGTGGGGGATGTCTGCTTTGGGAACACTGTAGCTACCCCAGCCGTCAAGACCGATGAAAACTACGTGTTTTGCTTTTCCCTTGGCATTGCAGGGAACTGAAAAGAGGCATGCCACTGCTAGGGCGATGAATAATGTAAAAGTCAGTTTCTTCATGTTTTCTTTAGTTCTTATTGTTAACATGAAACAAAGTTACGGGAAACGTACCTAGTTTTAGTACGATATCGTACATAATCCGGCCGATTTTATATCGTTTCGTTCTTTTCCAACCGTTGCATGCTGAATTCACAGCCGCAATACTGCTGGTTGTAGAAGTCATACTCTTTCAGCAGTTGGTTGCGCCGGTCCTGAAGTCCGCCTTTCCGCCAGTTCTGTTCCCAAAAGATAGTACCCGGATGCAGGGCGGCGGCACGTCGCCCTGCATCGTTTATTTGCTCCAGGCTCTTCCAGCGTGAAGAGGCGAGGGTTGTGGTAAAAACTGAAAATCCATGTTCGGCGGCATAACGGGCAGTTTCTGTCAAGCGCAAGGTAAAACATTTCAGGCATCGCCCACCGCGTTCCGGTTCATTTTCCAACCCTTTCATAGTACGCAACCAGTACGCATAATCGTAATCCGCATCGATGAAATCGAGGTTTTTGGAAGTTACAAAGCGGATAGCCTCGTTTTTCCGTATCTCATATTCTTCTTGTGGATAAATGTTGGGATTACAATAAAATACAGTCGGGCGGATACCGTTTTCCAGCATGCATTCAATGATGGCCGATGAACATGGGGCGCAACAGCTATGCAGCAATACCCGCGTTTCGTTGTTAGGGGCTTGTATTTGTAACATACATCTTATGTTTTACTAATCATTTTATTATTCCGTTTACACCTTCAATTTAATTTTGCCTTTCACCAATAACCCTGTGAGTTGGACAATAATGAGTGAAAAGACAAGCGATTTAAGCAATCCTGGTATTCCGCTTCCTAAAACCTCAGGATACCACCAGTTTAATATCTGTTGAACGGAATACCATACGTAGGGCAGAATATAACAAGTCAGCGTTGCCGTACCGGCAGGTTTGATAACATTGAACCATTTTGTTTTGTTCCTGACGTCCGTCAACCAGTAGAAAAAGCCGAAAAGCGGGAAGAACATGGCAAGACAATAGAACAGCCACGAAGGAGTCGCCTGTATTTTTGAGATAATCCAATAAGGATGTGAGATGAGTGCAAGAATAAACATACCCACACCAAGGATGCAAACCATGCTGATGAACCTGCCCGGGTGTTCACGATTGGCATAGCGTTGCATCAGGAGGGAAGTCAGTAGTCCTGACATTCCAAAAGCATGTAATGTCCAGTCACTGGGGATGAATGGCAATAGGACAATGCGGCTGCCATATTCCCACGGAATTAAGTCGGAATGGCTGACAACGGCAAGTACCATTATTACAAACCAGGCAATGGCGTTATTTCGCAGGCTTTCCCGTGTAAACAGATAAATTCCCGCACACACGGCGTATGTCCAACCGATGAGTCCGAGGATGCCCCACCAACCTATTTGGAACGGTTTCCCATTAATGTCTTTATATATTACAAGGAAAGCCAACAGTAGTACTCCCGCTATTTTCATCCCGGTGAAAAAGGCCTTTTTGATGCCTTCCGACTTTGGGTAAACTCCCCATGTCAGGAAGAATCCGATAACCATAAGTATCGTGAACCACGGATGCGAAAGTCCGCCTTCTATGCCGCCGTTGTTGAGTGAGAATAACCCCATGGCAAGTAACGCCACCGTACGCCAAAATATGTGTGCAATGACCTGAAGCGTCGTATCTCCTTTTTTATATCGGTTTTGGATGGCAAACGATACCGACATACCCATACAGAATAGAAAGGCTGGGAAGATAGTGTCCGAAAATCCAAGCATATCCTCGTCCATTTTGGCGTGCATCAGCCAATGGGGAATATTTTTCAATCCGGGAATGTCATTGACAAAGAGCATAAGGAACATGGTGAGTGCGCGGAATACGTCAACCGCAGCTACTCGTTGAAGTGCTAAGCTTTTCATTACATACTAGTTTTTTGGGGGTTGGAGTGGCAAATATAGGAAAAAATTTTTCATGTTGACACAGCTTTGCGCGATTTCTTGCTATATTTGTTGCCATGAAATGGAAAATGCTGTTGTTTTGTTTCTCTTTGGCGGCGACGGTAGAGTGTGCAAATGCCTTTGCCGGTGATGCGTCGATTGCTACGCTGACAGCTTCATTGGATGAGGCTATCTGTGAGCACGGGCAATTTGTCGGTATACGGGAAAAACGCATAGCAGAGTTGAAACGACAACTGTCCGAAACAGATACCTCAAATATTGATTTTTTTCGATGGAATGGGGAGATTTATAAGGAATACAAATCCTATGTTTGCGATTCTGCCATTCATTATTTGAATTCTAATCTACGTTGGGCTGAGCGTCGCGGATTGCAGGAGTTAGCTGATGAAACCCGTTTGGAGTCCGCCTATCTGATGGCTTCCACAGGTATGTATCAAGAAGCGTTTGAGTTGCTGGGGCAAGTGAAGCGTGCCATGTTGCCTGCCCGTTTATTACCCGAATATTATCGATGTTATCGCCGTCTCTACAGTGAATCGGGAGCTTATACGCAGGGTGCTTCTTTCCGCAAACAATATCAGCGGTTAGCCGCATGCTATGACGACTCCCTGATGCAGGTACTTCCAACAACTTCTTCCCTTTATCTGGAGCGTAAAGAGATGCGGGCAGCCGCAGCCGGACGTATGGATGAAGCTTTGCAAATCAATGACGTCCGCCTGGCAAGTGCCCTGCCTGATACCCCGGAATATGCTTTAGCCACTTATCATCGTTCCCGCCACTATCGGCAGATGGGGAACAGGGAGGAGGAAAAACGATATCTCATGCTATCTGCACTGACTGATATCCGGCTGGCGATAACGGACCATGCCTCACTCTGGAATTTGGCAGAATTGCTCTATGAGGAGGGCGACATCGAGCGTGCCTACCAGTACATCCGTTTTTCCTGGAGTGAGACAAACCGTTATAATGCCCGTAGCCGCAGCCTTCAGACGGCAGGTATCCTGTCGTTGATAGACCTTACCTATCAGGCCATGCAAGAGAAACAGAGCGAAAGATTACGCATGTACCTCATCTTGATTAGTGCGCTGACCCTTTTGCTGATAGTGGCCGTGTTCTATATTTACCGCCAGATGAAGCGTCTTTCTGTGGCGCGTAATCATTTGGAACACAGTAATGAGCAACTCGAAATCTCCAATCATATTAAAGAAGAATATATCGGGCGTTTCTTGAATTTGTGTTCCATCTATATCGATCGTCTGGATACATACCGCCGCATGGTGAATAAGAAGATTTCATCGGGGCAGACTGAAGAATTATTGAAAATGGTACGTTCACGTGATGTGCTGGATACCGGCCTGAAAGAGTTGTATGAGAACTTTGATACGGCTTTCCTTCATCTTTTCCCTGATTTCGTGGAGAAGTTCAACGACCTGTTGCAACCCGAGGAGCGGATAGTACTCCGTAAGGGTGAGTTGCTGAATACGGAATTACGTATTTTTGCATTGATACGTCTGGGTATTGATGACAGTTCAAAGATTGCAGAATTCCTTCGTTATTCCGTCAATACAATTTATAATTACCGTGCAAAGGTCAAGAATAAGGCGCGGATTTCCCGTGAAGACTTTGAAACCCGCCTTATGATGATACGCTGATAATACGTCAAACGACCTTTTTTTATCCACTTTTTAGCTTTCATTGTTTATCATCAATCCATTGTTATATAGTGATTTAAGTAGAATGCACACTTCGTCTTATCCACCTATTCCCAATGGGCGGATACTACTTGTCTTTATCTTTCCTAACTTTGAGAAAAGTTTTAAGTAACCAATATTTATAATACCATGAAATTGAAATTACCTTTGATTTTAGCGTGTTGCATATCTACTGCTATTGCTTGCGCCAACACACAAGAGTCGTCAGTAGATGCACCTCCCGGTGTAGGGAAGGCCAAGGTAAAGGCATACATCACGACTGCCGACCGTACACAAAGTTTTAACCAGACTGCTTTAAGTTTCTCCGACAACGCCCGTTCGTCTTCTGTCATCACCTTAAATCCTGCTGTACGATATCAATCCATGGATGGTTTCGGTGCCGCCGTAACAGGTTCTACTTGCTATAATCTGATGAAAATGCTTCCCGCCGAGCGTACTAAGTTCCTTGTTCGGACTTTCTCGGAAAAAGAAGGACTTGGATTTAGCTATATACGTATTTCAATCGGATGTTCGGATTTCTCATTGAGCGAATATACTTGTTGTGATACTCCGGGTATCGAAAATTTTGCTTTACAAAGTGAGGAGAAAGATTATGTGATACCTATATTAAAAGAAATTTTGGCGATTAATCCTGCAATCAAGATTTTAGGTTCTCCATGGACATGTCCCAAATGGATGAAGGTGAACAATCTGGAAGAAAAAAAGCCTTTCGATTCCTGGACGAGCGGTCAACTGAATCCCGACTATTATAAAGATTACGCCACTTATTTTGTAAAATGGATACAGGCATTTGGTAAAGAAGGTATTCGGATTTACTCGGTGACACCCCAGAATGAACCGTTGAATAGGGGAAATTCTGCTTCTCTGTTCATGGGTTGGAAAGAAGAGCTCGCTTTTGTGAAAGAGGCGCTTGGACCTGCGTTCAGGTCTGCCGGGCTGGATACAAAGATTTATGCTTTCGACCATAACTATAATTATGATAATATGGCGGAGCAAAACGATTATCCAGTCAAGATATATGATGACGAGGTGGCTGCCGCTTTCCTTACCGGTGCGGCATATCATAATTATGGTGGTAACCGTGAAGAGCTGAATGATGTTCAGCGTCAACGCCCCGATAAAGAACTTATCTTTACGGAGACTTCCATCGGAATGTGGAATGATGGACGTAACTTGCAACGCCGACTGATAGAGGATATGCGTGAAGTTGCTCTGGGTACTGTTAATAATTGGTGTAAAGGGGTCATTGTATGGAACCTGATGCTGGATACCGAGCGTGGACCTAATCGCGAAGGAGGTTGTCGCACCTGCTATGGAGCGGTGGATATTGATAAATCCGACTATAAAACGATGACTTATAATTCACATTACTATATCATCGGGCATTTGTCAGCTGTAGTAAAACCCGGAGCGTTCCGCATAGAAAGTAAGTCAAGCGGAGACAATGGATTGATGTACGCAGCCTTTGAAAATCCCGATGGAACGGTTGCTTTTGTCGTGCTGAACGCCGGTGAAGATACTTCTGTTTTCAGCCTTACTATAGATGGCAAGAACTATCTGAATGGTGAGTTGCCTGCCAAGTCGGTCGGTTCTTATCTTTGGAAAAAGTGACACGGACACTAACTATAATAAAATTATTACCATGAAAAATCTATTAGTAACGAGTATCTCTATTGCCTTGCTGTCATTAGGTCTGGCAGGCTGTAGTGAAAAACAAGCATCCCGGGAGGTTGCTTCCGATGCATTCGTAACCATTCAAGGGCAAGACCTGATAAAGCCCGATGGTTCCAAACTTTTTATACAAGGAACAAACCTTGGAAACTGGTTAAATCCCGAAGGCTATATGTTCCGTTTCAGCAAGACCAATTCAGGGCGTTTCATCAATGAAATGTTCAGCCAATTGGTAGGGCCTGATTTTACGGCTGAGTTTTGGAAAGCGTTCAAAGATAATTATGTGACGCGTGAAGATATTCAATTTATCAAGAGTACAGGCGCCAATACCATTCGTCTGCCTTTCCACTACAAACTCTTCACCGATGAAGATTATATGGGGCTGACCGCCAATCAGGATGGATTTGCCCGCATGGACAGTGTGGTGAAATGGTGTCGTGAAGCTGAGCTTTACCTCATTCTTGATATGCACGATGCTCCGGGCGGACAGACAGGTGATAACATTGACGACAGCTATGGATACCCGTGGTTGTTCGAGAGCAAAGCCAGTCAACAGTTATATTGTGACATTTGGCGTAAAATAGCGGCTTATTATAAGAGTGAACCGGTAATTCTGGGTTATGAGCTTTTCAACGAACCCATCGCTCCATATTTTGAGAATATGGATGAGCTGAACGGGAAGTTGGAAGAGGTGTACAAAATGGGTGTTGCGGCTATTCGTGAGGTAGATAAAAATCACATCATTCTGTTGGGTGGTTCACAATGGAACGGTAACTTCAAACCATTTAAGGATTCTAAGTTCGATGATAAAATCATGTATACTTGTCACCGTTACGGAGGTGAGCCCACGAAAGAAGCTATTCAGGGTTTCATTAACTTCCGTGATAGTGTCAATCTGCCGATGTATATGGGCGAAATCGGTCATAACACGGATGAATGGCAAGCGGCTTTCTGCCGGACGATGCGTGAGAATAATATCGGTTATACCTTCTGGCCTTATAAAAAGATGGATGGTTCGTCTTTCGTAGGCATAACCCCTCCGGAAAACTGGGCGAATATCGTATATTTCTCCGAAGCACCGCGCGCTACCTACCGTGAGATTCGTGAAGCGCGTCCCGACCAGGCAATGGCACGTAAGGCGATGATGGATTTTATCGAAGCTTGTAAATTGAAGAATTGCGTGGTGCAGGAAGGCTATATACAGTCGTTGGGAATGAAGTAATAAATAACTCAAGTTTCGCAAGCTCAACTTTCTTCAGTTGACAAGGGGACAAGGGAACAAGGGGAGAAGGGGACAAGTTGACAAGGAAAGAATGTCCGCTAAACAATGGTAATAGGATGTGTGAGAATCGTTTTCGATACTATCTCCCTTGTCAACTCGTCTACTGATACCTTGTCAACTTCTCTCCTTGTCAACTAGTAAGTTGAGTTTACGAAACTTAAATAAATAAGTATGAAGAAAGTTTTATTAGGTTTGGCTCTGGCAACTGTGCTTCCCCTCTCGGCACAACAGAAACTGGTGTATCTGGACACCACCAAGCCCATTGAAGAGAGAGTAGAAGATGCGTTAGGACGCCTTACATTGAAAGAAAAGGTTGCGATGACACATGCGCAGTCCAAGTTTAGCAGTCCGGGTGTGCCCCGTCTGGGTATTCCTGAATTTTGGATGACAGATGGCCCTCACGGTATCCGTCCCGAAGTGTTGTGGGATGAATGGAATCAGGCAGGTTGGACAAATGACTCTTGTGTGGCCTATCCGGCTTTGACTTGCCTTGCCGCAACCTGGAACCCGGAAATGTCGTTACTCTACGGAAAGAGCATCGGCGAAGAGGCGCGTTATCGTAATAAGACCGTCCTGCTTGGTCCCGGAGTGAATATTTACCGTACCCCCTTGAACGGCCGTAACTTTGAGTATATGGGCGAAGACCCGTACTTGGCATCTCGTATGGTAGTGCCATACGTACAGGGTGTGCAACAAAACGGAGTAGCTGCTTGTGTAAAGCACTACGCGCTGAATAACCAGGAAGTAAACCGCCACACCACCAATGTGATTGTGGACGACCGTGCTTTGTATGAAATCTATTTGCCTGCTTTCAAGGCTGCCGTACAGGAAGGAAAGGCATGGGCCATCATGGGTTCCTATAATCTGTATAAGAATCAGCATGGCTGTCACAACCAATATTTGTTGAATGATATCCTGAAAGGAGAATGGGGCTTTGACGGCGTCGTCGTGTCCGACTGGGGCGGCGTACACAATACCGATGAAGCCATCACCAATGGTTTGGATATGGAATTCGGCAGCTGGACCAATGGCCTCTCCAATGGCGCAAGTAATGCTTATGACAACTATTATCTGGCTATGCCTTATTTGCAACGTATTCAGGAAGGTAAAGTGGGCACCAAGGAGTTGGATGACAAAGTACGTCGTATTCTTCGCCTTGCATTCCGTACCACGATGGATGTCAACCGTCCTTTCGGCTCCTTGCTTTCACCTGAACATTACGAAGCTGCCCGCCGCATCGGCGAGGAAGGTATCGTATTGTTGCAGAATAAAGATGCCGTACTTCCCATCGACTTGGACAAAGCAAAGAAAATAGCCGTCATTGGTGAGAATGCCGTTAAGATGATGACTGTAGGCGGTGGTTCCTCTTCTTTGAAGGTGCAGCGTGAGCTTTCTCCGCTGGATGGAATTAAAAACCGTGTAGGAGATAAGGCGGAAGTCGTTTATGCCCGTGGTTATGTGGGAGACGCTACAGGAGAGTATAACGGTGTGGTGACCGGACAAAATCTGAAAGATGACCGTACTCCCGAAGAACTTATTGCAGAAGCTGTAAAAGTGGCGTCCGATGCAGATTACGTAATCTTCATCGGTGGTTTGAATAAGTCCGCCCATCAGGATTGTGAAGACTCCGACCGTGCGGGTTTGGGTTTGCCATACGGGCAAGATGACGTGATTTCCGCTTTGGCAAAGGTTAACAAGAACCTTGTCGTGGTAAATATTTCCGGTAATGCGGTTGCCATGCCATGGATTGCAGAAGTTCCTGCCGTGCTTCAGGCTTGGTTCCTGGGCTCGGAAGCCGGTAACGCTATTGCTTCCGTATTGGTAGGCGACGCCAATCCTTCCGGAAAACTGCCGTTTACTTTCCCTGCCAAGTTGGAAGATGTGCCTGCCCACAGCTTGGGTGAATATTCAGGTGTAAACAGTCGTCAGGTAGTTGACTTGAAGTATAATGAAGGTATTTTCGTTGGTTATCGTTGGGCGGACAAGCAGAAGAAAGTGAAGCCTTTGTTCCCCTTCGGTCATGGTTTGAGTTATACCACATTTGCATACGGAAAGTCGTCTGCTGACCAAAAAACAATTTCTGCCGATGGCACCTTGACGGTGAAAGTAACCGTTAAGAATACCGGTACGCGTGAAGGTCAGGAAGTGGTACAACTTTACATCAGTGATAAGGAGTCTTCTCTTCCACGCCCCATCAAAGAACTGAAAGGTTTCAAGAAAGTGAAACTGGCTCCGGGTGAAGAGAAAGAAGTGTCATTTACCATCAATGCGGATGCTCTCAGCTTCTTTGATGATGCCCGGCATGCCTGGGTAGCCGAACCGGGCAAATTTGAAGCGATTATCGCTGCTTCGGCAACAGATATCAAGGGGGTGGTTCCCTTTGAGTTGCAATAACAAAAGACCTACCGTCTGAACGGAGTTTTAATGACATAGTTATTGCCAATAGGTTGGCACAACTTTGCCACTGCGGTGGCACAACAGTGCCAATACTATGGCAAGACTGTGCCAACCTATTGGCACTACATCCGTACTATATGTCCCTTACATAGGGTAACTTATTTCAGACTATTCATATAGCTTACATCCTTCTCAACTGTTCTTGTCCGGCTCCGCTACCTTTGTATTTGCTCTTTGTCGCATTGAATTTGTAGCGCAGGGTAATTCTCATTTCCCGTTCCGACTTGTGTGAGAAGCGCATGCTACGTTTGGAACCCGCATAACCGGTAACGGGTACCCGGCCGCTCAAAAACAGGTCGCGGACATCGAACTGAACGGAAAAACGGTCTTTGAAGAACGATTTGTAAAGTGAAAGGTCCGTGCGGAACATTCCCTTTTCCCATTTCATATTCTCTTTGTTTCCTTCAGTGGCGGCATTCATCAAGATGGAAAGCGTCGCCCACTTAGTGTCGAATGTATTATTGAAGCGGAACGTACCTATAGGGTTATTGAGAGATTTACCGTCATGTACATCCATATCGTACCATTGTTTCGTTACCGCCATCGTGAACGAAGGACTCCAAATGCCTACTTTAGGCTGAAGGGTTAGCGAGGCATTCACTTGGTCGTATGCCTTGCCGTTAATTATTTGTAGCAGCGATACGCTCGGGTCATCCTTGTAGGTATCACTGTAGGAGGTGATAGGATCACTGATATGTGAATATATTACATTCAGACTGAGCCATTTCCAAGCGGCACCGAAATTGAGGTTGTTGTTGATTTGTGGCACAAGGAACGGATTACCCGTTTCGTAGGTATAGCGGTTGGCATAAAGCACATTGCTTCTCAACTGCCAGTAGGAGGGACGGTCTACGTCGGTGGCATATCCCAACTGGAAATCTATGCCGCCCAGATTGGCCGAAAGCGAGAGAGAAGGGAAGAGGTTGTTGAATACACGGCTCTGTTCGCTCACGTACTTGTCTTCTTCGTAATAGTCGAAGTCGATGTTCTCATATCGAAGCCCTGCCAGCATGTTTATAGGACCTATCTGCCGGCTGTATTCCACAAATCCCGAAAACATACCCTCCTGAATACGGCTACGGTCATCTTCGATGAAATTTACGGGCAGTACTGTGTAGGTAGTCTTACGTTTGGAATAAGAATACTCTCCTCCAAAGTCCAGCTTGCCACCCCATAAAGGCGTGGAGACTGTCAGCTTCGATGCCATTAGTTGGCTTCGTTTCAGGGTCTCGGTGCTGATGATTTGGCTTTGCGGTTCTTCACCCGTCGGCTGATACTCTTCTGTGGTAGTAATGGGGTCGTTGTTTTTGTCCCAGTACCAGTCGGCATTAAAATCAATGCTCCATTCTCCTATTTTGCCTGTATAGTAAAGGTTGGCTTGCATGGTGGTTTCCTCCTCTTCTTCCGTCAGACGGCTGGTGGAGGTCTCGATAAGCTCTCCGTCACGTTCGACGGTACTTGCCGCATCCAGCCAGGAGTCACTGGTAGGATAGCGGTCGTAACTGAAGTTCACGCCGATGGAATGGTTGGGGTTGAACATATAGTTCAGCGCCAACTTACCGTATGGATTTATGCGGTGCATCTCACCATATAGTTCACTGGTTTGTATCCATGTCTTGTCCAGATAGGTATATTGCCCCAGTGTCTTGTAATCGACGGAGGTGGTGTTTGACATATAGAGCATGCCGATGAGGTCGAAGCCCCCTTTGCGGTAGTTGAAGTTGAAACGTCCCGTCTCATCCCATTGTGTAAGGTTGCTGTAGTTGAAGAAAGCCCGCGTGTCGAAACCGAATCCTTCACCTTCTATCCGTTTCGTGGTGATGCGGATGACGCTCTTGACACTGGCGCTGTAACGGGCACCCGGGTTGGTGATAACTTCCACGTTCTTGATATTGTCGGAGCTGAGTCGTTCCAGTTCCATTGCGTCCGTCATCTTCCGTCCGTTGATGTAGATTTCGGGAGTTCCCCGCCCGAATACTTCTATCGCTCCGCCGTAGGACGTTACATTGGGAATGCGGTCCAACAACTGCTCCATGCTTCCCGCTTTTTCGAGTACCGTACCTGCTACGCCTGTCACCATGGCATCCCCTTTCATGCGGGTTTTGGGTAGCGTACCTTTCACTACAACCTCACCCAGCATTTCCGTGGAGGGTTGCAGGTTGATGGTGCCCATGTCGCTCTTGCGTAGTGCATAGTATGTATCGTAACCTATGGAGGTAAATCGTAACAGTTGTCCTTTTTCCTCTACATTGAAAGAGAATGTCCCGTCTTCTTGTGATATGGCGCCTGCCACGAATGCCGAGTCGGGCAAAGTGAGAGCGACAATGTTGGTAAAGCCTATCGGCATCCCTTGCTCATCTATTATTTTCCCGCTTACGTTTTGTGCTTTTACGGCTATGAAGGCAGCCAGGACAATCACTGTTACAATTACTCTTTTCATATATATTTGTATTTGGAGTTTGTTAGGCAGTGAATTTAAGGTAATTTTACGTATAAGCCAAGGGATTACCTAAAAGATTCTAAAAAAAAGCCATCCAATTGTGAAATGTCACAATTGGAAGGCTTTTTAAATGTAAATCTCAGGAAATCTTATTCAAACAGTGATTTGGCAATTCCCATTTCCAGTCCTCTTAACCTGTCTCTTATACACATCTCCGAGCCCACGAGACACTGAGCGATCTC
>ENA-UAPL01000759-UAPL01000759.1-human-gut-metagenome-genome-assembly--contig:-NODE-759-length-12671-cov-4.636652_pt1 | contig 12671 bp, 12 predicted proteins | sample MGYA00243480_ERZ654577 | MGnify/ENA primary metagenome ERZ654577 (study PRJEB26926, sample SAMN06164678) | human gut metagenome | biome: ENVO:00009003; feature: ENVO:2100002; material: ENVO:00002003...
CATTAACATAATGAAGAAATTATTATTTTTGTCTATAATTGTTCTTGCAGTCATCACAAGTTGCGAGAATGATGATTGTTTGTTCAAGGATCCAGTGATAGAAAACTATTTTCTGTCCATAGACGCTAATTCGGATTTCACTACTTTGGAAGATCAAGAAATGAATATTCTCAAATTAGCACTCGAACGTATTCGCTTCAAGTCTGATGAGAATGGAATTGCGCACATCGCCTCAAAATCAGCCAAAGAAGTTAATATATCCCAGAATATTTATGACTGGATTAAAAATTCTGTTGAAAATTACAATATAGAATTGATGTCTGGCACAATTTACACTCGTGCTACATACGCAAGTAATTCAGAAAGCGGAGGAAACGAACCATCTGATTGTGTTGCACATGCCGTTTCAGGAGCTCTCGATTATATATCATATGAATATGCAAATTCAGTTCTTACAAGTCGCTATGGCAGTAATGGTGTTCCTGCAGGCAATATTTATGAAGCTCTGACATTATTTGGGCCTGTAAGAAGAGTTGATTCAAGTTCGTTTCAAGGTGGTATGGTGAATAGAGTAGTCGTTATTGATGGCGGTCATGCCCTTACCGGAGTATCTGTACAAGGTGATTACATTGTCTGTTGGGATTATCAGAAGATGGCTTTAGGTGACCCCAATTATATAAGTTGTCTTTCAATGAGTATGGTTCATGTTTATCAATTTTCCAATAGTTTTAGTTTTTGAACTTATTGAGATTTCTATTATACCTGAGTAGAGTATCTACTTCACTAAAAAATCTTTAATAAACGTGGAGATGACTCAGAAGTAGAAAAGAGACAGACTTTTATACGTGTCAAATCAGCAAAATAGACAGTGTTTTATGAATAACAAACAGATTCTCGGAGTCTTACAGGGGCTTCCCTTGATGTTGTTGATTTTGGTCTGTCCGATTTCATTGTCGGCAGTGGAAAATGATATCCATATTAAAAGACTGGCTAACTGGTCGAAGATTTATGATGAGTCTTTTATTAAGAACCATGGTTACGTCAATGTCTATACAAATATACTGGACTCTCTGGACATAAGTTTTCATGCACCCGATAAGTTCAACCTGATTTCAGATAAAGAAATCGGACGATCAATACTCGTTTTCCCAAATGAAAATTTTAAATCCAAATATTACTATGGTATTGTGGGAGCGATGCAGTATGGTCCTGTGTTTGAATCAGAAAATAATGATGCCCTCATTCTTTTTCCTCTAATGATAGACCTTCAGGGAGTGTCGCAAGAGTTTCAGATTGAGCAGGAACTTATTGCCGCATATGGAGATGACGATATTGACGTGACGCCGCTGATAGCCCGGCACTCAAGGCAAGATATCCCCGGCGACACAAATGCGGACAGTCTTACTGTGTATGAGTATGAGATTTTGTCTCCCCCTATTGGGGATTACCGCCATTGTGTTGCTTTGGCATTGCGTAGGTATGCTCATTTTCCGCTATTTGTCAAATTATTGCTGAATGATTCAGGAAAGGAACAGATTACCGAATATATCAAGATTGCTCTTGGGTGTGTACGTTATGGAAATCTACAGAACGCTGAGATGCTGGAGGAAGAGAAAAAAGTAGGAGAGGAGGGTAAGTTCCCCCTGAAAAAATATCCTAAATGCAAACATTGATTAAGACAGCTATATTTATCAGCGGGTGGGGATGATTTTTATGCGAAGTGAGAATTGAATACGCAATTGAGATTATAGAAAATTAGGAAAAATCATCGATTTTTCCTAATTTTGTAGTATGAAACTCAAAAGTGCACTTTACATGGTGCCCGTGCCGATGAGCGGTGCTCCGGTTTCCGACGTGATTCCGGAAGGGAATCTCGTCATCGTGCGTCAGCTCCGCCACTTCATCGTGGAGAACGTGCGCACGGCGCGGCGCTATCTCCGACATATCGACCCGGCGTTTCCTATCGCCGACTGCTCTTTCAGTGTCCTCGACCGCCATACAAGGCCCGAGGATGTGACTGCCATGCTTCAGCCTCTGCGTGAAGGTATTCCGATGGGCGTGATGAGCGAGGCCGGCTGCCCAGGAGTGGCAGATCCGGGCAGTCATCCGGTGGAGATTGCCCAGCGGGAAGAGTTGCCGGTGGTGCCGCTTGTGGGTCCGAGTTCTATCCTTATGTCGCTGATGGCGTCGGGATTCAATGGACAGGGGTTTGCCTTTCACGGCTATCTTCCCATTGACCCGGCTGACCGCAAAAAGGCACTCAAGCGTCTTGAATCGGAATCGGCAATGAGGCAGATGACGCAGATTTTCATAGAAACTCCCTACCGCAACAACCGTATGGCGGCACTTTTAGCCGATGCACTCAACCCGACAACAATGATGTGTGTGGCGTGCGACATAACAGACCCTGAGAAAGAGGAGATAGCGACAGCCACGGCCAAAGCGTGGAAGACCCGCAAGTATGATTTCGACAAACGTCCGGCCATATTCCTGATATATGCCGGAGCCAAGGGGGGCGACACCCGCCGCTACGAAAAGAAATGAGCCGCAGAATCATTTTCGACGACCAGCCGGGCCTTCCCTTCGAGGAGTGGGAAAATCCATACTCGCAACCGGAACAAAAGCAGCCGAAACGCGACATCCCGCGTCCGCTCTACTACTGCTCTTTCGGCAGCGGGTCGAGCGGCAATTCATGCTATATCGGAAGCGCCGAGGGAGGTATCATCATAGATGCCGGTCTGCGGGCCGAAGACATAGAGGCCGGCCTTGCCGCCAACGGTGTCAGCATGCGCCATGTGAAAGCCGTGCTTCTGACCCACGACCATTCCGACCATGTGAAATACGCCTACGCCCTGCTGCGCAACAACCGCCATCTCAAACTCTTCTGCACCAACCGCGTGCTCAACGGCATGCTGCGCAAGCACTCCATCTCGCGCCGCATCAAGGAATACCACGTGCCGATCTTCAAGGAAATACCGTTCAAGATCCTTGACTTCGAGGTGACGGCCTTCGATGTGCCCCACGACGGCAGCGACAACATGGGATTCTCGATCGAATTCGACGGACGCCGGTTTGTGGTGGCCACCGATCTCGGCGATGTCACCGAGCGCGCTGCCCACTACATGTCGGGCGCCAACTATCTGATGATCGAGGCAAACTACGACGTCAACATGCTCCGCTTCGGAAAATATCCAGAATATCTGAAGGCGCGCATAATGGGATGCAACGGACATCTCGACAACCGGCAGACGGCATCTTTCCTGTGCGATATAATCAATCCCGGACTCTCGCATATCTTCCTCTGCCATCTTTCGAAAGACAACAACACGCCGCAGACAGCATTGCGCACCATCCGCGACGCCCTTGAGGCCAAGGGGCTGAGGGTGGGCGACGCCACCGATTCTCCCGACGACCTGAAGGCCGACGTGCAGCTCGCCGCTCTGCCGAGGTTTGACATGACACGCTGGTTTGTGTTCCGGCCCCCACTCACACGATAAATCCATCTCCCGTTTCACCCAGATCCTTATAAATGACAGACAACTCCAACATACTCCGCGCATCTTACCACACACTCGGATGCAAACTTAATTTTTCGGAAACTTCCGCAATCGGCATGCAGCTGGCGCAGCGCGACATCATCAAGGCGCTCCCCGGCGAGACTCCGGATATTGTGGTGGTCAACACCTGCTCGGTGACAGAAGTGGCCGACAAGAAAGGCCGCAGCCTGATAAGACGACTCCGTTCGCGATGGCCCGACGCCACTCTGGTGGTGACGGGATGCTATGCGCAGCTGAAACCGCAGGAGGTGGCTTCGATCGAAGGCGTGGATATGGTGCTCGGCAACGATGAGAAATTGAAGATGGCCGACTATCTCGACCGGTGGATGGAAGACCGCAAGGAACGTGTCGACGTACATGAGTGGAAGGACATACGTGAGTTCAGAGGCGCCTGCGAGCGCGGCGACCGCACCCGCTACTGGCTCAAGGTGCAGGACGGCTGCGACTATTTCTGCACCTACTGCACCATCCCCTTCGCCCGCGGACGAAGCCGCTCGGGCGATATAGCCTCCCTTACAGCGGAGGCGCGCAGGGCCGCCGCCGAAGGGGGTAAGGAGATTGTGCTTACGGGAGTCAATGTGGGATGTTTCGGCAAGGATACCGGCGAGAACTTCCTTGACCTGCTTAAAAGTCTTGACGCTGTGGAGGGAATAGAGCGCTACCGCATATCAAGCATAGAGCCGAATCTGCTCACCGAGGAGATAATACGCTGGATTGCCGAGGATAGCCGCGCTTTCATGCCGAGTTTCCACATTCCCCTCCAGTCAGGTTCGGATGAGGTGCTCCGGCTGATGAACCGCCGCTACCGCACCGACCTCTTCACCGACCGCATCAATCTCATCCGCAGTCTGATTCCCGACGCTTTCATCGGGGTGGATATAATAGCGGGAGCACGCGGAGAGACCGACGAGGAATGGCGCGTAGGTCTTGACTATGCCGCGTCGCTCCCGGTGAGCCGCTACCACGTATTCCCATATTCGGAGCGCCCCGGCACCAAGGCTCTCGCCATAGCAGGGCAGGTGAGCCAGGAAGAAAAGCACCGAAGGGTGGCGCAACTCACAAAACTCAGCGACGAAAAACTGCGTGGTTTCTCCCGCCGGTATTTCGGTGAGGTGCGTCCGGTGCTCTGGGAGCATCCTGACAGCGCGGACGAAGGTCTGATGTACGGTCATACCGACAATTATCTGCGTGTATGCGCCAAAGCATCGCCCGATCTCTACAATACGATCTCCGAGGCGCGCATCACGGGGTTTCACAACGCCGATCCCGAAACGCTCTCCGCTACCATAGACCTCTGAAATGATGAAGAAGAAACTGTCGGTCATAATATTGAACTGGAACGGAGAGCGGCTGCTCCGCAGGTTTCTGCCGTCGGTGGTGGACAACACCGCGGGAGAAGATGTGGAGGTCATCGTCGCAGACAACGGATCTTCCGATTCCTCGCTCATGGTGCTCGCCGATGAATTTCCAGGTGTCCGCGTCATCGCGTTTGACAAGAACTACGGTTTTGCGGAAGGCTACAACCGGGCAATAGAGCAGGTGGACACTGAATTTGTCACCCTGCTCAATTCCGATGTGGAGACCCCCCCGGGGTGGTGGCTCCCGATATTGCGCTTCATGGAGGAGCATCCTGAAGTCGGGGCATGCCAGCCCAAGATAATGAGTTGCAGGGACAAGACAATGTTTGAATACGCAGGTGCGGCCGGTGGCCTTCTCGACAGGTTGGGCTATCCTTACTGTCGCGGCCGCCTGTTAGACCGCATTGAGAAAGACAGCGGCCAGTATGATTCGGCACCGGCCGATGTGGCATGGGCTTCGGGCGCGGCTCTGACGGTGAGGCGCGACGCCTATCTCACTGCGGGCGGTCTTGACAGTGATTTCTTCGCCCATATGGAGGAGATCGATCTCTGTTGCCGCATGTGGAATGCCGGATGGCGAGTCTGTGTGGTGCCCTGCTCCAGGGTGTATCATCTCGGCGGCGCGTCGCTTGCCCAGGGCAATCCGCAGAAGACGTATCTGAATTTCCGCAACAATCTGCTTCTGCTCCATAAGAATTTGCCGGAGAAACGAGGGAAAAAAGTTTTGTTCCGCAGACGACTTATGGATTCGCTGGCGTTTTTTATGTATATGGCGAAGTTTGACTTCTCCAACGCGCGTGCCATTCTGAAGGCTCATTCCGATTTCCGCAAGATGCGGAAGTCGTACACCCGGTTTCCGGCACGCGATATACTGTCGACACTGCCCGGTGCCGACAGATATATAGTGTTTGACCGATATCTTAAATTCAAATTTCGCTGATGGCGAACTTTGAGGTTTCTGTGTTATGGGTTTATTGTTTAATCGTTTATGCTGATTGGATATGAAGAAACTGATACTTGTAAGCAACGACGACGGATATATGGCGAAGGGCGTGAGGGAACTGATGGCGATGCTCGCGCCTTACGGCGAGGTGGTGGCGATATGTCCGCACACCGGCCGCAGCGGCCAGTCGATGGCATTGACTTTTGATGCCCCTCTGCGGGTGAGGGAAGTGGAATCGCCGGTAGAGGGCACTCGTCTCTACAGCTGCAGCGGCACTCCGGTAGACTGTGTAAAGGTGGCGCGTGAGACTGTTCTGGGCGGCCGAATGCCCGATCTGGTTGTGGCCGGCATAAACCACGGCAGCAACGCCTCGGTCAATGTGGTCTACAGCGGCACGATGGGGGCAGTGCAGGAAGGCGCCATGTGGGGAGTGCCTGCCATAGGGTTCTCACTTACAAGCCATGATCCGGACGCTGACTTTTTCGCTGTGCGTCCTTCGGTAGACGCGCTGGTGCCGCAGCTTCTTGAAAAGGGACTTCCTTTCGGCGTATTCATCAATGTGAACGTGCCCGACGGGGTGAAGGACGCTCCGGTGATGTTCTGCCGCGAATGCCGCGCGCATTGGAGCGAGGAGTATGGGCAGTATAAAGACCCGCAGGGCCAGCCCTTCTTCATGCTTGCCGGCCATCTTGTCAACGACGAGCCGGAATCAACCGACACCGATCTCTGGGCTTTGGCTCACGGGCGCACATCGGTTGTGGCAGAATACCTGCCACGCACAGCAGCCTCGGCCCTCGTTCCCGATTGGCTTAAAGAAATCTGATTCTCCTTCAGGCGCAGTCTGAACCGGCTGTCAACAACCCTCCTCTATGATCCAGTCTCCGATGGTGCGGGTCTCGGAGGAGAAGTTGGCGCCGATACGGTAGACTGTGCGGCTTTGCTTTTAGGACAAGACTTATAATTGTGCTTTTTGTTATGAATAACTATACGCTGTAATAAAAAGCAAAATGTTAAAAATATAAAAATAACAATAAAAATGTAAAACATTTTTATTGTTTTTATTGTTGTATAATTGTTGCGCATCTTGCGCAGCGTTGTTGGATAAAGACAGGTCATTATTAGAATTTGTATATTTTTTACCACTGGTGTATTAGTATGAATTATGATGAAGTCTTTATAGTATCCAAAGAGAGCAATAACATAAATTTTTCACATAATTGCAATAAGCTTTAGACTGCTCAATCCCATGAAAACTAAAATGAAATTAATGGCAAGCATTGTCATCGGCATAGTATTCGCGTCATGTCAGAACGACGACCAGTTTCTACCGGAAGGAATAGGGATAGATATAAAACGTGGTGACGTATTGGAACTTATCGACGGTGGAAAAATCTCCTGTATAAAATTGTATTGTCTCGACGAAAGTGAGCACGTGTATGGTGAGAACTGGTGGGAAAAATACTCCAGAACTAAAGTCGTAAAAGACTACTCTGATATAAATTTGCTTATAAATGTCGAGCAAAACTATTCTTCGGTCAATATTTTCGTCAATAAGGAAGATAATGATGAATTGCATCGGCTAAGACAAGCATTCTATAAAGAGAAATGCGATTTTATCGTGAAATACTGTAAATCGCATGATACACCCGAGAGGGAGAGTGTGTATCCGGATCTGTTTTCTGCCTATGTAAACGGTGAGGTGCGTATAACGTGCGACAAGACGCTGTTCGGTGAGAAACCCGGAACGGATCTGAAGAAGCATTTCACCTGCATTTCGCGTGATGACTGCCAGGTGGCCGGAGTGCTTGATCCGAAAATCTTAAGAGGGTATGGCGACCCTCCGGCCGAAACCCTCGACCAGATGCTCGCAGATGAAGTTTGGATTGGAAGAAGTTATTTCTTCAGATTCAGTGAAAATCCAAGTGAAAAATACGACAAGATTATCCTTCACCTCGAAATGCCGGTAAAAGCAGAACTTGTAAATGATTGTCTTGCCGCCGCATACAAAGGAGACTCTTCCGCCTCACGGTATAAAGACACGGTTTACCACTACGACTGCAAGATAATGTTTGACTGGGATTCCCCTGAATAAATCATAAAATGCGACGGTGCGCGTCAGTCGGATGCTGATGCGCGTCGTCGCAAACTTTTGAAAAACGATCGAAAAAGGCTTCCGATACACTAAAAATTCTTAAACTGCTTGACTTTCGGCTAAAAATGTGTTAACTTTGCATTTGGATAAGCCAACCGCGCTTTTCAGAAGCGGATCCGGAAGGGTCGGCCAAAGCCCGGTGGTATGAAATTGATAAATAGAATGAAGCCACATAAAGAGGTGAGATTGTCGAGCCGGGCAGCCCATTTCACCACAGGAGTCAGCGTGACTCTTGCCCTGCTCACGCTCGGCATCATAGCCATGATCCGGATTGCAGCCACCATGGAGTCGCGGCGCATGATGGAGAAGATAGAAATAAGCGTGATAATGGCCGACAGCATCGGCGACACACGCGCCATGGCCGTATGTGAGGCCATATCCAGACAACCCTTCGCGCTCGACACCCGGTTCATATCAAGCAGCGAGGCCATGCGCAACTGGGAGGAGGCCACGGGCGAGGATCTGGAGAAAACATTCGGTGTGAACCCCCTCTCGCCGGAGATCGCATTCACCGTCAGAAACGGTTATACCTCAGCCGCCTCCATAGCCAGAATCAAAAAAGGAGTTGCTGAAATAGCGGGAGTGGAGGAGGTCGGTGCCCCTGACGGCGAGATGATTGAGTCGATGAACGGGGCTATCCGCAAACTCACCATCAGCCTTACGGTGCTCGCAGCCGTGATGCTTGTGATCTCATTTGTGCTTATCAGCAACACAGTGCGCCTTTCCATCTATTCCAGAAGATTTACCATCCATACCATGCAGCTTGTCGGCGCCACCGACGGCTTTATCCGCCGTCCGTTTGTGACGGCCAACACGTGGGTGGGCGTGATCTCCGGACTGATAGCGGCCGCACTGCTTTCCGCCGCGCTTGCCGCCGCTCCCGGCCTCGGCATTACGGGAGTGACAGAGATGCTGCCATGGGCGTCGATGGGGCTTGTGGCGGCCGCGCTTGTCGCCGCCGGGGCTCTGATATGTTGCGTCGCCGCGCAGTTGGCCACGACCCGGCACCTGCATCAGGACTATGAGCAGCTGTTCAGTTGATGACAAAGACTGTAAGATGATGGAGATATGGATGAGATGTGTGGATTGCCATGAATATAATAGCCTATCGCAAAACAGATAAAACTGTCACTATTTTAAGACGAAACAATATAAGAAATGAAAATAAAATTTCCCGCTCCCCAGCCTGACGGCATAGAGAAAGTGCCTGACAGCGAACGCCCGTTCGGCCGCGCGAATTACATCGCCATGGCAGTGTGCGTTGCCCTCATAGTGATCGGATTCATCCTCATGTCGGGCCCCGGAAGTTCGGTGGAGGGAGGCTTCAATCCCGACATCTTCTCCACGCGACGCATCGTAGTCGGTCCGGCAGTGACATTCATAGGGTTCCTGTGTATGGTATTCGCCATCCTTATCAGACCCAAAGCCAAAAATTAAATAGTCAAGTTTCGCTACGCTCAACTTTTAGGCTTTAGGCTTTAGGTTCGTTTATCAGGGGCTCATACGAGGGGCTTTTTCAGCGTTGGGCTTTGTAAATAAAATGGTCCTAACCCTAATATAGCCAATGTAAAATTGAAGATGCGAAACTTAAGTTAAATACAACATTCAACATTGAATTAATGGATTGGTTAGACGCCCTTATCCTCGGCATAGTACAGGGACTTGCCGAATACCTCCCGATCTCCTCAAGCGGACACCTCGTCATATTCCGTGAGATACTCGGACTGAAACTTGAAGGCGAGGACGCCCTTCAGTTTGACGTGATACTCCATGCCGCTACAGTACTCAGCACCATTGTGGTGCTCTGGCCCATGTTTCGCGACCTCTGCAAGAGTTTCTTCACTTTCAAGCGCGACGACAATTTCTGGTATGTGATCAAAATACTCGTCAGCTGCATCCCGATAGCGATAGTGGGCTTCTGCTTCAAGGACCTTGTGGAAGGTTTCTTTACGGGCAACCTCACCATAGTCGGAATTTGCCTTATGGCGACAGCCTGCCTGCTCACATTCGCCCATTTCAGCGACCGCCTCATGAGCGGGCGCATGGCGAGCGCGCGCAGGGGTCGTGACATCACTTTTGCCGACGCCCTCACTATCGGCGTGGCGCAGGCTGTGGCGGTGCTTCCGGGCCTGAGCCGCAGCGGCACCACCATAGCCACCGGTATCCTCATCGGCGACAGACGCGACAAGGTGGCGTCGTTCTCTTTCCTGATGGTCATTATCCCTATTCTCGGCGAGGCCCTTCTCGACCTCAAGGATATCGTGAGTCCTGAACCCGGGGCAGCCCAGACACAGGTCTCCGCATTGTGCATGGTCATCGGTTTCGCGGCTTCATTCCTGGTGGGCTGCGCGGCCTGCAAGTGGATGCTTAGTCTGGTGAATAAAGGCAAACTGGTGTGGTTTGCGGTGTATTGTGTGATAATGTCGGTAATCTGTCTCACTTGGTAAGGCTATGGATTTCATATCAGGAGAAATTTTAGCAGTCGACAAGCCGCTGGGCTGGACCTCATTTGACGCGGTGAAGCGGGTGAGAGGCGCTATACAGCGCCGGCTCAACATGAAGAAATTCAAGGTGGGGCATGCCGGTACGCTCGATCCCCTCGCCACCGGAGTGCTTATCGTATGCACCGGAAGGGCGACCCGCCGCATCGAGGCGTTGCAGAACGGCACAAAGGAATACATCGCCACGATGCGACTCGGCGCCACTACTCCCAGTTTCGATCTCGAGACCGAGATCGACGCCACCTATCCGTGGCAGCATGTCACTCCGGAGCAGGTGGAGGCGATACTTCCGCAGTTTACCGGCCACATCCTCCAGGTGCCCCCTGTCTACAGCGCGGTGAAGGTAGACGGAAAGCGTGCTTATAAATATGCCAGAAAAGGAGCTGAAGTGGAACTGAAGGCCAAACCTTTGGTCATCGAGCAATTGGAACTGCTTGAATCGCAGCTTCCCGAACTGAGGCTGAGGATAGTATGCTCTAAAGGAACATATATAAGGGCTCTGACCCGCGACATCGGCCGGGCCCTCGGATCGGGTGCGCACCTGACAGCTCTGTGCCGCACCCGTGTGGGCGACATCACTCTTGCCGACTGCAGATCGGTCGACGAGACGGTGGCGGCCATATCCACGTGTGAATTATCTTTTCCCGATGATTTTAAGAGTTCCGAAGCCAATGTGCCGTCGGAACGTCAATGAACTGTATTGATACAATGAAACTCTCACAATTCAAATTCAAACTCCCCGACGCGCAGATAGCCATGCATCCGTCGGAAAACAGAGACGAGTGCAGACTGATGGTGGTTGACTCCCGCGACGGCAGTATCACCCATTGCATCTTCAAGGACATAATCAACTATTTCAACGACAAGGACGTGATAGTCTTCAACGACACGCGAGTGTTTCCGGCACGCCTCTTCGGCAACAAGGAGAAGACCAACGCCAAGATTGAAGTGTTCCTGCTGCGCGAACTCAACGAAGCCAACAAATACTGGGACGTACTCGTGGAGCCGGCCCGGAAGATCCGCATCGGCAACAAACTCTACTTCGGCGAAGACGACTCGATGGTGGCCGAGGTGATCGACAACACCACCTCACGCGGCCGCACTCTGCGTTTCCTCTATGACGGCCCTCACGATGAGTTCAAGCAGGCTCTCTACGCTTTGGGCGAGACCCCGCTGCCCGACTATATCAACCGTCCGGCCGAACCTGAGGACGAGGCCCGCTATCAGAATATATTCGCCACCAAGGAGGGTGCCGTCATGGCTCCTGCCGCCGGTCTGCATTTCAGCCGCGAACTTCTGAAGCGTCTTGAGATAAAGGGCGTGGAGAAAGGATGCGTCACACTGCACTGCGGGCGCGGCAATTTCCGCGACATCGACGTGGAGGATCTCACCAAGCACCGCATGGATTCGGAGGAGATGTTTGTGGAGGAGGAACTTGTGGAGATGGTCAACGCAGCCAAGGACCGCGGCTCCAACATCTGCGCCGTGGGCACATCCACGATGCGGGCTCTTGTCACGGCAGAGTGCATGAACGGCCATCTGATGCCGTTTGAGGGCTGGACCAACAAGTTTGTATTCCCGCCCTACGACTTCAACATCTGCAACATGATGGTGTCGAACTTCCATCTTCCCTACAGCACACTGCTCATGATGGTTTCCGCTTTCGGCGGCTACGATCTGATGATGAAGGCCTACGAAACTGCGGTGAAGGAAGGTTATATGTTCGGCGCCTACGGCGACGCGATGCTGATACTGCGCTGAAACTCCTCATATGAAACTACGCGGCGCTATTTCGCCGTATACGCGCCCGCGGGGCGGCTGCATAACAAATCCGGGCATTTCTTTGGAGTGCCCGGATTTGTCGCTATTTCATCGGAACTTGAATTAAAATATTTTAACTTTTTGAAAGGCGGTTGGTTAAATAATTTTAAACAGATGAATTTTTATCGTGAAAAGACTTGACAAAGGCTTTCTGATGTATTATCTTTGCATCGTGTTTTTCATGGTATTAGATTTAAGGTTAGAGGATTAATTGTCGTGAGACAATTTTTCCTTTTTTTTATACCCTAATTCAATTTTCGCTTAGGCGAAAATTGAGGTTTATGAGTTTATAAGTTTATAAGTTTAGTTTATCTGAGGTTTGACTTGGAACTTTTATCT
>ENA-UAPL01000761-UAPL01000761.1-human-gut-metagenome-genome-assembly--contig:-NODE-761-length-12660-cov-4.184054_pt1 | contig 12660 bp, 8 predicted proteins | sample MGYA00243480_ERZ654577 | MGnify/ENA primary metagenome ERZ654577 (study PRJEB26926, sample SAMN06164678) | human gut metagenome | biome: ENVO:00009003; feature: ENVO:2100002; material: ENVO:00002003...
GCCCTGAAAGAGAAGGCAGGTGAATATGCCGACCAGGCGAAAGACAAAGCGTCGGGCTTTTTCGACAAAGTGAAGGAAAAGACCGCCGACATCCTCCATGCCGGCGCCGACAAGGTGTCGGACCTCGCCGACAAAATCGACAAATAATTCAAGTTTCGCTTGGCGCTCAACTTGAAGGCTTTAGGCTATAAGGTTAGTTTAACGGGGATTAATCTGCGAGTTTAGTTTTGGGGCGTGGTGACCCTCCGAGGCACAAGGATGATTGAGTATGGGATACCCCGGGCTGCGACTTCATGCCTTCGGCCCTTGCCTTGCCCGGGGTTAGGCAATGGAACGCCCCGCCGGGGCGTTGCTATCGGGGGGGGGATCAGTGAGTTTTCCCTCGTTGAGTTTTGTAAATAGTTGAAGCATGGTCGGAGTGTTCCGCTACAGTAGTGGCGGAGCACTCCCCTATTTTTGCAAGGCCATTGCTTCCGCCAGACAGCGGGAGGTGAATATTATAAATTTCACAATTTTTACGATTTTCCTTTGATATATCCTTAATTTATTCTAATTTTGCATAATGTATGCCTTAACGGCTTCATATCCACCGTAGACAAACAATATCAACAATCAAAACAATAACCTAAATTACAAAAACGTTATGTGGTTAACATGCTCATCAGTAGGACGTAAGTTCATCATGGCCTTAACCGGCGCATGTCTCGTCCTCTTTTTAACATTCCACTGCGTGATGAATGCCGTATGCATCGTATGGCCCGAGGCTTACAATGAGATCTGTCTCTTCCTCGGCGCCAACTGGTATGCGCTCATCGCATCAGTGGGGCTGGCAGCGCTCTTCATCGTGCATATCTGCTACGCCCTGTGGCTAACCCTTCAGAACCGCAAGGCCCGCGGCGATGTGCGCTACGCCATCGAGCACCGTCCGGCCTCAGTGGAATGGAGTTCGAAAAACATGCTCGTTCTGGGCATCGTGGTTCTCGCATTCCTCGTGGTGCACCTGATCCAGTTCTGGGCCAAGATGCAGCTCGCCGAGATCACAGGCCATGAAGGCGCGATCCCCCCGGCAGCGGGCACCCTCTTCATCCAGGAAGCGTTCGCACAGTGGTGGACCATCGTAGTGTATCTGATAGCATTCATCGCCCTCTGGTTTCACCTTCAGCACGGATTCTGGTCGATGTTCCAGTCGGTGGGCTGGGACAACACAGCATGGATCCCCCGCCTGAAGAAGATCGGCAACTGCTGGGTATCGATCGTGATCGTACTTTTCGTAGCCCAGGCGGTAGTGTTCGGCATCAAGGCACATGAAGGCTACTACAAGAGCAATCCCGAACTCCGCACCCAATACAAGTCGATGCTGGCTCCGCTGTTTGAAGACAGCTTCGGCCCCGACGCAGCCCAGGCAGTGGCAGTAGGCCCCTACGAGCAGATCTCCGCGCAGCTGCGCCAGATGGCCGAAAACTTCGACTCCGAGCAGGCCAAGATCTACAACGCCAACAATCCGAAGTTCGAGCCCCAGCTCGAGGCCCTCAAGGCATCAGTGGCCCTCTTCGACTATCTTGAGGAAGGCGACGCAGCCGAGGCCGCACAGGAACCCTCAATGACGAATCAACCTCAATAACTCCAGGCGATATGGCAACAGAAAATGTAAAAATCATGAACGCCGCGGATTCGAAGATCCCGGAAGGTCCTATCGCTGAGAAATGGACCAACTACAAGGCTCACCAGAAACTGGTGAACCCCGCCAACAAGCGTAAACTCGACATCATCGTGGTGGGCACGGGCCTCGCAGGGGCCTCGGCAGCCTCCACTCTGGCAGAGATGGGCTTCAACGTGCTCAACTTCTGCATCCAGGACTCCCCCCGCCGCGCGCACTCGATCGCCGCACAGGGCGGTATCAACGCAGCGAAAAACTATCAGAACGACGGCGACTCAGTGTATCGCCTCTTCTACGACACAGTGAAGGGCGGCGACTACCGCGCCCGCGAGGCCAACGTGTACCGCCTCGCTGAAGTCTCCAACAATATCATCGACCAGTGCGTGGCACAGGGTGTGCCATTCGCACGCGAATACGGCGGCCTTCTTGCCAACCGCTCCTTCGGCGGCGCACAGGTGAGCCGTACGTTCTACGCCAAGGGCCAGACCGGCCAGCAGCTCCTTCTGGGCGCCTACAGCTCGCTCAACCGCCAGATCCACCTCGGCAAGGTGAAGAGCTACAACCGCTACGAGATGCACGACGTGGTGCTCGTAAAGGACAAGGACGGAGTGGAACGCGCACGCGGCATCATCGCCAAGAACCTGGTGACAGGAGAGTTCGAGCGCTTCGCGGCACACGCCGTGGTGATCGCCACCGGCGGCTACGGCAACACCTACTTCCTCTCGACCAACGCGATGGGCTGCAACTGCTCGGCAGCTATGGCCTGCTACCGCAAGGGCGCATACTTCGCCAACCCGGCCTATGTGCAGATCCACCCGACGTGCATCCCGGTGCACGGCGACAAGCAGTCGAAACTGACCCTTATGTCGGAATCGCTCCGCAACGACGGCCGCATCTGGGTGCCGAAAGACATCGAGGACGCCAAGCGACTGCAGCGCGGCGAGATCAAGGGCAGCGACATCCCTGAGGAAAGACGCGACTACTATCTGGAACGCCGCTATCCGGCATTCGGCAACCTGGTGCCGCGCGACGTGGCATCACGCGCCGCGAAGGAACGCTGCGACAAGGGCTACGGCGTCAACAACACCGGCCTTGCCGTCTTCCTCGACTTCGCGGAAGCCATCAACCGCCTCGGCATCGACGTGGTGCGCCAGCGCTACGGCAACCTCTTCGACATGTATGAGGAGATCACCGACGTGAACCCCGGCGAACTCGCCGCCGAACACGACGGAGTGAAATACTACAACCCGATGATGATCTTCCCGGCCATCCACTACACCATGGGCGGCATCTGGGTGGACTATGAGCTCCAGACTTCAGTGAAGGGCCTCTTCGCCATCGGCGAGTGCAACTTCTCCGACCACGGCGCGAACCGCCTCGGCGCCTCGGCTCTGATGCAGGGTCTGGCCGACGGCTACTTCGTGCTCCCCTACACCATCCAGAACTATCTGAGCGACCAGATCACAGTGCCCCACTTCTCGACCGACCTCCCCGAATTTGACGAGGCCGAGAAGAACTGCCGCGAGGCTCAGGAGAAACTGATGGGCATCCATGGCAAGCGCTCCGTAGACTCGATCCATAAGGAACTGGGCCACATCATGTGGGAATACGTAGGCATGGGCCGGACAGCCGAAGGCCTCAAGACCGCGCTCGCCAAACTCAAGGACCTGCGCAAGGCATTCGAGACCGACCTCTTCATCCCCGGCGACAAGGAAGGCATGAACGTGGAGCTCGACAAGGCATTCCGCCTCAACGACTTCATCACCATGGGCGAGCTGATCGCATACGACGCGCTCTCGCGCAACGAATCGTGCGGCGGCCACTTCCGCGAGGAATACCAGACCGAGGAAGGGGAGGCAAAACGCGACGACGAGCACTACTTCTACGTGAGCTGCTGGGACTACCAGGGCAGCGACGACAAGGCTCCGGAGCAGATCATCGAGCCTCTGCACTACGAGGCCATCAAGGTTCAGACCCGCAACTACAAGTCATAAATCCTCATAAAAACTGAAATCAGACAATGGAAGAAAATGTAATGAAAGTCAACCTCCGCGTTTGGCGTCAGGCTAATGCAAAGGCCAAAGGGGGATTTGTGACTTACGAGAATGTGGAGACCACTCCCGACACCTCCTTCCTCGAGACTCTCGACATCCTCAACGAGTCGCTCATCGAGGAGGGTCAGGAGCCCATCGTGTTCGACCACGACTGCCGCGAGGGAATCTGCGGCATGTGCTCGCTCTATATCAACGGACACCCGCACGGCCCCGCCACAGGCGCGACCACCTGCCAGCTCTACATGCGGCGCTTCAAAGACGGCGAGACCATCACTGTGGAACCCTGGCGCTCGGCAGCCTTCCCCGTGATCAAGGACCTCATGGTAGACCGCAACGCGTTTGACAAAATCCAGCAGGCCGGCGGCTACGTCAGCTTCAACTGCGGCGGCGCCCAGGATGCCAACGACCTCCCGATCTCGAAGGTGAACGCCGACGAGGCGATGGACTCGGCAAGCTGCATCGGCTGCGGCGCGTGCGTGGCAGCCTGCAAGAACGGCTCGGCCATGCTCTTCGTGAGCGCGAAGGTGAGCCAGCTGGCACTTCTGCCTCAGGGCGCTGTGGAGAAAGACCGCCGCGTGCGCGCGATGGTGGCCAAGATGGACGAACTGGGCTTCGGCAACTGCACCAACACCGGTGCGTGCGCAGCCGAGTGCCCGAAAAACATCAAGCTCTACAACATCGGCCGCATGAACCGCCACTTCATCGCCGCCAAGTGCAAGGAATAACTTCCGCATCAGGAATAATACACGCGAAAGGCCTCCGGCTTCTGCCGGGGGCCTTTCTTCTCTATCTCTATTGTATTTCCACCCCAATATTTAATATTTATTAACAATACAGACACTGCAACCTCACTAAAATTTACTAAATTTGCAGATATAACGCTCCTCTGCAATTTCAAACCCACTAACAATAACAATTTATGAGAAAATCTTTACTATTCGGAAGCGCGGCATCAATCCTCGCACTGAATGTGGCTGCCCAGAATCTGGAGCCCAAGCAGTATGACGAGTGCCTTGTGATGAGGACATCGCCCGACGGATTCCTGGGCATCAGCGACGACGAGCTCGGCACGGTCATCCTCGTAAACTACAAGGAAGGGCGCATGGAGTATCTCGAACCGGAGATAGAGGAATTTCCCGACGGGACCCTGCGGTTTACCAAAGTGTATTCACGAGGCATGGGCAACTGCCTCAGCAACACCGGCATCGCCCTGGTAAGCACAACAGACGGACGCATTGACGGCTCCTACTGGGACAACGGAGAGATCAAGACAGTGAGCCGCCCCGGAGCCCCGACCGACCTTCTGATGCTCAACGGCGTCACCGCCGACGGAAGCCGCATCTGCGGCTCGGCCGGCACAGGAATGACAATGACCGACAATCTCGGCTGCATGGCCTATCCGGTGGTATGGACACGCGGCGCAGACGGAGAATACTCCGAATACACGATGCTTCCGGTGCCCGAATATGACTTCACCGGCCGCACGCCTCAGATGATCACCGCGATCAGCATCAGCGAAGACGGCAAGACCATCGGAGGCCAGGTGTGGGACTATTTCGGAATGGTGACCGAGCCTATAATCTTCACCGAGGATGAGAATGGCGAATGGAGCTACCGCCTGATAGAACCCGTATTCTACGGCCACGAATGGCCCGAGAATCCCGGAGAACCCCCTACAGAGCCTGAACCGACCGAATACATGTCGGAAGCGGGACTGAAGGCCTACAACGACGCCCTCAAAGCCTACGAGAGCGGCACCGCCTCCCTTCCGCAGCCGGATCCGCAGCAGTTCCTGTCGCCGGAAGGATACGCGGCATACATGGACGCATATGACGCCTGGGATCCCGCAGAATCTCCGTTCCCGCCAAATGCCACCGAATTCATGACCGACGAGGAACTCGCGGCATACAATGCGGCGGTGGAATACTACTGGGAACACTACAACGACTACCCGATGCCCGAGAACTACATGACCAAGGAGGAATATGACGCATATGCCGAAGCGGTCGACGCCTACAACGAGGCATTCATGCAGTGGTACATGAAATTCGAGGAATTCCAGTTTGAATACAGCGATTTCACCGAAAGCCTGCCGCAATTCGACAAAAACAACGTGTTCGTGTCGGGCAACGGCAGATATTACGCCACCACATCGGTGAAACACAACACACAGGCCACCCCCTACCGCTACGACCTCAAAAAAGAAGGGGAGCCCAGCGTCTATGACAAGGATATCTACCTCACATACGTCAACGGCGACGGCGTCATGATGGGCGGAGCACCGCTCTTCGCATACAGCAGAACAGCGATGATCCTCGACACTGCATCCGACAAATTCATCAAAGTGTCTGACTATATCAAAGAGAAAAGCCTTGAACTGCACACATGGATTGAGGACAACGATCCCACAGTCGGCACACCGTCAGGCGCACAGGACCTCAGCATAATCTGGGGCTGGACCCACGAGGACACGTATCTGACCAACATCCTGCCCATAGGGGAATACAGCGGCGTGTCGCGTCCGACAGCAGGCCAGGCGTTCGCAATGACAGCCGAGGCTGACGGCACACTGAACTTCACAGGCATGCCGACTGCAGTGACGATCAGCGATGTGAAGGGCGCCACAGTCTTCAGCGCCGAGAATCCCGGCCAGAGCGTGTCGCCGCGTCTCTCCAACGGCCTCTACATCGTGAAGGCAACAGGCGAAAACGGCGCAGTGATCGTCAGGAAGATCCTCGTACGCTAATCAGAATCTTCAGCCAGTCTGAAAAGAGACCCTCAACGGGCAGTCGGGCCACACGCGGCCGGATTGCCCGTTTCAATTTTTTTTTGTAATTTTGCGGCGTGAAAGGAATGTCAAGCCGCATAGTGACCTCGTTCATACTGTGCCTGTTCGTCAACTTCGTATTGTCGAACAGCGTTTTCATGCACACCCATGTAGGCGCCGACGGCCACCGCATCACCCACTCACACCCTTACATGCCGTCGGGCCAGCATAGCCACCAGGCGGCCCAGTTCGACCAGATAGCCGGATTCAATGCCGCAGCCGCGGCATTCGACGTGCCGGCGGCTCCGGCCGCCGTGCCATACCTCACGGCGACGGTCTGCACCGCGGGACTCACCGTCCTGCATGAGGCGACAGCCGGTGTCGCCTCCTGTGCCCTGCGCGGACCACCCGCATGTGGAAATCTCTCCTGAGACAATCCACATCAATAAATCCACGCACAGCACATAAAACATATCTATGCTCAACAGACTGCTTACTGCAGCCGTGGCCCTCGCCATGGCTGCGGCGGCGCATGCAGCGCCGCCGAGCGTGTCGGACGCCAACATAGGCGGACACGTGATAGAGGCCGGGAGCGGCGAACACATGCCCTTCTGCCTCGTGAAGATAACCGGAACCAACATCGCGACACTCACCGACGCCTCGGGCCACTACGTATTCCGCGACCTTAAACCGGGCGAGTACACCCTCGAGGCCTCCTTCACCGGCTACAAGACCGAGTCGCACACCGTGCGCCTCGCGGAGCGCCAGACGCTTGAGGTGAATTTCGAGATCAGTCCTGACGCCTTCATGCTCGACCAGGTGGTGGTGACCTCCTCGAAGAGCGAGGTGGCGCGCCGGGAAAGCCCCTCGCTGGTGAACGTGGTGACGGGAAAGACCTTTCTCAACGTTGGTGCCTGCTCGCTGGCCGACGGACTTGACTTCCAACCCGGCGTCAGGGTGGAGAACGACTGCCAGAACTGCGGTTTCACCCAGGTGCGCATCAACGGCCTCGACGGCCACTACTCCCAGATACTGATGAACTCCCGCCCCGTATTCTCCGCTCTTACGGGAGTGTACGGCCTGGAGCAGATACCGGCCAACATGATCGACCGCGTGGAGGTGATGCGCGGCGGGGGATCCGCCCTCTTCGGATCGTCGGCCATCGGAGGCACCATCAACATCATCACCAAAGACCCGATAGTGAACAGCGCCCGCATCTCGCACACCCTGACCTCGATAGGGCCTTCGGGGGCGCTCGACAACAACACCACGATGAACGCCTCGGTGGTGACCGACAACCACAAGGCGGGCATCTTCCTCTACGGGCAGAGCCGCTACCGCGACGGCTATGACCATGACGGCGACGGATTCACGGAAGTGGCGCAGCTCAAGACCCAGACCCTCGGCGCCCGCTCCTTCCTGCGCCCCAACGACGACACGCGCCTGACGATAGAATACCACAACACGCACGAATACCGCCGTGGCGGCGACCGCCTCGACCTCCAGCCCCACATGGCGATGATAGCCGAACAGGCCGAGCACAACATAAACTCGGCGGAGGCCACATTCGACATCTGGCCGCGCGACCACCGCGACCATGTGTCGGTGTTCGGAGCCGTGCAGAACACGGCCCGCAAGAGCTACTACGGCTCGGAAATGGACCCGAACGCCTACGGGCGCACCGCCGACATTGTGGTGACTGCAGGATCGCAGTGGACACATCCCATAGACAGGTTTCTCTTCATGCCGTCGGAACTGGTGGCTGGAGTGGAATACAGCTACAACCGGCTTCACGACGTGACGATAGGCTATGACCACGACGTGCTCCAGAAGGTGCACGTCTACAGCGGCTATCTGCAGAACGAATGGCGCAACCGCCAGTGGGGATTTCTCATCGGCGCGCGTGTAGACAAGCATTCGCTCATACACAACCCTATCGTATCGCCACGCCTCAACGTGCGCTACAATCCTTCGGACGAGTTGAACTTCCGCGTGTCGTACTCCACCGGGTTCCGTTCGCCGCAGGCCTACGACGAAGACTTCCATGTGGCAATCGTGGGGGGCGAACGGGTGGTGACGGTGCTCGCGCCCGACCTGAAGCAGGAGAGTTCGCAAAGTGTGAGCGCCTCGGCCGACATCTACCATTCGTTTGGGAGCGTGCAGACCAATTTCCTCGTGGAGGGATTCTTCACCGACCTCAGCGACGTCTTCGCGCTGCGCCAGCTCGACGAGCCAGACGCGGCGGGCAACGCCGTGCTAGAGCGCTACAACGGCTCGGGAGCCCGCGTGATGGGCATAAATCTCGAGGCGAAGGCATTCTTCTCAAGCCGTTTCGACGTGCAGGCGGGAGTCACCTTTCAGCGCAGCCGCTACAAGAAGCCCGAGGTATGGAGCGACAACCCCGACGTGCCTGCCGAGAAGCGTCTTTTCCGCACGCCCGACATCTACGGCTATCTCACGGCCAACGCCGGGATAACGAAGAATCTGAAGGCCGTGGTGACAGCCACCTACACGGGGCCGATGACGGTGCAGCATCTGGCGGGATCGGGCACAGAGATCGACCTGGCGGTGCGCACGCAGTCCTTTTTCGACGCATCGGTGAAACTGACCTACACGCTGAAGGTGCTCAACCGCGTCACCCTCGACATCAACGCCGGGGTGAGCAATATCTTCAATTCGTATCAGAACGACTTCGACAAGGGAGTGCTGCGCGACTCAGGCTACATCTACGGCCCGGCGCTTCCGCGCTGCATCACCGCCGGAGTCTCGATGACCATCTGACAAAAGAATCCGTCCCTCAGAAGGACGGATTCTTTACTTTAAAAGCCGAATATCAGCGGGATGACAACAATCATCAGCACGCCGAGCAGGAGCTGCAGCGGCAGGCCGACCTTTACGTAGTCCATGAAGGAGTACTGGCCGGCCGGCATTACCAAAGCGTTCGGAGGAGTGGAGAACGGGGAGGCGAAGCAGAGGCTCGCTCCGAAGGTGACCGCCACGAGGAAGGGAAGGGGGCTGACGCCGTAGAGCGTGGCGCTCTCAAGGGCTATCGGAGCCAGCAGCACGGCAGTAGCCGTGTTGCTGATGAAAAGCGTCATGACGGAAGTCGTGAAGTATATTCCGGCGAGCAGCCAGTGAGGACCGAGCCCGCCGAGCGAGTCGACAAGACCCGACGAAACCAGTTCGGAGACCCCCGTCTTCTCAAGCGCGAACGACATCGGCATCATTGCCGCTATCAGAACCACACTCTCCCAGTTGATGGTCTTGTACGCTTCGTTGACGTTGCGGAAACATCCCGTCAGCACCATTGCCAGGGCGGCGAGAATCACCACAATCACCGCAGGAAGCACCTCGAACAGGAGCCCGGCTATCATCAACGCCATGATGAGGGCCGCCATCGGCGCCTTGTAGTCGAGTGTGACCTTGGCAGCCTCGGATAGCGGACGTCCCAGCACCACCCAGTCGGATGTCTCACCGCTCACCTGCTCAATCGCCTTCCACGAGCCCTGCACAAGAAGCACGTCGCCCGACTGCACCTTCTCGTCGCCGAGGTTACTGGTTATATACTGTTTCCTGCGGCATATACCTATCACATTGACACCATATTTTTTCCGGAACTCCAGCTGCGCGATAGTGCCCTTCAGTATAGGAGAACTCGGCATCGGGACGAGTTCGGCTATTCCGATATCATAGAACTGGAGTTTTCCGCTACCGTCGTCGGAGGCATCGAGAGTGAGTTGATAGTCTACCACGAACCGGCCGATCTCTTCTTTCGGACCCTTCGCATACAGCACATCGCCGCGCTGAAGTTGCGTGTTTGCCTTGGCAGCTTTCTGCGTGACGTTTTTCAACAGTCCTTTCTTCGATTCGTTGCGAATCTCGAGGATATCGAGCCCGTATCTGGAGCGGAGATCAAGCGCGGCGAGCGATTTGCCGCATATCGGGGAGTTTCTTGTGATTCCGATCCTATAGAGATCTGCGTTAATGCCGTATTCCTTAACTATATCCTGCAGCGACCGCCGGGTCTTGCCGTCGGCATCCTCCTTTTCTTTGGGCGACAGGAATATTTTGCTGAGGACCAGCATCAGGACAGTTCCGGCGGCGAGGCACACCGCGCCGGCCGGGAGCAATGCGAAGAACGACAGCGGAGTGCCGGAATACGCTTCCCAGGTCTCCGCCACCACAAGGTTGGGCGGAGTGCCTATCAGCGTCAGCATGCCGCCGAGACTGCTGGCAAACGCCAGAGGCATCAGGAGCCGGCGGGGCGAACCGCCGATGCCGGAGACCATGCTCACCACTATCGGAAGCATCAGGGCCACTGTGCCGGTATTGCTGACAAAGCCGCCGATCAGCGCCGTTCCGGCCATGACCACGATGAAAAGGCGTGTCTCTCCCCCTCCGCCGAGCTTAAGCAGCCCGGCACCTATCGTTTTGGCGAGCCCGGTATTGAAAATGGCACCGCCCACCACGAAAAGGCCGATCATCATGATCACGATGGAATTGGAGAAACCCGACAGCGCTTCCTGGGTGGTGATGACACCTCCCACCACGAGCGCCATCAGCGCGATCAGGGCTATGACGTCGGCCCGGATCCTGCCCCAGATGAAACCTGCGGAGGCAAGAGCGAGTGTCAGTAAAGTCAGAATCATAGTGGATTTAATACTTGCTAATGTAGAATTGGTTACAGTCTGTATATATATAACAAAAAACGCCACCGTAAATGCGGTGGCGCTATGAAAAAAGATGGATGGGTCAGTGATGGGGGGCTGCGGCATGGTTGGAGATTGCCTTTGTCTCGGCATTGTCAACTTATCCGATGAAATGCCGGAGGATGGATTCCCCGTTCGAATATGGATATGGCAATAAACATACGGCAGCAATTAGGGCAATGAAAACAATTGCAATAATTGCCATACCCCATCGGACTAATGATGGAGGTATCTCTCCTATGAGTTGTCTGACTTTTTCAGAGCGAAGCTCGATCTTGTCATGTGTAGTTTTATCAGCTTCCACGTCAATTCCCTAATTCAAGTTGGTTTTTAACGAGATTATAGTATGCTCCTTTCTTTTCTATAAGAGAGGTATGATTGCCGGATTCTACAACCTTACCACTATCGAGGACTATGATATGGTCTGCGTTCTTGACTGTAGACAGGCGATGAGCCACAACAACAACAGTTCTTCCCTTGTAGAACTCATCGAGGTTTTCCACAATGGCTCTCTCATTTTTGGCATCGAGGGCATTTGTTGCTTCATCGAGGAAAATGAAGTCGGGGTTCTTATAAACTGCCCGGGCAATGAGTATTCGCTGTTTTTGTCCCTGGCTTAGACCTACGCCATCGCGCCCAATTTGAGTATTATATTTCAACGGTAGTCCCATAATATAGTCATAGATATTGGCTATTCGGGCTGCTTTTTCAAGACGTTCGGTGTCAATATCTCCGTCATCCACAGCTATGTTCCGGGCTATGGATTCTGAAAATATTACACCGTCTTGCATGACCACACCACAATGTCTGCGCCACCATTTGAGATTATATTCATTGATATTTCTTCCTGCAATAGAGATTGAGCCAGACATGATCGGATAATAGCCAAGCATAAGTTTTATAAGAGTTGTTTTGCCGCTTCCTGATGCACCAACAATAGCCGTCACCTTTCCTTCAGGAATGTCAAAAGATACATCGGTTAGAGTATTCTTAAGCGCATGTTGGTCATATTTGAAATCCACATTTGTTAGTGTGATATATTTCTCATCATTAAATTCTGATATATGGTTTTCTGCGGTCTCTTCATTATTACCCTCATGGATTTCATTAATGCGTTCAAGGGATATTTTCACATCTTGTAAGGAATAGATGAACGACATGAACTGTTCCACAGGAGAGTTTAGTTGACCAATAATATACTGTACCGCAAGCATGGCGCCAAGTGTCATCTGCCCATTAATAACAGCAGTGGCAGCAAGAACTGTGATGACTATATTTTTTACTTCATTAATGAATATGCAGCCAGCTTCTTGAGTTTGTTGAAGCTTTAATGATTTCATTTGTACGCAAAATAAATCAGCTTGAGTATCTTCCCATTCCCATCTACGACGTTTTTCACAGTCCTGCAATTTTATTTCTTGCATAGATGTTATGAACTGATATGTCTGTCTCTTATACACATCTGACGCTGCC
>ENA-UAPL01000764-UAPL01000764.1-human-gut-metagenome-genome-assembly--contig:-NODE-764-length-12627-cov-9.515272_pt1 | contig 12627 bp, 10 predicted proteins | sample MGYA00243480_ERZ654577 | MGnify/ENA primary metagenome ERZ654577 (study PRJEB26926, sample SAMN06164678) | human gut metagenome | biome: ENVO:00009003; feature: ENVO:2100002; material: ENVO:00002003...
ATGATATGAAGGAGGTAATCCTTCACTATGAGGACAAGTATATACCTATGGAGCGCAAGGATACGCGAATGACTCTTCCTATGAAGAAGGTAGCAACCTCACAGTTTCACGATTATTATGAAGCTCAGCTTCGGATGAATCTGATATGTCTGAGATACTTTTTTGAATTTACAGACATGCAGGGTGAAAAGGTATATTACGGCAATTATGAGTTCGACAAGGAGTGCATTACAAACAGGGACAGAATGTTTGACTGCCCGCAGAACCTCAGGGAGGAAGAGATGTTTGAGGTGCCACAGTGGGCAGCAAACAAGGTAGTGTATCAGATTTTCCCATCGCGCTTTGCCGCAACACAGCCGGTAGACAAAAAGCTGTGGTATAAGGCGCCGATTACGCCTATGGATGATTTGCATGGCAATCTCAGGGGAATCATAGAGCATCTGGATTATATTAAAGATCTGGGAATCGATGTGGTGTATCTGACACCAATCTTTAAATCAAATTCATGCCATAAGTATGATACTATTGATTATTATCAGGTTGACCCATCATTTGGAACAACAGAGGACTTAAAGGAGCTTGTACAAAAATCCCACGAGCGCGGCATGAAGGTAGTGCTGGATGCGGTATACAACCACTCAGGAAGAGAATTTTTCGCATTTCAGGATATACTTGAAAAGGGCGAAAAGTCAAAATATCTCGACTGGTATTTTATCGACGAGCTGCCGCCTAGGGGTGAATGGGGAGAAATTCCAAACTTCAAATGCTTCGGCTATTACGGTGGAATGCCAAAGCTTAATCTGAAAAATCCTGAGGTTGAAAAATACATCACGGATGTTGCCTGCTACTGGATTAAGGAATGTGATATTGACGGATGGAGACTGGATGTAGGAGACGAAATCAGTCATTTCTTCTGGAAGAATTTCAGAAAGGCAATCAAGGCAGTAAAGAAGGATATGCTGATAATTGGTGAGATATGGCACTACGCAGGAGACTTCCTCGAGGGAGATGAGTGGGATACTGTCATGAATTATCCATTCTACCTGAATCTGATAGACCTGCTTGCAGACGAAAAGATTAATGTCAGCCAGTTTGTACAAAATCTTGGATATCTGAAGGGACGCTTAAACAAAAAGTGCTATCCACTGATGTGGAACCTGATTGACAGCCACGATACAGCAAGATTTCTACATCTGTGCAACGATAATAAGAAAAAACAGCATCTCGCAGCAGCCTTTCAGCTGTTACTGCCGGGAATGCCTATGGTTTACTATGGCGATGAGTATGCCATGCCGGGAGCAAACGATCCGGACTGCAGACGAGGCATGTACTGGGATGAAGAATATCAGGACAAGGAGATGTATAATTGGTATAAGAAGCTCATGCAGGTTAGAAAAACACATGCATGCATTGTAGAGGGCGAAATGATTGAGACAATCGCAAATGATGATGAGGATACGATTGTTATGATTAGAAAAAATGGCGAGGAGACCATCGCAATGCTTTTCAATTGTGGCAACAGTGCAAAGGAATTTAATGAGTATGCCGAGAAACACAATCTGCTGACAGATAGCGCATTTGACGGAAAAGTAGACGGGCTTGATGCTGCCGTAATTGTGCTTTAAAAATTGTATGGATTATCTATAAGAAGTCATGGAGCTTTGCACATCAGGTAAACGGAAAGACGGTAGAAGCGACGAAAAATAGGTAAATCGCAGTAAAATAATTTTATATGAGTTTTTATGGACAGGAAATTGCAGGCAGCTGCTTTTTCCTGTTTTTTTGCATAAAATCAATTCTGTTGAGGTAAAATTGAGATTGACATTGTATTGTATGAGTATAAAATACAAGGAATCAGGTGATGTACAATGAAAAGGCATAAAATATGTAAAATTATTTTTGCTATACTGGCAGTTTTTTTATGTGTGGCTTTTTATGAGTTAATCGGAATCTGCATCACATATAAAAAACAGCCGGCGGTGTCTGATGCTACTATAAAGGAAACACAAAATATTATGAGTGTGGCGGGGAGAGAGAATACGGAAAGAGCAGTAATCATTGAAAAAAATTCGCAGGCTCTTTTAGAAAGAGTTAGATTAATCCAAAATGCAAAGGATGAAATAATCCTTTCTACATTTGCATTTAAATCAGACGAAAGCGGAAAATTGATTTTAGGAGCACTGCATGATGCGGCAGACAGAGGCGTACATGTCCGCATATTGGTAGATGGAATGGAGAGCTGGATTGATATGGAGGGTAATCCATATTTTTATGGATTATCTTCGCATGAGAATGTTGAGATTAAGCTGTACAATAAAGCAAATCCGCTTAAGCCATGGAAGACAATGGGAAGAATGCATGATAAATATCTGATTGCAGATGGTAAAATATATATTCTTGGCGGAAGAAACACATATAATTATTTTTTGGGTGATTTTCCGGGGCATAAAAATTTTGACCGGGATGTGTTAGTTGTCTGCGATGAGCCACAGAAAGATAATTCGGTCAATCAGCTTTGGAATTATTTTGAAACAATATGGGAACAGGAGGACTGTCGGTATTTTCATAACAGTAAAAAATTAGCTGACAGACAATCTGTAAAGAAAGCAGTTTTAGAGCTGCAGGAAGGGTATCAGCAATATTTTGAAGTTAATAAGGAAAAAATTTGTGATACAGATTATGCGGATGAAACCTTTGAAACAGAAAAGATTACATTGTTATCAAACCCAATCCACACCCAAGCTAAGGAACCGGTGGTATGGTATCAGCTGGGAGAATTAATGAAAAATGCAAAGGAACGCGTAAAAATTCATACACCATATATTATTTGCAATGATATGATGTATAATACATGGGAGGAAATTGCACAGAAGGTTCCGGACTTTTCTATTATGACAAATTCTGTTGCAAATAACGGAAATCCATTTGGAGCTGCTGATTATGCCAAAAACAGAAACAGAATTTTAGAAACAGGAATTGATATCTGGGAATATGAAGGCGGTTATTCGTATCATGGAAAAAGTATTCTGATTGACGATGATCTGTCAGTAATAGGTTCATTCAATATGGACATGAGAAGTACTTATCTGGATACAGAGCTGATGCTTGTAATACGCAGTAAAGAGATTAATAAACAGCTGGAGGATGGCATGATGGAGTATGAGAGCGTGTCCAGACAGGTATTAGACGACGGAACATATTATGATCCGTATCATGTAAAGCCGATTGAATTAACAGAAAAACATAAAAGAAAGGTGTTTCTGGTACAGCATCTGCTTGGATGGGCAAGGGATTTGTTTTGATTAAAGGAGAATATAAAGCGTGTTTAAGATATTAATTGTAGAAGATGATAAGGAATTAAGTCTGTTATTCCAAAAGGTGCTTGAAAAGAGCGGATATCAGGTCAAAAGTGCGTCGGATGGAGCACAGGCACTGGAGGTATTGGACAGAGAGTATATTGATTTAATCATTTCCGATATAATGATGCCGGTTATGGATGGATATGAACTTGTGTCGGAGCTTCGTTCGGCGGGATATCAGATACCGGTGCTTATGATTACTGCAAAAAGCAGCTTCGATGATATGCGTCAGGGCTTTCTTTCGGGAAGTGACGACTATATGGTAAAACCCGTAAATGTCAATGAAATGGTTTTGAGGGTAGGAGCACTGCTTCGTCGTGCACAGATACTGAACGAACACAAAATTGTGATTGGCTCAACCGAGTTTGATTATGATGCAATGACAGTTGTGACCGGTGATGAAACGCTTGTCCTGCCAAAAAAGGAATTCCTGCTTTTATATAAGCTGGCAGCTTCACCGGGCAGGACATTTACGAAGCAGCAGCTAATGGATGAGGTATGGGGATATGAGACGGAGGCAGACCCACATACGATAGAGGTACATATAGGAAGAATCAGGGAGCGTTTTAAAGAAAATCCGGATTTCGAAATTGTAACAATGCGTGGTCTGGGATACAAGGTGGTGAAAAAATAATGGAACATAAAAAGAAAAAAGAATTGCGTATCCGCTCGTGTCTGACCGGTGCAATCTGGCTGGCACTTGCATTTTCTATGCTGATATCAGCCTTGTTGTTTGCGTTTTTGAATCATTTTTTGGATTTGCCCGGGAAAATACCGGGCCTTGGCTGGCTTTTGATTTTTAATACATTGATAGCAGGACTTATTACATCATTTATCAATGCAAGGCTCCTTGAGCCGATTACCAGGCTTGGTAAAGCAATGAAGGCAGTTTCCCAGGGAGATTTTGAACAGCATCTGGAAACAAACAGCCGCATAGCCGAGATTGGAGAATCCTATCAGAGCTTTAATGTCATGACAAAAGAGCTTCGTGCAACAGAGATGTTGCAAATGGATTTTGTATCCAATGTTTCCCATGAATTCAAGACACCAATCAATGCAATTGAAGGCTATACGATGCTGCTCCAGGGAGATGAGCTGTCACAGGAGCAGGAGGGGTATGTAGAAAAAATCCTGTTTAATACTCAAAGGCTTTCAGGTCTTGTTGGAAATATTTTATTGTTATCAAGGCTGGAAAATCAGAATATTCCAATGAAAAAAACCAAATATCGTCTGGATGAACAAATCCGTCAGGCATTTCTTGCATTGGAAGACAAATGGACTGAAAAAGGAATCGGCTTTCAGGTGGAGATGGAGGAGGTCAGATATGTTGGAAATGAAGGGCTTTTTATGCATATCTGGATGAATCTTTTAGATAATGCAATCAAGTTTAGTCCTGAAAATGGGACAATCACCATGTTTCTAAGGCATGAAAATGATTATGTGCAGTTTATTCTGGAAGACGAGGGACCGGGAATCGCGGATGATGCAAAAGCCAGAATATTTGATAAGTTTTATCAGGTGGATGGTTCCCATAAAGCCGAGGGAAACGGCCTTGGCCTGGCACTTGTGAAAAGAATTGTAGACATCGCCGGTGGAACAATCAAAGCTGAAAACCGGGAATACGGAGGATGCAGATTTGTAGTAGAACTGCCAATAAAGAATTAAAATGAGTAGCTATTTAGAACATGATAGTTACAATAATAAAATAATAAGATAAAAGATAGGAGAATTTATATGACATTTTATCAGGAACTGCAGTTAAATCAGGCAGGCTCCAAAAGCCTGTTGAAAAACAGTAAAACAATGAAAGAAAAACTATACCATGCGTTTGTATATATGGTGAAGATAGCTGTCACAATGGTATTCTGCTTTGCCTTTGTCACTGCCTCAAGCATCATATTGGGAAAGGATAACAGCATTGTGGGAGTAGTGGTTTTATTATGCGTTATGGTATTTCGAAACGCTGATCTGGGAATCCATACCCGACATTCTACATGGCTTTTGGCATTGTTCTTTGTAATTATGACAGTATGTCCGCATCTGGCAAATCAGCTTTCACCACTTCCGGCGCTGCTTATAAACATTGCAGCTCTTGCAGTGCTGATTTTGTTCGGATGCCATAATCCATTTATGTTTAATCAATCCACACTGGTTCTTGGCTATTTATTGTTATATGGATATGATGTGTCAGGAAAAAGCTATATGCTTCGAATAGCAGGGCTGGCTGCAGGTGCTGTCCTTACATGCCTGGTATTTTACAGAAATCATAAAAACAGAGACTATAAAAGAAATATGAAAGCTGTAATTGAGGAGTTTGACCTTTCTTCATCACGTACAAAATGGCAGCTGTGCCAGATACTATGCGTACCGTTAGTTCTATGTATTGCACAGCTTTGCAATATGCCGCGTGCAATGTGGGCAGGTATTGCAGCCATGTCTGCCATCCTGCCGTTTATGGAGGATATGCAGTACAGGGTCAAAAAAAGGATTGTCGGTAATATTGCCGGGGTTATATGCTTTACGGTATTATACTTCCTGCTTCCGCCATCAATCTATGCGTACATAGGAATTATAGGCGGAATCGGCGTGGGATTATCGGCACAATATGGCTGGCAGGCTGTTTTTAATACATTTGGTGCTCTGGCTATAGCTGCAGAGAGCTATGGGTTAAAGGGAGCAGTCAGCCTCAGGGTGATTCAGAATGTGTTTGGAGTCGTATTTGCGTTGGTATTTTGTGCTGTATTTTACAGATTTATGTCAGGGAAAGTATCAGTGAAAGAGAAAGCTGTATAATACAAGTGGAAACGTGTAATCAGTCATAAGGAATTGTATTCTTCAGATGAAACAGCCACAAAATCCAAAGTGAAGGAAAAGGTTATAACAAATATGAGTCAGATAATATTGGCGTCGGCATCACCGCGCCGCAAGGAATTATTAGAGCAGATTGGGGCAGAGTTTGTTGTCTGTCCTGCAAAGGGAGAAGAGATAATCACAGAGGAGGAGCCATCTGCGGTTGTCATGGAGCTATCCCGTCAAAAGGCAGAGGAGGTAGCGTCAGGTGTGCTTACCTACAATGAACAGCATGCAGAGCTTGTGACACCGCAGGATATTCTTGTAATCGGAGCGGATACGGTAGTGGCTTATGAGAATCAGATTCTTGGAAAGCCGAAGGACGAAGAAGATGCCAGGCGTATGCTTTCGATGCTTTCGGGAAAAACGCACAGTGTCTATACAGGGGTAACGTTTGTTTTTATTGACAAAGCCGGAAGAACCGGAGAACACTGCTTTTATGAGAAGACGGATGTCAGCATGTATACACTGACGGAAGAGGAAATTGACCGCTATATTTCAAGCGGGGATCCGATGGATAAAGCAGGAAGCTACGGGATACAGGGACGCTTTGCCATCCACATTAAGGGAATACATGGTGATTACAATAATGTGGTAGGGCTTCCGGTAGCGCGCCTGTATCAGGAGCTTAGAAAGCTTGGAGTTGATGTTTAGCGAAGTCTTTTTTTAATAGCCGGTCCGATAAGCATGGCAATTATCATTTTTATCAGGTCGCCCGGGATAAATGGGAACACACATATTGAGAGCGCACCGCTGACTGTGCTTTTTGCCTCAAAGCAGAACCATGCTGTACCGAGCACATAGCATATGATAGTTCCGACAATCATACCAATGAGCTGGAGCCAAGGCTGGTGGAAATGATCGATTACAAGTCCTGCAATAATTGCCATGGCAATAAAACCGATGATGTATCCGCCTGTAGGGCCGGCAAGCTTAGCTGGGCCACCGGTGAAGCCTGAAAATACAGGGATTCCGACAAGTCCGATAAGCAGGTAAATGAGGTAGCTTATAGTTCCACGTTTCCATCCGAGCAGATATAATGAAATATATATGGCCAGGTTTGTCAGTGAAATCGGTACCGGCCCAATCGGGATAGATAATGGTGCAAGAATACATGTGACAGCTGTCATGAGCGCTGTTACCGTTATGGCATAGGTCGTTCCATGCTTGTAGTCTATAGTTTCTGTCTGGTTCATGATAAAATCTCCTTTTTGTAAATTTCATAGTAATTTTTGTACGGTTAACACATTAACATGAAAAGATGTCGATTGTCAACCGAAACTGCAATAAAGGTTTACAATTATCGGGGAGTAATGAAAAAAAATACTAACATCGGTATATACGTACGCTATTCGGAAAACATGGATACTTGGAAAATGTCTGAAAAATCATTAAAAACAATCGACATTACAGCAAATAAACGCTATAATAGATACATTAAGATAAATGTACTGGGACTTGTATTATCCACAGCCGTCACGCGGTACGGCTGTCGCGGATAGCGTCAGGCCCCGGGAAGGGGAATTATATGCAGGATAAAAAGCAAAAAAAGGCAAAAATACAGGTTATATTTCTAATTCTTATTTCCACGCTTGTTATTTTAGCGGATTTTTATGCGATAATTAATTATCCAAAGGAATACATGCTCATTGCAGCAATCACAGTTATCTTTATGATTTGCCTGTGGGGAGTGATAAGCGGATTTTTCTCACTGAGTGCTCTAAAGGAGGACAGGAGGGAGGAACAGTATGACAGTATTTTTAAGTCGGAAAAGGCATCTTACCTCATGCTTAGAAAGTATTTTGATGAGATAGAGGGAAAGATTGAGATACTGCAGAAGGAGTCAAAGATTCCGACTGAGGATATCATCAATGCACAGAAGGGAATCGCAAAGGTTGTTATCAACAGGAATAAGGAAAATGCTGATGCGATTATGAACTCTAATGAACAGCTTATGGAGACTTTTGAGCATCTTGAGAATAAGCTCAAGGAGAGCAATGATTTCATTATTGAGAGCCAGAAAAATGTGATTTATGACAACCTCAAGGACATTATGGAAAAGCAGCAGGTTCTGTCTGACAGCATAAAGGATATGGAAATCCGTCTGAGTCAGGCAATCACAGCAAATCCTATTCAGTTTACAGCAAATGTTGAGATGCCTAAGCAAACGACCGACGCACCACAATCAGCACCGGCCATGGAGGCGATACCTGAACCGGAATCTGTACAAGCGAATGAGTCAGAACAGATACCTGAGCCTATTCCGGTAAATGAGCCGGAGCCTGTAGTTGAGACACCACATGTACCTGAACCGGAACCTGTAGTAGAGCCAGGCCCTGCTGCAGAAGAATCTGTTGCAGATACGACAAACAGCGACCCGAACCGTCAGCTGAGTGCAGATGAAATAGCAGCACTTTTTGCAAGTGCAAACGCAGGTGCGACAGAACCTGAATCAGAGCCGGCAGAGGAAGTGATTACGGAACCGGTCACAGAGGCACCACATGTACCTGAACCGGAACCTGTAGTAGAGCCAGGCCCTGCTGCAGACGAAGCTGTTGCAGATACGACAAACAGCGATCCGAACCGCCAGCTGAGTGCAGATGAAATAGCAGCACTTTTTGCAAGTGCAAACGCAGGTGCGACAGAACCTGAATCAGAGCCGGCAGAGAAAGTGATTACGGAACCGGTCACAGAGGCACCTCAGGCACCTGAGCCGGAGCCTGTAAGTGAACCGGAACCTGCAAAGTCTCCGGTTGTAGATTTGAATAACACAAATCGTAATCTGACACCGGATGAGATAGCAGCTTTATTTAGCAGTATGTAGTATTTTGGTAACTATTCAGTAAAGAAATATGCGGTATTGCATATTTCGTAAAAAATGAAGAAATAATATTTTGTAATTATCTCACAAATATGTTAAAGTGTGCATGTTATAAAAATATGCACACTTTATTTTTTTGAAAGGAAATATAAAAAATATATGGAAACAATCAGATTTGACGAATTAGAACTAAACCCTAAGATTTTGCGAGGCATCAAGGATATGGGCTTTGAGGAGGCAACTCCAATACAGGCTCAGGGAATCCCGGCAGTGCTTTCGGGCAGGGATGTAATCGGACAGGCGCAGACCGGAACAGGAAAGACAGCAGCCTTTGGTATTCCGGTGCTTGAGAGCGTTGATGCATCAAGTCACAAGACACAGGTTATCATCCTCTCTCCTACAAGGGAGCTTGCCATCCAGGTGGCAGATGAAATCAGGAAGCTTGCAAAATATATGCATGGTGTGAAGGTACTTCCGGTATACGGAGGACAGGATATCAGCCGCCAGATTAAGGCACTTAAGGGTGGTGTGCAGATTATTATCGGAACCCCGGGGCGTCTGATGGACCATCTCAGGAGAAAGACAATCAGGCCTGACCATGTAAAGACAATAGTGCTCGACGAGGCAGACGAGATGCTCAACATGGGCTTTAGGGAGGATATCGAGACAGTGCTCGAATACCTGCCACAGGAGCATCAGACAGTACTCTTCTCGGCAACAATGCCAAAGCCTATTTTGGAAATTACAAGAAAATATCAGCATGATGCTATCAATATCAAGATTGTGAAAAAAGAGCTGACAGTCGCAAATATCGACCAGTATTACTATGATGTGAAGCGCAAGGACAAGATAGATGTACTCACAAGACTGTTGGATTACTATAATCCAAAGCTCTCACTTGTATTCTGCAACACCAAGAAGATGGTCGACGAGCTGGCATATGAGCTTTGCGGACGCGGCTACAGTGCAGAAGGACTTCATGGCGATATGAAGCAGGTGCAGAGAGATCGTGTCATGAAGAACTTCAGAAACGGAAAGACAGATATTCTTATTGCAACTGATGTCGCAGCGCGCGGAATTGATGTGGATGATGTGGAGGCTGTTTTCAATTATGATCTGCCTCAGGATGACGAGTATTATGTACATAGAATCGGCCGTACAGGAAGAGCAGGCCGCTGTGGAAAGGCATTCTCCTTTGTAAAGGGCAAGGAGGTTTATAAGCTCAAGGACATACAGCGCTACTGCAAGACAAAAATTTATGCACAGCCAATTCCATCATCTGATGATGTTGCCAAAATCAGGGCAGAAAAGATTATGGACCAGATTTCCACCATTATAGATGAGGAAAATCTCACAAGTGTCATTGATATTATAGAGAATCAGATAAATGAGTCAGATTACACAGCAATGGATATAGCGGCGGCATTTTTATACCAGGCTATGGGTGCTTCAGAGATATCCACAGCTGAATCAAAGGACGACTATGATTTCCACAATACAGGAGCAGAGGATGGCATGGTACGCCTGTTTATCAACGTCGGAAAGAAGGACAAGATAAAGCCTGGTGACATTTTAGGTGCCATTGCAGGCGAGTCAGGCATGCCTGGCAGGCTTGTCGGTGCAATCGACATGTACGACAAGTATACATTTGTTGAGGTGCCGGCTGAGTATGGCAAGGAAGTGCTTAATGCCATGAAGAATGCGAAGATAAAGGGCCGCTCTGTGAACATGGAGCCTGCAAATTCACGATAGCAAAGTCAGGCTTTTCTGATGACGCATCAGCTTTTCTTGTTCTCAGTGGTTCTGAATAGTTACGATGGTTGTATAAAAAATACCGGGACACAAAATGTGTTGCCCGGTATTTTTGATTACTTGTCGTCATCGATTCCCCAATGCTCTTTCATGTAATCTTTTCCCATTCCTCCGCCGATATCATTTTGATTTCTGCGAAGATAATTTACAAATATTCCACCAACAACTGCAAAAATGATAAGTGCTGCAAGTACTACCATATGGTCTCCCTTCTGAAACATCTGTCAGTTTCAAAAAAGCTGTAATTATTCGTTCGAAAATAAACGAAAAACAATTGGCTGCCATTATTATAGCAGAATTGTCAGATAAGTCAATACACAAATCAACTATTGTTTACACTAAAGCGCAGTCGGATTACTGGTTACACTGTTAGTTGTGAACAGTAACGTGGCCGTGGCTGGTCGCAATGCTGGGTGTGAACAGTAACCGACCGGCAGCAAAATCACGCGTCAGCCAGCATCAGCACATGCTTCACAATTGATTTGATTATATTAACCGCAGTCTCCATGCCCTCAACTGATATGTGCTCAAATGGGCCGTGGAAGCCGTAGCCGCCGGTACCGAGGTTTGGACAAGGAAGTCCCATGAAGGATAAACGTGCGCCGTCTGTACCGCCGCGAACCGGGCGTGATAGCGGCTCTAGACCGTTTTCCTCTATAGCAGCCTTAGCCAGGTCGATAATGTACATGTTGTCCATTATGATTGAAAGCATATTCTCGTAGGAGTGGGTGATAGTCAAAGAAACAGTGCCCTCACCATATTTTTTGTTCATCTCTATCTCAAGAGAGCGGAGAGTATCAAGTCTTTTAGCAAAAAGAGCCTTGTCGTGGTCGCGTACAATATATGACAGACGGGCTGATGCTACATCACCGCTCATATCACACAGATGGTAAAAGCCCTCTCTGCCCTCAGTTGTGGCAGGAGTCTCGTTTGCAGGCAGCGCTGCGGCAATCTCGCAGCCAACCAAAGCAGCATTGACCATAATGTCCTTTGCTTCGCCCGGATGCACGTTGACGCCCTTTATGGTAAATTCAGCGCTTGCGGCATTAAAGTTTTCATAGGCCACCTCGCCCTCGTAATCACCATCCACGGTGTAGGCAAAATCTGCCTCGAAATAGTCCAGATCAAACAAATCCGCACCCTTTCCGACCTCCTCATCGGGGGTAAATCCAACCCAGATATCGCCGTGAGGAGTGCCCTCTGCGATAATCTGCTCTAAGGCGGTCATAATCTCAGCCACACCGGCCTTGTCATCGGCACCAAGCAGTGTAGTGCCATCTGTGGTAATGAGAGTGCGTCCGGAGAGGGCTTTAAGCTCAGGAAAATCGCTTACTCTCAGGTATTCGCCACTGCCTCTAAGCAGCACATCGCTTCCGTCATAGTGACGCAGCAACTGTGGCTTGACATTTTCCCCGGAAAAATCAGGTGCAGTATCCATATGTGCAATAAATCCGACCGCTTTTTTGTGCTCCATGCCGGCAGTGGCAGGCAGCAGACCATACACGTAACAATGGTCAGTGAGCACAACCTTGGATAAGCCAAGCTCCTTAAGCTCTGACTCAAGCTCTCTTGCGAGTGCAAATTCCCTGTCACTGCTTGGTATTTTATCACTTGCTTCATCAGATGTGGTGTGATAGCCCACATATTTTAATAATCTTTCTTCTACTTTCATTATCAGTAAATCCTTTCTGAGAGACTTTGGATGGGAAATCTGGAATAAAAAGTCTCTGTATATAGAAAATAATATAGCTTAAAACCTGTCTCTTATACACATCTGACGCTGCC
>ENA-UAPL01000769-UAPL01000769.1-human-gut-metagenome-genome-assembly--contig:-NODE-769-length-12501-cov-4.807247_pt1 | contig 12501 bp, 6 predicted proteins | sample MGYA00243480_ERZ654577 | MGnify/ENA primary metagenome ERZ654577 (study PRJEB26926, sample SAMN06164678) | human gut metagenome | biome: ENVO:00009003; feature: ENVO:2100002; material: ENVO:00002003...
GTCTCGTGGGCTCGGAGATGTGTATAAGAGACAGTATCTTGACAAAGGATTTATCGGTTCGTATGATGAATTGTATGGTAGCCCCAAGCATGAGGCTAATAACGACAGCCGCATTCCCGGTGATTATTATATAGTGGACTTTGACGGAAACGGTGTGATTGACCAGGACGACCAAGCTCCTTACGGATATTCCGGTACTCCTCAAAACACTTACAATGCAACGGTGGGCTTTGAGTGGAAAGGCTTTAGCTGTTTTGCACAGTTCTATGGCGTGACAAATGTGAGTCGTACCGTGAATCTGGACTGTTTTGCAAATCGTTATAATGTGGTATTTGATACCGGTACCTGGTGGTCGGAAGCGGGTGATGCCGCCGACTTTGTCACTCCCCGTTGGTTGTCTTCGAAAGTAGCGGCTTATAATGGCACGCAATATGTATACGATGCTTCCTTCATCCGTTTGAAGAACGTGGAGGTTTCATATACTTTCAAAAACAATTGGACACGCCAATTGGGCGTTTCCGGTCTGCGGGTTTTCTTGAGTGGAAACAACCTGTGGATGTGGTCGCGCATGCCGGATGACCGTGAAGGCAATTTCTCGGGTGCAGGTGCCAACTATGGTGCTTATCCTATCATGAAGCGCGTGAATTTGGGTGTAAAATTCTCATTATAAACAATTATTGCTATGAATATTAAAACAATATTAGATAATTCGTTGTGTGGCTTGCTACTTGCCTGCTCATCGCTTTTTTTCGGTGGATGTACCGATTATCTGGACAGGGAAGTGGACTCCGTTGTATCGAGCGATGATGCGTTTAAGAATTTCTTCAACTTCCAGGGATATATAGAAGAGATGTACAACGCCATCCCCGACAAGCAGAAATCCAACTCCGGTACAAGTGATTATAACTTTGGTGATGATGAAATACAGAATGTGAGCTATGGAGACAGCAAAATAACCAACCAGTTCGATTTGGGTAATTTCAAGAATTGGTTAGGCAATGGCCGTTCTTGGCTTTGGAATTCGGATGCCGACCCTAAGGAACTTACTGGTCATAATAAATCTCGTAAACAGGCTTTGTGGCAGAATGCTTGGTACTGTATCCGTAAGGCAAATCTTGCTTTGGAGAATATGGATAAATTGGTCGATGCCACGCAAGAGGAACGTAACTTGATAGAAGGACAACTTTATTTCTTCCGTGCTTGGTGGCACGAGGAAATGATGCAATGGGTAGGTGGGCTGCCATACATAGACAGGACTTTCTCTGCCAACGAAGAGTTAAATATGCCTCGTCTTTCTTTTCAAGAGTGTGCCGACCGTTGTGCCGCTGACTTCCGTCGGGCTGCCGATTTGCTGCCTATCGATTGGGATAATACGGAAGTCGGTAAGAATACTTTAGGCAAGAACGGGCTTCGTGTCAACAAGATTGCGGCATTGGGCTATTTAGGCAAAGTATACCTCTGGGCGGCCAGTCCGCTGATGGTGCATGGTGCCCAGTTGGGCGGTGCGATGACTTACGATTACGACAAGGAGTATGCCAAGAAGGCGGCGGAAGCGTTTGGTGAATTGCTTGCGCTTGTGGAAGACGGAAAGACACAATATGCATTGGTAGAATTCAAATTCGACAATATTTATGACCATGCCAAGTCGAAGTCCGCTACCACCTGTTACACCGATCTCTTTTATACCCTTCATCAAGGTTGGAAACAGCCGGGTGCCACGGAGGCTATTTTCAGAGGTGCGATGACTAGCAATAATACCAGTTTGTGGGGATTTGTCACGCAATACGGACCTAAGATGAATGGTTTAGGAGTCAGAGGAAACAATATTAAAATGGCTACTGCCAATTATATGAAATTCTATGGAATGGCCAATGGACTTCCGCTGGATGATGATAATTCCCAATTTGATCCTGAACATCCTTTCAAAGGACGCGACCCTCGTTTCTATCACGATGTTCTGTTCGATGGAGTCAAGTATCTGAATAAAGCGCTCGACAAAGGACATGTCGATTATGATTTTAGGTATTGTTCTTTATGTACCGACGGTAAAATGAGAGATTTGGTACAAGGAAGCCGTACCGGTTACTTTATCCATAAGTTGGTGCCGCATACGGCCAACAAACATGACCTCGCTTACAAAGATGACCAGGCATTCCAGAGCTACGTTGCATATATGCGTCTGGCAGACATTTACCTGATGTATGCCGAGGCTGGTGCAGCTATTAGCGGTGCATCCTATAAATCTTCAAATTTCACTAAGACGGCTAAGGAAGCCATCAATGTACTGCGCGCCCGTTGCGGAGTCGATCCCGTGGCTGACGCCTATGCTGGCGACCAACGCAAATTTATGGATGAAGTTCGTCGTGAGCGTGCTGTGGAACTGGCTTTTGAAGGTTTCCGTTTCAACGATTTGCAGCGTTGGTTGCTTCTTACGGAATATCCATATAATGTGAAGACCTCACAGGAATTCGACCGTATGGAAACTGACACTTATTTCGAGAAAAACGACCCTTGCAATGCACGTGTGTCCAACTGGAGGGAGGAACCTATCCTGAAGCGGATTTATGGAACCAAGCACTATTGGCTCCCATTGCCCGACAAAGATGTGTATCTCTATCCTGAATTTGGGCAAAATCCGGGTTGGTAACGAGAAGATTAACAACTAAAACGATTTAAAATGAAACATATACAGAAAAAACTTCTTTTGTTTGCCTTGGCATCGATGTCAGTCTGGACTTCTGCTGATGCGCAAAACGCAAAAGAATTGATGGATTCATTATCGACATCCGGCGAACAAACACAGGTGGCTTACCGCAAAGTGGCTTCCAAGGATATGTTAGGAGGCGTGTCTACTGTGAATGTCGAGGAACTGATGAAGAAAAATTACAATATCGGCACGCTGACCGGCATGCAAGGATATGTGGGCGGTTGGACCGGAAATCTGCTTTGGGGGCTCGATGAATACCTGGCTCTAGTAGATGGTACCCCCCGGGCTCTCGATACGGTGAAGCCTGATGAGATAGCAAGTATTACTTTTCTGAAAGGTGCGCAAGCTGTAGTTCTTTATGGCAGTAGGGCTGCCAAAGGTGCTGTGCTGGTAACTACCAAAAGGGGTAAGATATCTCCTCTTACGATAGACGTCAGGGCAAATACAGGCTGGAATGTGGCTAAGGCTTATCCTGAATATCTGGGCTCTGCCGAGTATATGACGCTCTATAATGAAGCGCTCAAAAACGATGGACTGGATCCGAAATACGGTGCTGATGAAATCTATTATTCAAGTACCGGCCGGAATCCATATCGCTATCCGAATGTAGATTTCTATTCGTCCGATTTTATTCAGAAAGCTTATAACCGTTCGGATATAACCGCAGAAATTTCAGCGGGAAGCGACCGTGCCCGTTTTTATGCCAATATCAGCTACTATAATGTGGGTGACCAGATGAATTTTGGGCAGGGTAAATATAACCGTAACGACCGTTTCAGTGTACGTGGTAATGTGGACGTGAATTTAAGTAAAACGGTATCGGCTTATGTAAACTCCAATGTCTCTTTCTACAATTCAAAAGGTACGGTTGGAGGCAATTATTGGAATTTGGCTTCTACATTCCGTCCCAACCGGGTGGCTCCGCTGATTCCGCTTAGTATGATTGACCCTAATGCTTCTTCTGTTTGGAAACTGTTGGAAACATCAAACAATATTGTTGATGGCAAGTATTTCCTGGCAGGTACGCAAAATGATTTGACCAATGTGTTTGCCGATTATTATGCTGCCGGTAAGAGTACTTCTACCAAACGTAATCTACAGTTTGATGCGGGTATCAACGTCGATTTGGGGAAGGCGCTGAAAGGTCTGTCCTTTCATACGCAGTTCTCCATGGATTATGCCACATCTTATATTACGAAGTATGATAACAAGTATGCCACTTTTATCCCGGTATGGGGTAATTTTAATGGCAAGGACATGATTGTGGATTTGACCAAGAGCGATACCAATGACGAAAAGACCGGTAATCAGAATATCAGCGGCAGTAATTCCGACCGTACGATATCGCTGAATGCGCATATCGACTATAACCGTGTTTTCGGTAATGCCCATCAGCTGGATGCCATGTTGCTGGTCAGCGGTTTCCAACAGACGTTTTCCGGAGTATATCACCGGACATGCAACGCAAATATTGGTATACAGGCATCATATAACTACAAACATAAGTATTATGCCGAATTCAGTGGTTCTGTTATCCATTCTGCCAGACTGGCCGAGGGACATCGCAATGCTTTCTCGCCTTCATTCACCCTGGGATGGAACTTGGCCGAAGAGGATTTTCTGAAAGGTTCTGCGTTTGATGAACTGATGGTCAGTGCCAGCGGAAGTATTTTGAATACGGACTTGGGTATTGATTATTATATGTATAAAGGTGGTTACAACATGGAAGGTCCCGGTTGGGGATGGTATGACGGTGGCGGTCTGAAAGCTTCCAGCTCATTACGCGGTGCCAACGAAGAGCTCACGTTCTTGAAGCGTAAAGAACTTTCCGCCAACATTCGGGCTTCTTTGTGGAATAGAATGATTACCGCCGATGCTTCTTTCTTCGTGAATTCCATGGAAGGTTCGATTATAAGTTCCGGTCATCTCTTTCCAAGTTATTTCGACTATTCGGATACGCAGAGTTTCCTGCCTTACATCAACTACAACAATGACCGCAGAATGGGATTTGACTTCTCGCTGAACTATAATACACGTTTTGGTGAGGTTGATTTCTCGGCAGGTGTCAACGGTACATATTATGCTACCAAAGCTACCAAACGCGATGACAGCAATTACGAGAATGCTTATCAATATCGTCAAGGCAAAGCCATCAGTCCTATTTGGGGATACGAGTGCCTGGGTTTCTTCAACGATGAGGATGAGATAGCCGGGGCTCCTTCGCAGACAGCATTGGGTGGCGGTGTTCCTAAACCGGGCGATTTGAGATACAAGGACCAGAATGGTGATAACGTCATTGATTCGAAGGACCAGGTCTCATTGGGGCAGTATAATTCGCCTTTCACAATGGGTATCAACTTGACGGCTAAATATAAAAACTTTACCTTGTTTGTGCTGGGCACAGGCAATATCGGTGGTCAAAACCTCAAGAAAGGTACTTATTACTGGGTTTCAGGAGAGAATAAATATTCTAAGGTAGTGCGCGGACGTTGGACGAAAGAAACGGCGGCGACGGCAACTTATCCACGTCTGACTACCGGTAATGGTAATAATAACTTCACGAACTCGGATTTCTGGATGTATAAGAACAACCGTTTTGAACTTGCCAAAGTACAGCTCACTTACGATTTCCCGACGAAGATGTTACGTGGAAAATTGATTCACTCACTTTCTGCGTACGTAAGCGGTTCCAACCTGTTGACCATTTCAAAGGAGCGTGAGTATTTTGAGACTAACATAGGCTCTGCGCCTCAGACACGTTTTTATAATCTGGGTGTGAAAGCGACTTTCTAAATTTGAAACAAAAGAAATAACGATATGAAAAAAATACTGATAAAGTTTCTGTTTTGCATGCCGTTGCTCACTTCTTGTGAGGACATGTTTAAACCGGAATTGGAAAACATATACGATGAAGGGTATATGCACCGTCAACCCGCTTTTGCGCAAAGTATTTTAGGACACTCTTACGTCTTGCTGCCCTATACTACTGCACCGCAGAGTGACTTGGCCACTGACGATGCTGTGTCCAATGACATTAATAACAGTTATCTGAAAATGGCTACGGGAGGCTGGGCTTCCAACAGTGATCCATTGTCACGATGGAAAAAACATTTCTATGCTATTCAAAACATTAATCTGGTTTTGGAAAACTGCGACCAAGTGACTTGGGCGGAAGATGAGTCTGCCAATACCATGTTCAACATGCACTTTAAGGGTGAATGTTATGCCATGCGTGCATTGCACACTTTCTTCCTGCTTCAAACTCATGCCGGGCGCACCAACGACGGACAATTGCTGGGAATACCTTTGCATCTGGAATCGGAAAACTCGGAGTCTGATTTCAACCGACCGCGTGACACCTATCAAAAGTGTGTGGAGCAAATTCTCTCTGATATGGATTTGGCGATGGAATTACTTCCTTTAGATTTTGCAGATGTGTCTTCAGCAGAGGAAATTCCCGCAAAATTTGTTCAGGCAGGAGCTACTCCAGAAAGCTATAACCGTGCTTTCGGGCGGCACATGCAGGGCAGAATCAGTAGTAGAATCATTGAAGCTGTACGCGCTCAGTTGATGTTGATGTCTGCCAGTCCTGCCTTCAGTGATGGCTCCGGCGTTACTTGGCAAGATGCAGCCGACAATGCGGCAATCGTTTTGGACCGTATCGGTGGAGTTACCGGTATGGATCCCAAAGGTTGGACTTGGTATACCAATATCGATGAAATCAGTAATCTTTCCGCCGGTGAAAATCCAAAGGAAATTCTTTGGCGTAGCCGGATAAGTGATAACAACTCGCGTGAGGCAGATAACTATCCCCCTTCAATCTATGGTAAAGGGCGCGTAAATCCTACTCAGAATCTGGTTGATGCATTTCCGATGGCAAATGGTTATCCTATCACCGATGTACAAGGAAAATTTGACCCTAATCAACCTTATGAAAATCGTGACCCCAGACTGAAGACATACATCCTGGTGAACGGTGAAACGCAAGGTATAAAAAACGATGTGATTATCACGGGAACTTATGGCGAGAACCTTGACCGCCTGAACGGTGAAAACGGGAAATCCACCCGTACCGGTTACTACCTGAGAAAGCAGTTACGTCCCGATTTGAACCTTACGCCCAATCAGACAAATACCCAGAGGCATTACACGGCTTATATCCGTTATACAGAGATATTCCTAGCCTATGCGGAAGCAGCCAATGAGGCGTGGGGACCTACCGGAAAAGGAACGCATGGATATTCGGCTTATGATGTGATAAAGGCTATCCGTGCACGTGCAGGTGTAGGCGTTAACAATGGCGATTCCTACCTGGAAAATGTGAAAGGCGACAAGGATAAGATGCGCGAATTGATTCGCAACGAGCGCCGACTGGAACTTTGTTTTGAAAATTTCCGCTTCTGGGATTTACGTCGTTGGAAAGTAGACCTTGATGGACTGAACGAAACTGCGGTGGGTATGGAGATAAGAAAAGTCCCCGAAGACGGTTCTTTGCTTTATTTGCCTATTAATGTAGAGATACGTAACTATAAGGATTATATGTACTATGGACCTATTCCTTATAGTGAAACGCAAAAGTTCAATAACCTGCAACAAAATGCCGGTTGGTGATTTTATTCTTGAATTTGTAAAACAACGAATGATATGAAACTATTCAAATTATTGTCAATATTATCTATTGGAGGGTTGACGGCAACATTTTCTTCCTGTAAAAACGGGGATATATCTTTTCCTGATTATGAAGGCGGCGTGTCGGTTTACTTCCCCTATCAATATCCGGTACGTACCATTGTACTGGGAGAGGATACTTATGATACCACGCTCGATAATCTGCATAAGTGCAAGATTTTTGCTACTATGGGTGGTTCCTACAATGGGCGGGATATAAAATTGGAAATAGCGGTAGACAATACCTTGTGCGACAACCTTCATTTTGAAGATGGTTCCAACGTAACTCCCATGCCGGAAGGACACTACTCGCTGGCTGGTAATACAATTTCTTTTAATGGAGGATTTCAAGGTGGTGTGGAAGTGCAGTTGAGCGATGCGTTCTTTGCCGACCCCGCTGCGTTGAAAAATACCTATGTGATACCTCTTGTGATAAAGAGCCAAACCGGTGCCGACCGTATACTTTCAGGTAAACCCGTTATTGAAGGTGATACTCCCCAGCGTCCCAATTCTGCGTATTGGGACATTAAGCCCATGGACTATGTGCTCTATTGTGTAAAATACATCAACACCTATCATGCTTATTATCTCCGCAGAGGTATAGATATTGTTACAGAAAATGGAAAAACCACTACGGAAGTACGTCATAAGCAAAGTGTGGAGAAAGATGAAATTTGTTCTACCGTTACTAAGACATTGAACTCTGTAGTTTTACCGTTAAATACCAAGTATACAGATAAGAATGGAGTTACCAAAAAATTATCATGTGACTTGCTCCTTACTTTCGATGAAAAAGGAGAATGTAGCATTACTTCCGCTACCGAAGGAATTACTGCCACAGGAACAGGTAAATATCTGAAAAAATCAGAGAAGAAGGCGTGGGGAAATAAAGACCGTGACGGACTCTATTTGGATTATCAGGTGGATTTCGGTGTGAAGCAAATTCAAACCAAGGATACACTGGTATGGCAAAGACGAGGTGTGAAACCGGAGGAATTTACACCTAAATATGTAGAATGATTCAATAGTGAAAGATATGAAGAACTATAAAACTATTTTGTTTACAGCTTCTGCGCTTGCGATATTAACAGCTTGCGCAGAGAACAACCTGGCTGATTTCAAAGTGGAAAAGCCCGAGGATATAGCGAAATACGAATATCTCAACGAATATTCTACTTTGAATACTTATGTGGAAGGTAATGCTACTCAGATATTTAAGTTGGGGGCTGCCGTCAATGGCACAGATTTCATCGGTGGAGGTAAGGAGTATAGCCTGGTTAGTTCCAACTTTAATGAATTGACTCCCAAAGATGTGATGTGGCATTCGGCTTGTGTGCAAAGCGGCGGTAGTATGGATTTCCAAAGCGTAAAAAAATTGTTGGCAGCGGTACAGAATACTAATACGACAGTTTTTGGGAATGCGCTTTGCAGCCATAAAAATCAGAATAACGCTTATTTGAATGGTTTACTGGCAGATAAACCACTGCCTGAGAATCAGAATGTAAAGACTCGTGCATCAGGGATGAGAAAGGTGTATCTTGTAAATACCGATTTTGAAAAAGATCTTACAGTGGAAGGAGGTAGCTGGAGCGCTTGGGGAGATGCCATAAAGAATCATGGAAACTATTGGAAAGTTGTAGCCGGTGAAGGATATGGTAATTCAAAAGGTTATAAAATTAAAGTGGGTAGTGGTTATGCTGCTTCTAAGGGGCAAACTGTAGTTCAGTTCTCTCCGGAAATACCTGCCGTGGAGAATACTACATATTATCTTACCATGAAAGTGAAAGCCAGTCATGATTGTTCCATTACTTCCGAATTGAGAAAGAATGGAAGTTCGTCACCTATTGGTAAATTTGCTCCTGAGATAAAGGTCACTACGGAATGGAAGGAAATTAAAGTGTCTTGTCCGAGTGTATCCGGAAATATCTATCGTTTTTATCTGAATGTAGGAACTGTCGACGGTACCATTTGGTTTGATGACCTTTCTGTTTATTATGAGATTCCTACCGGAATACCTCAAACTCCCGAAGAGAAGGCTGATACATTGACTTGGGCGATGGACAAGTGGGTGAATGGTATGATGGAAGCTTGTGCCGGAGCGGTTACAAACTGGAATGTGCTGGATGGACCTTTGGCTGGAGCAGATGCGGACGGTGATGGATATTTTGACCTTTGCTCGGCAGCTAATGGTGATGCGGATGCCTATTTCTACTGGGGAGATTATCTGGGTGAAAATTATCCGCGTCTGGTAGTAGACTTGGCTCGTAAGTATGGTTCAGCTGATTTGAAGCTTTATGTGAACGAAACCAATCTGATATCCGATGCCGATAAATTGAAGAGTCTGGTTCATTGGATAGGGCAATGGGAAAACGATGGCAAGACTGTGATTGACGGTATAGCTACGACGATGCATCTGTCGTTTATGACAGATGAGGCTGCGCAAGCCGAGCAGGAAAAAAATATCAAAAAAGCATTTACTCAATTGGCTGCTACCGGAAAACTGATTCGTATCTCTGAACTCGATATGAATATCATAGATGAATCGGGAATGGAAATTTCAACTATTAATTTGACGTTTGAGCAAGAACGAAAGATGGCTGACTTCTATACGTTCATTCTTTCCGCTTATGCGGAATTGATTCCTGCTGCACAGCGGGGAGGTATCACTCAATGGACGATAGCTGACAGTAAGAATGTTCCCAATGGCTTATGGTCGGATGATTACATTCGTAAACCTGTTTACGCAGGATTTGCCGAAGGTTTGAAAGCCATTAGTGGCCTTTAATTCATCTAATTGATAATGGAGGATGTACCTGAATCCTTTTCCGGTTTCGGTGCATCCTCTTTTTTATTTCATTCTTAAATATTCCTGATTATGTATTGTACAATGGATAATGTTATACGAAAAATGCGGTGTATATTTTCTTGTCTTCTTCTGTGTTTGCAGGCATTTTTTGTGTCTGTAGTGTTTCCCTCTTGTTCTGACGAGGGTGAGGATAGCATTTCTTTGCAGTTGAGTGAATCAAAATTGTTTTTTACTCCCGCAGTTTCATCACAGGAGGTAACTGTAACTTCTTCCGGTGGTTGGACTTGTAAGGTTACTAAAGGTTCCGATTGGTGTAGTTGCATCAATGCCGATGCTGTGGCCAAGATAACTGTAAAAGCCAATGATACGGGTAAAAAACGTGTGGCGACGATTTTAATTTCCTGCGGTACTCAGAAAGCAGAGTTGACGGTGGAACAAGAAAGCGTAGTTCCGGAACTTGAGGTATCTGCCAAAACTTTGTCTTTCAAAGCTGAAACGGGTGTGCAGGAAATAAAAATAACTAGTAATGTGGAGTGGGTGGCTGAAGTTGCTACTTCCATGACTGATTGGGTAAATTGCGAGCCTAAAGAGGGAACGGATAATATACTTTTGGTCACGGTGAAAGCCAATCCTACAACTCACAAACGGGTAGCTATGCTTCGTGTTACGGCTGCCGGACTGGACAAAGAAATTACTGTTTCGCAGGATTTTTCTTCCCCTTCTGTTATTTATCCGCAGGTGGAAACCAGCTTCAATATCGCATTGTTGGAAGACGAATACGGTACTACTTTACCTGATTTCAGCCATGTGGGTTATATGGGTAGTGAACTTGACATACCCGATGTCCCTGTGACAAAAACGCTGACTTCTCCGGGTGAAGATGAGGATGCTACTGCCATGATACAGCAGGCCATCGATGAAGTGTCGGCTATGCCATTGAACGGAAAGTTCCGTGGCGCTATCTTGTTGAAGAGTGGGGTATACAAGATACAGAGTGAATTGCACATTAATGCCGATGGTGTGATACTCCGTGGTGAGGGACAAAATAATGATGGTACAAAGTTGATTGCAGCCGGTGTGAAAGGTGGGGAATCCGCCCATCATAGGCTCATAAAGATTGCCGGAAAAGGTAGTCTTACTCCTTCTAAACCTTCCACATACAATATCAAGGACGATTATGTACCCGTAGGGCGTTTTTGGGTCACTGTTGATAATGCGTCTGATTTCCATGAAGGCGACCATGTCACGGTGTTTCGTCCCGGTACCGACAATTGGATTCACGACTTAAAGATGGATCAGATATACAAGCCCGGAGATACGGCGGGTTCCAACTGGACGGCTTCAGGTTATAACCTTGATTACGAACGTGTAGTTACCCAAGTTATCGGTGATACCCTCCATCTCGATAACCCCATCTTGATGGCTATGGAGACTAAATATGGCGGTGGTGCAGTATATAAGTCGAACTTTTCAGGACGAATTAGTCATTGCGGAATAGAAAATATGCAGATTGTCAGTGAATTTGACGAAAGTAAGAAAGACGGTAGTGGTTATCACAACGATGAAAACCATAGCTGGACTGCTATTGATATGTCCAAAACGGAGCATGGTTGGATACGTAATGTCACCTCACGCTATTTTGCATACGGACTGGCAGAAATAAGAGATAAATCCCTTTTTATTACGGTGAAAGATTGTAAGTGTCTTGATGGTGTGGCCAAGCGTACGGGGGGACGGCTTTATTCTTTCTTGATAGCTAATGCTTCTGCTTGCCTGGTGCGCGATTGCGAGACATCTCATGGTCGTCACGATTGTGTGACTGGTTCAAAGGGAGTAGGACCTAATGTATTTGTGAATGTAAAGATACGTAATTCGCATGCTGATGCCGGACCTCACCAACGTTGGAATGTAGGTACTCTTTACGACAATATTGACAGTGACGGGGATATCTTGGTACAAGATCGTGGAAATTGGGGTACAGGACACGGATGGGCCGGTGCTAACCAGTATCTGTGGAACTGTACTGCGAAGAGAATCTGTGTTCAAAATCCTTGGGTGTCGGCTAAGAATTATAGTATTGGCAGCAAAGGAACTAAGAATAAGGGCACACACAATAATACGGATCGCCCGGATGGTGAATGGATAGAACAGGGAAAGACAGTGTCTCCTGCATCTCTTTTTGAAGCACAGTTGGATTTACGTATCAAGAGTGGACGATTATATCATTTGCAAGGTAATTAAAATTCTCTTACCGGGCTTTGCATTCAAGTGATACCTTCCCAATAAACTGTCTCTTATACGCATCTCCGAGCCCACGAGA
>ENA-UAPL01000771-UAPL01000771.1-human-gut-metagenome-genome-assembly--contig:-NODE-771-length-12423-cov-6.502264_pt1 | contig 12423 bp, 9 predicted proteins | sample MGYA00243480_ERZ654577 | MGnify/ENA primary metagenome ERZ654577 (study PRJEB26926, sample SAMN06164678) | human gut metagenome | biome: ENVO:00009003; feature: ENVO:2100002; material: ENVO:00002003...
GCCGAAAGTACTTGGCCGGAAGCGGCCCGGGAGGATAGGAAGCTGCTGATAAAGGAAAAGGACTTGCAGAGATGCGAGTCCTTTTTGCATGCATAAATTTGAAGGGAGTAGGATAAAGGTGCCCGGAAGAATCCGTGAGAGGAACAAGCTGCTGATAAAGGGAAAGGACTTGCAGAGATGTGAGTCCTTTTTGCATACATAAATTTGAAGGGAGTAGGACGTGTGAAGGATCTGTACCCGTAGTGAGGCAAGCGGTGAACTTTTTCTTTTACGATTTGAGTTATCTCGGCAAGCGAGCATCTTCTGTCCAGCTTTGCTGACTACCTCCTTATAAAGAAGAAGGCTTTCTGCTTACGCTTTTGCTTCATAAGGTATTTATTGCGAACCGGTTTTATAAAAGGTATGACGGAGGATAGAGGAAAGTATTGAATACTAAATTTTAACTCAAATTTTTATGGACACTGGGGAATGCGATAAAACCTATATGTTTGCAAAAGAAGATAAATTTGGGATAAAATAAAGAAAAAAGGATACGGCCAGACAGTATCGCAATATCTTTTTATTTTTTACAGTTATCTGCCGTATAGGCAGCTTAGAAAAACGCCTCAGGGCGGACAGGGTTATTATTTATGTTATCTGCCGTATAGGCAGCTTAGAAATTATTGTTACAAGAAAGGGAAAGAAAATGATAGTTATCTGCCGTATAGGCAGCTTAGAAATTCATGGGAACTATGTGGGACAAAAGGTGACAGTTATCTGCCGTATAGGCAGCTTAGAAATTGCTTATGGTGCTAAACAGTTTGGTTTCAGAGTTATCTGCCGTATAGGCAGCTTAGAAAGATTAAACGTGGTTACCGGAGCGCTGACGTATGTTATCTGCCGTATAGGCAGCTTAGAAACCGCTGTCGTGAACGAAGTACATAGACAACATGTTATCTGCCGTATAGGCAGCTTAGAAATAAAGAATCTGGGAATGGACGTACTGAACTGCGTTATCTGCCGTATAGGCAGCTTAGAAAACCGTTTCGTGCTTGCGTCTTTGAAACTTGTAGTTATCTGCCGTATAGGCAGTTTAGAAAATTGGCTATTATTGAAATCTTATCCGCAGGAGGTTATCTGCCGTATAGGCAGGTTATATATTTCATAGTTCTTTTTTTATGGCTGACGTCTGATGGGGGTCGGCTTTTTGTGTTGCGCGGCTGATGTTGCAGGGCGTATGTGGCGAAGTGGGGGGGCTTTTTTGTCAGGGGCCGTTTTTCCTGTGCTATAATTTAGGCATACTTATGTAAAAGAGGTTTATCATATGGATATATATGGACAGTACAAGGATTCTTTAGAGGCGGTCATGCGGATGATGGCGGCTTCCATAGAGCGGTATGCGAAGGCACATAAGGATGATTCGGGGGAGTTGATTTATGAGCATCTGCGTTACCGGCTGAAATCGGAGAAGAGCATGCAGGCGAAGCTGGAGGCGCGGGGATTGCCGCTTACCCCTTATTCGGCGCTCTGCGAGGTGCGGGATGCCATCGGGTTCCGTGTTGTTTGCCGCTTTATCGACGATATTTACAAAAATATTTCACGAATTAAAGGCTTGCCGGGAATCACCGTGGTGAAAGAAAAGGATTATATATTGGATGTGAAATCAAATGGGTACCGCAGCTACCATATGATCCTGTCGGTTGAGGCGCCGTATGAGGACGTTCGCGGAGATAATCCGGGTCATTTTTTTGTGGAAATACAGCTCCGCACCATCGCTATGGATTCGTGGGCGAGTCTGGAGCATGAAATGAAATATAAGCACCATATCAGGAATGCGCCGCTCATTGAGCAGGAGCTGAAACGCTGTGCCGATGAACTGGCATCCTGCGATATTTCCATGCAGACGATTCGTAAACTTATCCGTGAAGAAGGTGGAACAGAATGAAAATATTGATAGCAGAAGACGAAAAGGCTATGTCAGATGCCCTTGCGGCGGTGCTGAAACATTTCGGCTACGAGGTGGACGCCGTCTATGACGGGCTCGCCGCTACGGAAAAGGCGAGGGAGAACTCCTACAGTTGTATGATTTTCGATATCATGATGCCGAAAATAGACGGTATTGAAGCGCTGAAACGTATCCGTGACAGCGGTGATATGACGCCGGTCATCATGCTGACCGCCAAATCGGAGGTAGAAGACCGCATCATGGGCCTTGACGCAGGCGCGGACGACTACCTCGCTAAACCGTTCGCCATGGGGGAACTGCTCGCCCGCATCCGTTCCATGACAAGGCGCATGGGTGAATTCACGCCGACTAAACTGAAAAAAGGCGATGTTGAGCTGGATGTGGCGGAGCAAGAACTTTCCTGCACCAGTTCCGTCCGCCTGTCGAGCAAGGAAACGAAGCTCCTTTCTTACCTTATGATGAACGAAGGGAAAACTATTTCTACCGACGAGCTTTTCCGCTATGTCTGGAGTGATGAAGCGGACATGGATATCGGCATCGTCTGGATGTATATTTCCTACCTCAGAGAAAAAATCGAGGCCGTTCATGGAAATATACGGATAGCAGGAGAGAAAAACAGCGACTTCCGCCTCCAGATCGTCTCCCGCTGATTGACATACAGAATTGACATACAGAAACAGAAGGTACTCCTATGGATATGATACGCAGGCTCCACCGCAAATTTATATGGATGGCCACCGCCTCCGTCGTGGCTATCATCGTCCTTGCCGTCGGACTGATCAATGGCTCCCTTTACGTCAGGGTACACCATGAAATATCGTCCATCACCGACATCATTTCTCAGAACGGCGGCACTATCCCATCCGACCTCGCACCGCAGGAGAAAGGACTCTTCGAATTCGGGAACTGGGCGGAAGAAACACCTGAATTCTCCTATCAGGCGAGATATTTCTCCATTCTCTTTGACGCGAACAAAAAGGAAGCGAAGGTCATTAACGTCAACCACATCGCCGCATTCAACGCCAAAGAAGCCTTCAACCTCGCTGTACGGGTTCTCCAGACAGGGAAATCGGAAGATTTCTTCCTTAAAGACAGGGCCTATTATAACTATAAAATCACACAGACCGCCAGCGGTGACACCCTCGTCGTCTTTTTCGACTGTACCCGGGACATCCTCGCCCTCTCCTCCATATTCAGCTACTCCGTGACGCTCGGTCTCTTCTGCATCATCCTCTTCTTCCTCATCATCACCTTCCTCTCCAGCAAGGCCATCAAGCCCTTCGTGAGAAATATGGAAAACCAGAAACGGTTCATCACAAACGCCAGCCACGAGCTGAAAACACCGGTGGCGATCATTTCGGCGAATACGGAAGCGCTCGAACTCGTCAGCGGAAAGAGCGAATGGACAGGGAATATTATCAAACAGACGAAACGCCTGACGAACCTTATCAACGACCTTGTTGCCCTCGCCCGGGTCGGGGAAATAGAAAAAGAAAACCTGAAACTGGAAGATGTGGATATTTCCCAAGTCACGGAAACCATCGCAGGTGACTTCCGACAGGTGGCGGCTGAACGGGGGAAGACGCTCGAAACCCATATACCGCCCGGCGTCCACGTCCGGTCAGAAGAAAAACTCTTCGGACAGATCCTCGGCATCCTTCTGGATAACGCCGTGAAATACTGCGACGAAAAAGGACGCGTGCAAGTGGAAGTCACGACAGAGAAAAAAGAAAAAGGTTTTGCGATAATAATCTCCAACGATTTTGCAGAAGGAGAAGATATAGACTACACGAAATTCTTTGAACGCTTCTACCGCCACGACATCTCCCACAGCAGCCAGATCAAAGGATACGGCGTAGGCCTCTCTATGGCTGCCGACATCGTGAAGCTCCTCGACGGAACCATAGACGTATCATGGAAAGAAGGGCGCATTTCCTTCCGCCTTGACTTTTGAAACAGAAAACGGCACTGAAAGAAAAACAGTGCCGTTTTTGAGTAAAGGATTGTGGAGTGTTTTTGGAAATGCAATGAAAATGAGGCGCAGCTTGATAATGACAGACTCAACGATCTTAATAGAAAATGGCAGATCGGATAAGCTATGAGTGGATTTGCCCCGATAATCCGATAATGGGTATTCAGGGCTTTGGAATCCAAATAGAGAAATCCTAAAGATTAACTATAAAATTTACACAGATGCTGTCAACGGATATCTTTGGTCTGATTTAACAAGTGAACAATCGTCCTGCAAATATGTAAGTGAAGCGGATGTGCTAAATGTTGTGTTGTTTAATAAACGTGCAAAATAGTGGCGTGAGGAAAATCCGGATCTGAAAGAAAAATGAGGGCTTGTGCAAATCTAAATGAGCTATTGGTCTTTGCGAATATGGAAAGCTATAATGCAGTTTTAATTGGTAAAAAGATTGATTGAAAAGAGCGAATGGTCGTGCTTAGAAAATTGACAAGAACCTAATTATTTTCTTTGGAGAATTTGAATACTGAAGGAATGAAAAAGTTGAAGGTTTTGGATAATGAAAAGTAAGGATGATCAAAATATTCATGAAGCTGAGCTATAGAAAAATCAGTACGGCAAATGTATCCATGCTAAGAACATTTTGTGGTTGCTGTTTATTTTTATCATGGTGTACAATGTAGACAACTGCTGGATAAGCAGCTTAGAAAATATATATAATGGTTATCATAATTATCTGCCGCGTAGGCAGCTTAGTGGAAAGGTGGTCTGATTATCTTTATAAATCCATATATATATTAGTTATTAAATTTATAGTATCATGCATTTAAGGAGGAAAATAAAATAATGATGATTGAAAAAGTTCATGGACAGCGAATTAAAGAGAAGGAAAAAATGGAACATAACATAAATGATACAGATGACATCGTGGCAAAAATGAGATTACTGGTGGCTGATGGTACGATATGGCTGACACAAAAGGAAATAGCGGAGCTTTTTCAAACGACGAAACAAAGTATAGGCATGCATATCAGGTTCGTCCTGAAGCATGGTGAATTGGATGAAAGCGTGGTGGTCAGCTATCGGCTGGCTGACCGAAAACAGGGGACGATGCAAGGGAAATTGCAGGTACGAAAGACAGCCCATTATAACTCAGACATGGTATTGGCGGTTGCGCGCCGTGTGTGCTCACCAAGGGGGAGGCAGTTCAGGAGGTATGACACAGCGGTATTAAAAGAGTATCTTGGCAGGAGATTTTGCCAAGGATAAATAACATTTGAGAGGTTGGGGCGGAACAATCCTTTGTAAGGAGTTATCCTGCTATATCAGGGGAAATGCCGGAGTGATCTGCAGCCGGTATGGATTATGGTTCTGAAAAGGAGGATAATGAGTTTGAAAATGGCATAAGTTTCATGAGAAAATCATAGGTCTGTTGATTGGCAGACGGTCATTGCAGGATGTATTTGACGGAGGTTTCTGATGATAGAGGATATTGTCAAGTCGGACTTAAAAACGATTCTTCATTCTAAACGGGCGAATTTATATTATCTTGAAAAGTGCAGGATCATGCAGAAGGATGGACGTATTGTTTATTTGACGGAGACGAAAAAAGAGAACTTGTTTTGGAATATTCCGATTGCCAACACAACAGTGATTCTTTTGGGCAGCGGTACTTCTGTGACACAGGCGGCAATGCGGCTGCTCAGCAGCGCCGGTGTACTTGTTGGTTTCTGCGGTGGTGGGGCTACACCGTTATTTGCCGGTACGGAGGTGGAGTGGCTGAATCCGCAAAGTGAGTACAGGCCGACAGAATATGTGCAGGGGTGGCTGTCTTTTTGGTTTGATGAAGAGAAACGTCTTGCTGTGGCAAAGGAGTTCCAGAAAAAGCGTATCCGTTTTCTGCAGACAGTCTGGGATAAAGACAATGAATTGGCCGATGAAGGTTTTTTTACCGATGATGCTTTGACAGAAGAAGCGATTTCCGTTTTTAAGAGCCGCATGGAAATAGCGGGGGATGTGACCCATGTATTGGCGGCGGAGGCGGAATTCACAAAAAAGCTCTACAGGTACGCGGCACAGAATACGGAAACAGTCGATTTCACGAGGGAGCGTAATTCTGACCAGCCTGCGAACAGGCTGCTTGACCATGGGAATTATCTGGCGTACGGACTGGCGGCAACGACTCTCTGGGTACTTGGTATTCCTCACGGCTTCGCGGTGATGCATGGTAAGACAAGACGAGGCGCTCTTGTTTTTGATGTGGCAGATTTAATCAAGGATGCCATCGTCCTGCCATGGAGCTTTATCTGTGCCATGAGAGGGCAGAGAGACAGAGAATTCAGACAGATCTGCTTACAGAAGTTTACCGAACATAAGGCGCTGGATTTTATGTTTGATGAAGTGAAACGGTGCAGCAGACTATATGCGGGCGGTGAACGGTCATGATGGTCATATTTACGAGCAGGAGCGAGAAGAAGGCTATTTATACGGTGCGGAGGATTCTGGATAGTTTTGCAGACAGAATTGGGAATGATACGTGGAAAACGGTCATTACGCAAGAGGGATTGCTGACGGTGCAGGCGCTTTTGCGACGGACTGCTACCAAAAGTACAGCAGTGGCGTGTCATTGGATCCGGTCACGGAGCCATAGCGAGCTGGTCTGGATTGTAGGGAAGCGGGACATGTTTAATGAGGAAGGCATCGTGCCTGTCCACTCCACACAAAAGGAAATCCTTCACCATGAGTGGGAAAACGATTGGCAGTATCTGCCGTTGATAAAAGCGCTGGCAGCGGTGTCGGCACTCTTTCATGACTGGGGAAAGGCATCAGCGTTATTTCAGGAAAAACTGGATAAAGGGACATTGAAAATGGATCCCTTCCGTCATGAATGGGTATCCTGCAAGCTTCTTGAAGCGCTTATTTTTGCCGCAGGTGCGGAGGAAGACGATAGAAAATGGCTGAAAGTACTGGCCGAAAGAACGATAAAGACAGAGGATATAGAAAAGAATCTGCAAATTGACGAAAAAGGAAACGGGCAGGCAGATATGAAAAAGCTGGATGCAGCACATTTGCCGCCGATTGCAAAATTTCTGATGTGGTTGATCCTGTCTCATCACAGGCTGCCGTCTATGGATAAGGATGGCTGGGTGAATGTGGAGAAAAAAAGTTTCCACAGTATATTCTCCAGTCTGAATGCGTCCTGGGGATATGAGAGTGAAGCGGAGGAGACTATTATGTGCCGCAGGAGCTGCTTTGTATTTCCGGAGGGACTCCTTGTGGAGAATGCGGCAGCCTGGCGGAAGGCCATAAAAAAATGGTGTGGCCGGTTATTAAATGATTATGACAGACTGATGGATATTATGGGAGGGGAAACATATAAACCATCTTTCAGGGCTATCGCCCACTATACGAGATTGTCTCTTATGCTGGCGGATCATTATATTTCTTCCCTGCCTGAGGAAACAGATAAGGGCCGATGGGCAAAAAATGATTTATGGGCGAATACAGACGGTAAAACCGGAAAGAAAAAGCAGTTTCTGGAGGAACATTTGGTTAGGGTCTGTGAACAGGCAACCCATATTGCCCACAGACTTCCTTATTTCAGTGATCAGATGGAGAGCGTCTATGATGTAAAGGCGTTGGCAAAGAAAAGTCCGGCAGTTTTCAGATGGCAGGATACAGTTGTCGAGAAAATCAGAGCATTCCGGGAGAAGAATGGGGATGGTGCCAGGTATTTTATAGTCAATATGGCAAGCACCGGCTGCGGCAAAACGTTTGCCAATGCAAAGATCATGCAGGCTGTATCGACGGACGGAAAATCGCTCCGGTATATCCTTGCCCTCGGCCTCCGTACGTTGACGCTGCAGACCGGTGATGAATACAGGGAACGGATACATTTGGACAGGAATGATCTGGCCGTCCTTATCGGTTCCAGTGCCGTAACCAAATTGCATGAGGAAAATAAGGAAGCAGATAAAGAGAAAGAGGAAGAGAAAAAGGGAAATAGAAAGGGGTATTTATCGGAAGAGCCGCTGCTGCCGGAAGAATTGGAGTATGTGGATACGGAAAGCGAGGAGCAGTCCCGGTTTCTGGATATCTTCTTCAATAAGACAGATAAAAAAGGAGTGGCGGTAAATGAAAAGACGTCAAAAAAGAATAAAGCCTTTCTATACAAGCCTGTCCTTGCGGCAACTATCGATCATATGATGGGGGCTGTGGAGACGACACGGGGAGGAAGGTATATTTTGCCTTCATTGCGGCTGATGTCATCGGATCTGGTGATTGATGAAATTGATGATTTCAATTCCAAGGATCTCATCGCCATAGCAAGGCTTGTTCATCTGGCGGGATTGTGCGGAAGAAATGTGGCGATCTCTTCAGCGACGATACCGCCTGATCTGGCGGAAGGGCTGTACAGATCATATCAGGCAGGACTGAAAAGTTACAATTCCTTCTTTACGGGGAAAAAACAGTGTGCTCTTGTGCTTTGTGATGAGTTCAGGACAGATGTGGAACCGATGGACAGCGGGGATGATTCGGCTTATCGAAAGATTCACGATCGATTTATCCGTAAACGAGTGGAAAATCTGGGGAAAGAACCGGTAAAGCGTAGGGGATATATACAGTTCTGCGGAGCGGAAGATAATGACACTGACGCTGCGAAAGAGACTTCCTATTTTGAAAACATGAGGAAGGCCATAGAAAAGCTGCATGAAAATCACCATGTCATTGATAAAAGAACAAAGAAGCGGATTTCTTTCGGTGTGGTTCGTGTGGCAAATATCACCCCCTGTGTGAAAGTCAGCCTATATCTTATGAAATGCGGATGGAGTGAGGGGACAGCTGTCCGAGTGATGACTTACCACAGCAGGCAGATCCTTCTTCTCCGTCATGAGCAGGAGCGGTATCTGGATAAGGTGCTCACAAGAAAGACGCAGTCTGCCACAGTGGATTTTCAGGATGAAACTGTGCGGAAGCATCTGGACAGCACACCGGAGGAGAATATCATATTTATTCTTGTAGCAACACCAGTGGAGGAAGTCGGCCGTGATCATGACTTCGATTGGGCAGTGGTGGAGCCGTCGTCGTACCGATCCATCATACAGCTTGCCGGCCGTGTCCTTCGTCATCGTCAGCCGGTTTCAGGGACGCTTGAAAAAAAGAATATGGCAATCATGGCATATAATCTGAAAGCCTGGCAGGGAAAAGAGCCGGCTTACAGCAAACCCGGGTATGAAACCGAAAAGCGGAAATTGAACAGTTATGACATGCATGATCTTGTGGATGAAGAAGAGCTGAGCAGAAGGATTGATGCGGTACCGAGAATTTTAAAACCGGAAATGCTGGATAAGGAGCAATTCTGTCCGGATGATAAAAGATATTTCTCAAAACTCTCTGATCTGGAACATGCGAGCATGATGGATTTTAACTGCAAGGGAGATTGCGGGCCGCAGTGTATGCACGGATGGATGGAAGAATACTGGTGGATGACGGCACTTCCGCAAGGCTGCAGCCGCTTCCGTGAAAACTATGGGGAAGAAATCAAGGCCTGCGCGGTGTATAAAAATGGAGAACGGAAATTCTTTTCCTATGATAAAATCAAGGAGGGTGATGATTTATTTGGAGATGATGAAGCCCGAGGATTTATCGATGTTTCCGATTATGATGGAATGACAGAACAAATGAAGAGACGGCTGTGGCTGGTCCGTGATTATGAAACAGTACTGAAACGGCATATATCTGATACGGAAAAAGAATCGGAAGAAATACAGATAGCTGCCATTTCCCGGAAGTATGGAGAAATTACCATACCAGACAGGAAATCAGATATAGCAGAAGATTGGAAATATGATGATCAGCTGGGGATGTTCAAGTTGTCAGAAGACGGACAGGAGGGATGATTTTGGGAATATTAAGAGAATATATAGAGAAGCAGGCGAAAAAGAAAAAGAAAACATCAGCGGAATGGTTTGCAGGGATGCTTGCTTCATTATCTGAGTGCCGGTTTACAACACATGTAGGCAAGTTTACAGATCCCGATTCAAAAATTTATTTCTATTGTAACAAAGATGATAACTGCTCAGGATATGTGATAACCGGTAATGTTGATGTTGAATTGGATTTCGCTGTATCAGCCAACTTTATCACACCAGCTCTTTTTTTGCTTCAGATATTAGAAGATGGGGAAACGCTTTTAAAACATATACAAGAAAAAGATGAAAATATAAAAGCAGAATTTGCGGAGCTTGGGATAAATACTCTTGCACCCTTATATCAGGCAGTAGAGGGAATAAATAAGGTGGAAAGATCACAAAAAAGTGAATTCCATTTAAGGCAGGTATATTTTCCTGTTGGCGATGGTTATCACCTATTGACGGTTTTACCGGCATCTGGGTTATTATTAACGGCAAGACGGCGTGTGGATCGTATAAACGGATATAGCAGGCTTTGTCATGATTCAAAGAGCAGTGAATATGGGAAAAGTTGCAGCCGTATATTCGATATGGCAAGCATTAATTTCGGCAGTGGGAAACCGCAAAATATCAGTGCAGGAATTCAGTCTTATTATGGGGAAGCGTATCTGCTTGAGTCATTACCACCCGTATTGGGAAATAAAGGGGTTCATCTGACAAAATATAATTTTTTGGAGGAAAATGTTTCTTATAAGGATTATATAGCTACCTTTCAAAGATTGCATAAGTTATTTAAACAAGATCGCAAGAATCAGCAAATTCGGGAAGCTATTAAAAATAGAATTAAAGATGTAATTGATGTAGTCATGGTATCTTGCTATCAAATTCGTGAACAGAAAGCCGGTTGGAGTGATGATGAATGTTGTAAGAATCTTCCTGTATTTCAGAAAATATGGCTGGATGAAGCATATCGGGATAAGAGGGAATCAGAATCATGGAGAGAAGAAGTAGGACGATATTTTGCAAGATGGTTCATTTATAAATACAAGAAAATTATAAAAGGAGAGAGGGTGTCATTTGGAGAAGAGGAATTCGGATATTTGAAATGGAAGATGATAAAAATACTGGAAGAGGAGGTGAGATATAACTCATGAAAAATTATTTGTTGCTATCCCGTGTCAGTGTACATAATGCGAATGCCATGAGCAGTATTTTTACGATTGGCGTGCCAGCGATGACGGCGTGGCTTGGCGCCATGCATGCCCTTGAGAGGAAATTAGGGGAGAGATGTGATCAGTCCTTAAGCGATATACGATTTACTCAAATGGCAGTCTCATATCATAAAACATCATTGCAAACCATTCGTAAAAATGGGATAGGATATATAGTGATGACAGCTAATCCACTTGTAGTAGACAAAAAAAAATCAAGTAAAGATAACTACATTTTTAAAAGAGCACCTCTATTAGAAGAACCAAGAATTCACCTGCTGGTATCCCTCCTGATAGAAGTTGAAGGTGCGGATGGGAATAACATGGAATTATTGGAACAGGCAGTAAAGGAAATATTGCCACGAATGAAGATGGCAGGGGGCGATATACTGGACGTTGGAAAAATCCAAGTCATGCGCATTGATGTAAATGACCGGAAGGCTGTCAAAAAGGTTATCTTCTCTCTCATGCCGGGCTATGTGCCAATCGAGCGCAAAGACCTGATGGAAGCAGCGGAATTGGAAAGGAAAGACAGTCTGGATCGGCTGCTCCACTATCTGAAAGTATATCAGACAGCAGAAAAAGATGAATCCGGGAAGATAACAGGCTGGAAATACGAAAAGGCGGCGGCTGGATGGATTGTACCGCTTGCCGTGGGATTTAAAGGGTTGTCTCCGCTGGGAAAGGTGAAAAATCAGCGGGATCCGGATGCGCCCCATCGGTTTGCAGAAAGCATAGTCACCCTTGGTGAATTTAAGATGGCTCATCGGTTCCGTGATATAGATGGAATGATGTGGCACTATGCCTATGAAGAAACCAATCAATTATATCTTTGTAAAAATAAGGAATGATCAGGAGGAAATGAAAATGGCGAAAAAAGAATCAAATCTGGCATCTGTACTTTCTTTTGAAAAGAAACTTGTTTTATCGGATGGCTATATGTATGGAACAACTTGGGAAAAAAGAAATGAAACAGCCCGTCCCATTTCACTGATAGAGAAATCTGTGAGAGGAACCATTTCTAACCGTTTAGATAAAGTGACCCTAAATGACCCGATGAAACTGAATGCCAAGGTGGAAAGACCAAATCCGCAGACTGTAGACAGTGCCTCTATTTCTTTAAACGATGACACATTGAAATTATCCTTTACAATCAAAGTCCTTTCCGGTGTAGAGCATCCTTCTGCATGCAATAACGAAACTCATCATAAAAAGATAGAAGAAATAGGAAGGAAATTTATTGAGCAGAACGGATTTAAAGAGCTGTCAGCCCGCTATGCGATGAATATAGCTAATGGCCGCTTCCTTTGGAGAAATCGTGTAGGGGCAGAAAAAGCCGAGGTCATTGTATCCTGTCTCTTATACACATCTCCGAGCCCACGAGAC
>ENA-UAPL01000772-UAPL01000772.1-human-gut-metagenome-genome-assembly--contig:-NODE-772-length-12408-cov-10.057314_pt1 | contig 12408 bp, 10 predicted proteins | sample MGYA00243480_ERZ654577 | MGnify/ENA primary metagenome ERZ654577 (study PRJEB26926, sample SAMN06164678) | human gut metagenome | biome: ENVO:00009003; feature: ENVO:2100002; material: ENVO:00002003...
TACACGCGTAAGATCGTCGGCAGCGTCAGATGTGTATAAGAGACAGATATAATTGTTGATTAATTTGACCTGTTTTATATTTATACAGAGATTGATTTCATATATATGACACCGTCGTTACAATACTGGTTACCATGAGGACTATAGTTATGTGCCAGTGGGCATATCCACAATAAGGAGGCTTAAAATGGAACAGACAGAAATTAGAAAAGTCAGAGCATCGATTCACCAGCAGTGTGGCAACAGGGTAAAAATCCAGCAGGATCTCGGCCGCAACAAGGTTGACATCCAGGAGGGTGTTATTCAGCAGGCATACCCAAGTGTGTTTACGGTTCTGATAGATGATGAGTTTGAGCAGAATCCGCCACAGCTCTTATCTTTCACCTACACTGATGTGATTACAAAAGATATAAGGATGCAGCTTTGCTAGTATCATGAAGTAAAGATGTTACATCATTATTATAATGATCATGAATTTAAATATTTGCATCTGCATAAAGTTACTCCATCTTGAATATGTATTTTATATACATATTTGAAGTGGGGTATTTTTTATGGAGTTAATTACACAAAAAATCAGACAATGCATAGAAAAGGTAAAGGATATGTCGCAGGTTGGCTTCGACAGGGATTATGTCATAAAGGACAACAAGCCTGATGTTTCCAAAGTGGTTTGCCAGAACGGGCAGGTAAAGATTGACGAGATAAAAGCGTCAGGCGAGAATATCTGGATAAGTGGAAGCATTGAATTTGAAGTGCTGTATACGAGAGAGGAAGTTTTTGAAGGCGATGAGCCGGAGGAAAATATCGGCGGAAACAGAGTGGAGCATATAAAGGATACAATACCGTTTCAGGAGAAGCTTGTGCTTCAAGGGATCTGCGAGAAGGATACGGTTCGTGTGTATACCGGGCTTGATGAGCTTACGGTTGGGGTTATCAATTCGCGAAAGCTCTCGGTCAGAGGCATTATAAGCGTGGAGCTTTATGGAGAGAGGGAAGAAAATCTTGAAGTTGCACAAAGGATTGATGACAAGGATGTGGAGCAGCTTATGGGGCAGATGAAGGTGCTTAAGCTTGACAGTGTTGTAAGGGATATTGTCAGAATTAAAAATGTCGTCACCTTGCCAAAGACCAAGCCGAATATATGCAAGCTCATATCAAGTCTTGTTGATATGAGAAATCTGGAGTATACATACGAGCGTGACCATATCACACTGACAGGCGAGTGCCATGCGTGTATAGTGTATCTGAGTGAAGAACAGGAAATTTGCTGCTTTGAGGTGCAGGAGGGGTTTTCAAATGAAATACGCTGCGAGGGTGATAATGCCGGAAATATTGCCTGGCTTCGCACACAGCCTGCCATGCATCAGGTTGAGGCGGAAAATGATTATGACGGAGAGCTCAGACAGCTTTCGATTGAGGCAGCGCTTGCGGTGGATGGAAAGGTCTGGAGTGAGGAAACAGTAGAGGTGCTCAATGACATGTACAGCGTATCATGTCCGGTAAAACCTGTATTTGAAAATATGAAGGTATGCAGCCTTCTTATGAAAAATGACACAAAATGCCGTATTTTGGAGCAGTTGTACAGAGAAAACAGCAAAAAGAGAATTTTAAGAATATGCGGTACAAAGACGCAGGCCGCTATTGCACAGATAAAAAATGCAGACACAGGAATTATTGTGTCAGGTGTATTGCAGGTGAACTGTGTGAATATTGTGGAGGATGATGGCTGTCCGATAGAGATGCATACAGACTCTGTGCCGTTTGAGCAGTTTGTTGAGATACCCGGCATGGATGCCAACACCTGCTGCGAGGTAAATCTGCAGGTAGACCAGGTGCAGGTCAATCTACTCGACAACAGCGAATATGAAATTAAGGGTGTTGTCAGCATAAACGCTATTGCCCTGCAGCAGGATGAAGTGTCAGTCATAACATCGGTGGAGCAGGAAAAAATAGCGTCTGATACTGAAGAGGAAGCAGCTCTGGTTGGCTATATAGTGCAGAAGGATGATAAAATGTGGGACATTGCAAAAAGATACCGCACCACTGTTGAAAACATAATGGAAATAAATGCTCTGACATCAGATAGCATCAAACCTGATGATAGACTTATAATAGCGCGCATGTGAATCATAAATTAGGGGCAAAATACCTTTTGATCCTCATATCCTTATATAAAATGTGGAAAATTCTGTAAATTTACAAAAAGATGTGGAAAAAAGATTCATTTTGTGCAATAATATATCCGAATGTATATTGAACGTAAATTGTGGAAGGAAAGGTCAATCTGACCGTCGTATTACAGGAGGAATAAAATGAATCAGAAATGGACACGTGCTATATGTACTGTGTTAACATCGGCACTCGTTTTTACAGGACCGGCAGTAGAGGGCACTACATTTAGCGGATACATAAACAGTGGACTTGAGAAGGTATATGCCAAGACACAGAAGCAGAAGGATGCAGAGAAGAAGAAGTCACAGGCTGAGAAGGATCTCAAGGATAAGAAGAATGAGATTAATGGTCTAAAGGATCAGCAGCAGACTACTGCTGATGATATAAAGAATAAATCTGCAAAGCTTGATGAGATTCTTGCAGCACAAAAGAAGCTTCAGACAGATATCACAAATAAACAGGCAGAGATAGAGCAGAATCAGAAGGATCTTGCAGCTGCTCAGGAAAAGCAGCAGGAGCAGTATGACGCCATGAAGAAGCGTATACAGTTCATGTATGAAAATAGCGCTGAGGACAATATCTGGACAGCAATTATTGAGTCAAATGGTATCACAGATATGCTCAATCGTATAGAGTACGTGTCAGATGTATATGATTCGGATCGTGCTCTTATGGATTCTTATCAGGCAGCAGTTGAGCAGGTGAAGGAGATTGGTACTAAGCTTGACAACGACATGAATGAGCTCACAGCCATGCAGGATGACTATGAGAAGCAGCAGGCAGATGTCGAGGCGGCTATAGTAGCTCTTGAAAACCAGAAGGAGCAGTATGCAAGCCAGATAGCTCAGGCACAGCAGCAGGCAGATAATTATCAGAATATCATTACGGCACAGGGCAAAATCATTCAGGAGCAGGAAGCAGCGGCAGCAGCTGTAGCCGCAGCCGCTGCCAGAGCGAACAGCTCATCAAGCAGTCCAAGCTATGATGGTGGTGGAGCCGGTAAGGGCGGAAGTATTGCCAGTGACTATGCAGCAGGCGGTGGAAAGAACCCGGGTGCTTCAACAGGAGTTTCAGGAAGCTCTGTAGTATCATACGCTATGCAGTTTGTGGGCAATCCATATGTATGGGGTGGAAACAGTCTTACAAACGGTGTAGACTGTTCAGGCTTTGTACATGAGGTATATGCACATTTTGGTATCAGCACACCGAGATATTCACAGGCATTTAAGTCTGTGGGACAGGCCGTATCCTTCGATAATATACAGCCGGGAGACGTAGTGGTATATCCGGGACATGTAGCTATATATGCAGGTGGTGGTGTTATAGTGGAGGCACAGTCCACAAAGGCAGGAATCACAGCAAACAGAAGCGTACAGTGTCATACAATACTTGCTATACGGCGTCTTGTATAGGATGGTTAGGAGCCGATAAGTATATTTATTATACTTACCGGCTCTTTTTATTTTTACCACAAAGTACTGAATTGTTACCAATAAAGTAAGGGGCGTAAGACGCGGACATGCCTCCAGATGCAAGGGGCTCTCAATAAGCGACTAGCGGAGCTGTTTAGAGTCTGTAGAATTATGCACATGGAACACAGAAATGTCCTGCCATGGACGGCAGGGCAAGGTGTTATGCGCCATGGACGGCGCATAAAAGCCGGTTTCGTCGAGCATAGAAAACCATACAGGCATAATTCGTACAGCCTCTTGACAGCATAGCGTTAGCGCATTGAGAGCCCCTTGCGGTTGGTGGCATGTCCGTGTCTTACGCCACGAACCAATGTTAGTAACCGGCAACAAACTCATTGTAATAAATAATAGCAATTTCCAACCATAAGGTGTATTATAGAGATAGACGGCACCAATTCGCACAAAACGAACTAGCAAGCCTGTAAATAAAGTAAGAAAAGCAGGAGGAACAAGCCATGCAGATGGAACAATTACAAAAAGACATGATTGCAGCAATGAAAGCAAGAGACAAGGTAAGAAAGGATGCTATATCCTCACTTGTATCGGCAGCCAAAAAGGCGGCAATAGATGAGGGCTGCAGAGACAATATACCGGAGGAGCTTGTCAACAAGGTCATCCTTAAGGAAATGAAATCCGTGAAGGAGCAGATTGACACATGCCCTGCCACAAGAACAGATCTGCTTGATGAGTACAATACCAGATATGCAATCTTTGAGGAGTACGCTCCTGCAATGATGTCGGCAGAAGAGGTAGAAAAGGAGCTCACAGAGCAGTTTTCGGATGTAATCGCAACAGGAAACAAAGGACAGATAATGAAGGCAGTCATGCCGCATTTCAAGGGCAAGGCTGACGGAAAGGTCATAAATCAGGTGGTTGCAAAGCTTTGCGCAAAATAAGAAAACACATCACAACAATTATACTTGCAGTGCTGGCTGTCATAGCCGGCGTGTATGCATATAATTATCATGATATGAAGCAGAATATTGTATACAATGAGCATCTGGAAGACGTGGCTGTTAACGTGAATGGGAAAGAGCTGACATTGCGCGATATGGCATTTTATGTGGCATATGAGGAGATGAATGTCGAGAAGCAGGCTCTTGTGTATGATTCCGATAATCCAAACAAGTATTGGAATATCCACACAAACGGTGAATTTGTCCGTGTTGCAGCGCGCAAAGCAGCTATGTCCATGGCCATTCACGATGAGATTTTTTATGAGATGGCCAAAAAAGAGAGCATTACACTTACTGACGACGAGAAAGCAGCTTTGAAAAATTCCGAGAAGGACTTCTGGTATGATTTGTCTGATATAGATGGTGCAAAGAAGCTTGGAGTCGAAAAAAAGGATATTTATTCGTCCATGGAAAAGTCTGCAATAGCCCGGAAATATCAGGAAATATATGCAGGGCTTGACAATGCAGATATAACGGATTATGATTTCTCGGGAGGCAGATATAAGAAGCTGCTGGAGAAAAATAACTATAAAATAAAAGAAAAAGTGTGGAAAAGAGTCGATATGGGAAACGTTACTCTTGATCACTAGAAAGAAGATTTTATGTCAACAAAAATTGGAAGAAATGACCCTTGCTGGTGTGGCAGCGGAAAGAAATATAAGACCTGTCATGCGGCATTTGATATGAAGCTTGAAAAGCTTGCTGAGGCACATCATAAGATACCGAGCCATTCAATCATTAAGACACCTGACCAGATAGCGGGAATCAAGGAGAGCGCCAAGATAAATGTCGCAGTGCTCGACTACATAGGAGAGCATATCCACGAGGGTATGAACACAGCAGAGATTGATAAAATAGTCTATGATATGACCACCAGCATGGGTGGCATCCCTGCACCGCTCAACTATGAGGGTTATCCTTACAGCGTATGTACATCGGTAAATGAGCAGGTTTGTCACGGATTTCCTTCAAAGGACGTCATCTTAAAGGATGGTGACATTATAAATGTAGACTGTTCTACAATTTTAAACGGATATTTTTCGGATTCATCAAGAATGTACTGTATCGGAAATGTAAGCCCGGAGAAGAAAAAGCTCGTTGAAGTCACAAAGGAGTGTGTGGAGCTTGGACTCAAAGAGGTAAAGCCGTGGGGCTTCCTCGGAGATATGGGACAGGCGGTGCATGACCATGCATTTGCAAACGGTTACACAGTAGTGCGTGAAATCGGTGGACACGGAGTGGGACTTGAATTTCACGAGGATCCATGGGTAGGCTACAACACCAAGCGCGGCACCGACATGGTCATGGCACCCGGCATGATATTTACCATCGAGCCAATGGTCAACATGGGCAAGGCCGATATCTACGTAGATGACAAGAACAACTGGGAAGTATACACCGACGACGGACTTCCATCAGCCCAGTGGGAAATCATGGTACTCGTCACAGAGGATGGCCATGAGGTGCTGAGCTGGTAAACCGGTAAGTATTATCAGAGTGCTATTATTAGCAGACATTATTTCATAGGTGACAACATTATAAAGGGCGTGTGAAAAACGAAGTTTTTTCACACGCCCTTTTGTATAATCCCATACAGAATCTAGTAAGTGAAGCGTTAGCTTCGGGAGAGCATTTCTGCATCCACGGACATGGTTTATAAACTCATAGTAGATTGCTTCGCATAAGTACCCTGAATTTACCGGAGAGTATGCGGTGTGTTCCGAAGAAAAATATAAACTGCCACGGCGTTCCATAAAATGTGGATATGATAATTCATAGCAAACTATCAATAAACTATCCGCAAATGATGCCGTGGCTGATTTTATATTTTTCTGAGGAATATACTGCATGCTAGGCCGGTCCTCACAGCCTGAATATGCGAAGCCCCATAAGCGATGGCGTCCCTACAGATTTGTATTCACCCCATTTATGGTCGCATTCTCATTCTCCCTCATAGGAATGACGAGACACTTCTCCCCATTGATGACCTGCGCATGAATCTGTGAAGCCTTCTCCGGCTTTACATGAAGCACCACATCATAGGTCTTAATTTGGGCAGTGTAATTATCAATCTCCTCCTGCTTCTCAAGAAGCTGTGAGGTGCGCTCTTCAATCTGATTATTTTTCTCCTGGATAACAGAATCCTTCTCCTCAAGCTGCGCATTTTTCTCATTGAGCTCGAGAGTTAAATCACCGACCTGGCTCTCAAGAGCAAGCTTTTCCACGCGGATTTCATTAGCTGCAAGAGCCTTTGAATCAATGACATTGGCTGCGATAGGCGGCTTGTCACCGAAGGCCTCATTGACGGATTTTTCAATGCGTGAAATCTTTTCCTCAGAGACATGGCAGTCACTAAGCACCTTGTTCATAGCCTCGCTGTCGAGAATGAACGGATCGTCGTCATCATCGTGAGTCTCAGCGTAGTCATCGGCCATCTCGGACAGATTCTGCTGGATATCAAGCAGCTTGTCATCAGTGCTCTCGTCCTCGGCACCTAGCACGTTTCTGACGATTGAATGAAAAGCCATCTTCTGCTCAGTAGCTGTGCGCTCCACACCGCAGCCGAGGCCGTTTGTCATAAACTCAGAGTGAGGCTCCTTGGTATTTTTCGTATAGAAAAGAGTGGAGTGTATGTCAGTGCTCCTATCATTGAAAGCAGGGAATAAAAAGCCTGTCTCAGGTGCACCGACCACCCAGTCCCTTATGCGGGCTCCGATACGCTGCTCCTTTTCCAGATAGCCAAGGCCCGGCTTTGAAAGTGTGACAGGGCAGATGGCGCAGAGCATGTATTTGTACACCTCCTCGGACTCATCCACGTTGATGTTGTCCTTTGTGCGTGTCATGACATCGTAGCTGTCGAGATACAAAAGAATCAGATAGTTCCCGGCCTCATCGTAGGTGTCGATGACCAGATCATAGTATGTATCGAGCAGAGTCTCATCATTAAGCTCGCTGTCGCGAAGCGCCATGAGAATCTGCTGGCGGCCTCCGACCTCTTCCTCCTCAAGCGGAAACTGCAGATTGAGCAGGTTGTTTCCGAGAGTGCCGGAAAGCACCTTGTTTGAAATCTCGAGATATTTGTAGTATTCATCCTCCTCCAGAGTGAGAAATTTGCCACCGAATTTGCAGACCTTTTCATGGTTGCAGTCCACGTAGCAGCCGACCAGACGACTGAAGGTTGCCTGGTCTTTTTTTAATCTTCGTTTTAGTTCCAATACTTCTTTTTTGTTCATATTATCCTCGCATTATTTCCATGAAAGCTGGAGTTCTCTTTTTTGTGTGACACAATCTGATAGATATAAATTAATAAGTGTCTGGTAAGGAATTCCCGAATTTTCAGCTTGCACTTTAAAATAATCTATTGTATTTTCATCAATATTAATTGTAATTTGTTTTTTTAGTTTTTTTGCGTAAGGATTGCGTTTTGCGTTGGAAAAGTCGTATTCATCTCTCATGATTGATCCTCCTAAAAATCAAAACACTTCTATAATTATATTCTCCATAATTACATTATAAGTACGAAATAATTATTTGTCAATCAAGAAAAAAGATGACAGACCAACCACAAAATGCTATAATTTAGGAAATCAACGGATTATGATATAAAGGCTGACACAGAGACATCCACAGGTGTCTCTGTTCTTGGATTGAGGGATAAATGGAGCAGAAAATGACAAACAATCACATTACAATAGGCATTCTCGCACATGTAGATGCGGGAAAGACAACCCTGTCTGAGGCCATGCTTTACAGCACCGGGCAGATTCGCTCACTCGGGCGCGTGGATCATCAGGACGCGTATCTGGACAACGATGCGCAGGAGCGTGAGCGTGGAATAACCATTTTTTCAAAGCAGGCAAGGCTTGATATTTCACGTGGCACAAATGCGGCAGATACAGCAGATACAGCACGTACAGCAGATGTAGCACGTACGGCAGATACAGCTCGTACATGGCATGTAGTCATGCTTGATACACCGGGGCATGTGGATTTTTCGGCAGAGATGGAGCGTACCCTTCAGGTGCTCGACTATGCAATACTTGTAATCAGCGCAACTGATGGAGTGCAGGGGCACACGCGCACACTGTGGAGACTTTTAAAGCACTATAACGTGCCGACATTTATTTTTGTAAACAAGATGGATATGCAGGGCACGGATGCGGAGAAAGTGCAGGCAGAGCTAAGGAGCGAGCTGAGTGATGGCTGCGTGGATTTTTCTTCACAGGATTTATTTGATGAGCTTGCCATGTGCAGCGAGCCTCTTTTAGATGAATTTATGGAATCGGGAGAGCTTGCGGATGCACATATTGCGCAGGCGGTGGCTCAAAGGGAGGTGTTCCCCTGCTTTTACGGCTCGGCACTTAAGCTTGACAGAGTGGATACGCTGATTCAGGGGCTTTCGAGGTTTATGTGTGAAAGAAATTACCCTGACGATTTTTCTGGCCGCGTATACAAGATAGGCAGGGATGACAGAGGCGGCAGGCTGACATTTTTAAAGGTTACAGGAGGCTGTCTTAGAGTCAGGGACAAAATAGAGTACAAAGCGCATGGCGGTGACGAGGCGAAAGGCCTTTTGATTGAGAAAATCGACCAGATAAGAAAGTATTCCGGCGAAAAATATGAGATAGCTGATGTGGCAGAGGCGGGGGAGATAGTTGCTGTCACAGGTCTTAGCTCGACATTTCCGGGTCAGGGGCTCGGGGCTGAGCAGCAGTCCAATATGCCAATCCTAGAACCGGTACTAAACTATAGGATGATTCTGCCGGATGATGTAAATCCGGCGGCATTTATGGAAAAGCTAAAGCAGCTTGAGGAGGAAGACCCACAGCTTTACATAGTGTGGGTGGAGGAGTTTAAGGAAATCCATGTGCAGCTCATGGGGCAGGTGCAGATGGAGGTGCTTGTGCGTCTCATAAAGGACAGGTTTGGTGTTGTTGTCACGTTCGGACCGGGCAGCATTGTATATAAGGAAACGATAGCAAGGGCTGTCGAGGGAGTAGGACATTTTGAGCCGTTGCGCCACTATGCAGAGGTGCATCTGCTTTTGTCGCCGGCGGAGCGTGGCAGCGGAATCACAGTTACATCTACCTGCAGTGAGGATGTACTTGACAAAAACTGGCAACGCCTCATAGCCACACACATTGAGGAAAAGGAGCACAGGGGTGTGCTCACAGGCTCAGCGCTTACCGATGTGAAGGTCACTATTCTTACAGGAAGAGCACATGTAAAGCACACGGAGGGAGGAGATTTCCGCCAGGCTACATACAGAGCAATCCGCCAGGGGCTTAAATCCACAGAGAGCGTGCTGCTGGAGCCGTACTACAGCTTTATCCTACAGGTGCCGATGGAGTATGTCGGCCGTGCAATGACAGATCTGGAGCAGAGATTTGCAAGAGCCGAGAGCCCGCAGTTTGCCACAACCGCTGCGAGGGAGATGGCAACAATTACAGGAAAGGCACCGGTTGCGACAATGCAGGATTATGTGAGTCTGGTGCATGCGTATACAAAGGGGCTCGGGCACCTGACACTGGAGCTGTGGGGTTATGATGAGTGTCACAATCCTGCGGAGGTGATTGCGCAGATGCACTATGACAGCGAGGAGGATTTCCGCAATCCGACAGGCTCGGTATTTTGTGCGCACGGCTCAGGCTACGTGGTGCCGTGGGATGAGGTCCCGGAGCATATGCACCTGCCGTATGTCTACCACGGAGATGAGTCTGAGGAGGCACTTGCAGCGAGTGCACGCACGCAGAATGCATTTTCAGCGGAGGATGCGCAGGCGCTTGCCGGAAACCGCCGCAGGACGAGCTTTGAGAAAGCTGTTTCAGGTATGTCATCAGTGGAGCTTGATGCGCAGCTTGCAGATGTTTATGCCAGGGAGTTTGGCATGGGCAAAAACGATATTGCAGAGGATCAGAGGCGCAAATGGTCAGGCAAAAAGAAAAATGAGTATGAAGGTCTAGGTGGTAAACCGCGCACCGTAAAGCATGATAAGCACGGCAATCCGATTTATCCGAAGAAATCCCCGGGGGAAGAGTACCTGATAGTTGACGGATATAATATAATATTTGCATGGGAGGATTTAAAGGAGCTTTCACGCATAAACATTGATTCGGCGAGAGATGCGCTGAAGGATGTTTTATCGGATTACCAGGGCTATAAGGGCTGTCATCTGCTGCTGGTGTTTGATGCGTACAAGGTGAAGGGCAATGCCGGAAAGAGAGAGACCTTCCACAATATAGAGGTTGTGTATACAAAGCAGGACGAGACAGCCGATGCATTTATCGAAAAGACTGTGTTTGGCATACGTGACAGGTACAAGGTAACAGTGGCAACCTCTGACGGACTGGAGCAGCAGACGGTCATGAGCCTGGGGGCACTGCGAATGTCAGCCCGCGAGCTTAAGGAGCATATTGAGATGACCAAGAGTGCCGGGATGGAGGCATTCATATCACGATAAACGATCATGAATGGTAACAATATGTGTATAAAGAGATGTTTATAAAGACATTTGTATGTCATAAGCAGAGATATTATAATAGTAAACATGCAAGAACATCAGAGATAAGGAGACAAGAAAATGGTAGTAAACGAAAGCATGTACCAGCTCGGAAGCGTGCGCTCAGCAATCAGGGAGCTTTTCGAGTATGGTAAAAAAAGAGCAGCAATTGTAGGTAAGGAAAATGTATATGATTTCTCAATAGGAAACCCGAGCATACCGGCTCCGCAGATAGTAAACGACACAATAAAGGAGCTTGTGACAGATTATGATTCTGTTGCGCTGCACGGCTACACCTCAGCACAGGGAGACGTGGAAACGAGAGCGGCAATAGCTGAATTTTTGAACAACACACACGGCACACATTTTAATGCGGACAACCTTTACATGACAATGGGAGCAGCGGCATCGCTGTCAATCTGCTTTCGTGCGTTGACAAGCGACGCATATGATGAGTTTATTACCATAGCGCCATATTTCCCGGAGTACAAGGTATTTGTGAATGCAGCAGGAGCAAGGCTTGTAGAGGTGCCTGCAGACACAGAGCATTTTCAGATAGATTTCGATGCGCTTGAGGAGAGAATCAGTGAGCACACCAGAGGTGTCATAATCAATTCACCAAACAACCCATCCGGCACAGTCTATTCTGAGGAGACCATCAAAAAGCTCTCAGACCTCATTGAGAAAAAGTCTAAGGAGATAGGAAGACCGATATTCATTATCGCAGATGAGCCGTACAGAGAGATAGTCTACGACGGAATCAAGGTACCGTTTGTGACGAAATATTACGACAACACACTGGTATGCTACTCATACAGCAAGTCACTTTCGCTGCCGGGAGAGAGAATAGGATATGTCCTCGTGCCTGATGAGGTGTACGATAAGGCTGAGCTGTATGCAGCTGTCTGTGGTGCGGGAAGAGCACTCGGCTACGTGTGTGCACCAAGCCTGTTCCAGAAGATGATAGTAAAATGCCAGGGGGCAACCGGTGATATCAATGCTTACAAAGAAAACAGAGACCTTCTGTACGAGGGACTCACAAGGATAGGCTATCACTGCTTCAAGCCGGACGGAGCCTTTTATATGTTTGTAAAGGCACTCGAGGATGACAGCAATGCATTCTGCGAGAAGGCAAAGGAGGAGGATGTGCTCATAGTAGCAGCAGACGGCTTCGGCTGTCCTGGCTGGGTGAGAATATCATACTGTGTGGACAGGGAAATGATAAAGCGCTCCATGCCTGCGTTTGAAAAGATATACAACCTGTCTCTTATACACATCTCCGAGCCCACGAGACACTGAGCGATCT
>ENA-UAPL01000774-UAPL01000774.1-human-gut-metagenome-genome-assembly--contig:-NODE-774-length-12400-cov-4.737465_pt1 | contig 12400 bp, 4 predicted proteins | sample MGYA00243480_ERZ654577 | MGnify/ENA primary metagenome ERZ654577 (study PRJEB26926, sample SAMN06164678) | human gut metagenome | biome: ENVO:00009003; feature: ENVO:2100002; material: ENVO:00002003...
GCAGGCGGCGTGGAGCATACTTGCCGACGGCATCTACAACTGTCCGCTCGGCAACAACCAGCAGGGCCCGCACGAGAGCATATTCTGCGGCAGACCATCCACCGACAATTTTCAGGTGAAGTCATGGTCGAAGATGCGCAACTACTATGATCCGGCCACCACCCTCGAGGCTGCGCGCCTCATGGCCAGAGCCGCCGACCGCTTGCGCGGCAACAACAATTACGAGTATGATCTTGTCGACATCACCCGTCAGGCGCTCGCCGACCAGGGGAGGCGGCAATATCAGCGCGCCATGTCGGACTACCGCACATTCTCGCGCGCGGATTTTGACCGAAGCGCACGCCGGTTTCTCGACATGATACTGCTCCAGGACAGTCTGCTCGCCACGCGCCGCGAGTTCCGGCTCGGCAGCTGGACAGAAGCCGCCCGCAGTCTCGGCACCACAGAGGCGGAGAAAGACCTGTATGAGTGGAATGCCCGGGTGCAGATCACCACATGGGGCAACCGCACGTGTGCCGACCGGGGTGGACTCCGCGACTATGCCAACAAGGAATGGCAGGGTCTGCTGAAAGATTTCTACTATCCGAGATGGCAGCGGTGGATGAATGCGCTTGCCGACCAGATGGCCGAGGACGCGGGTCCGCGTCCGGATGCGCTGGGCGCCGGGCCGAATGCCAACAAGACGTCGTCGGAACTTTTCGCAATGGCACTCCCTTCGGCTCCGGTCGTCGACTGGTATGCGATGGAAGAGAAATGGACGCTGCTCAAGGGTGGCTACTCTCCGGAGCCGGAGGGCGACCCGGTGGAGGTGTCGCTCCGTGTGCTTGCCTTCCTGAACGATGATTGACGCGCTTTGCGCTTTTAGCGCAAGGGTTAAGGGTTAAGGGTTAAGTGGGCTTATACGGCAGTTTAAAAGGTTAGAGTATTGAGTTTGAGTAAAATGGGCGAAGAGACACTGAACACAGACATCAAGTTTCTCAAGGGCGTGGGCGACGCAAGGGCTAAACTCCTGGCGTCGGAACTTGACATACACACATTCGGCGATCTGCTTCATTATTACCCCTCGCGCCATGTAGACCGCAGCCGCTTCTATCGTATCCGCGATTTCTCAGGCGGCGAGATGCCCTACATCCAGATCCGCGGCCAATTCATCAATTTCTCAAAAGAAGGGGAGGGCCGCAAGCAGAGGCTCACCGCCGCATTCTCGGATGGCGATCGGCTGTGCCAGGTGGTATGGTTTGCCAAGATCCATACCATCGCCAATATGTACAGGCCCGGAGTGGAATATGTGCTTTTCGGCAAGCCTGTATATAAGTTCAATGCCTGGCAGTTTGTGCATCCCGAAGTCGAGGTGTTCGATCCTGAGCGCCCTCCTCAGGGCCTGCGGGGAATCTACGGCCTTACCGAGACCTTGCGCAAAAGAGGTTTCACATCGCGTCTGATGCAGACTCTCACAGCTAATCTTCTTGAGAAAGTCGGCCCGGCGTCAGTGCCGGAGACCCTTCCCGCCGAGATCTTGCGGGAGAAAAATCTCATGCCGCTCGGCGAGGCGCTCCACAGCATGCACCGCCCCGTGTCGGTGCAGACGCTTCAGAGAGCCACCGAGCGCCTTAAATTTGAGGAACTTTTCTATCTTGAACTCCACATCCTCGAATACTCGCGCAAACGGAATGTGCAGTTGCGCGGGCATGTGCTGGCGAAAGTGGGTCCGCTTTTCAATAAGTTTTATGCGGAGGTGGTGCCGTTCCCGCTCACCGAGGCCCAGAAGCGCGTGCTCCGTGAGTTGCGCGAGGATATGCGCACCGGCCGCCAGATGAACCGTCTGCTGCAGGGAGATGTGGGAAGCGGCAAGACCCTTGTGGCTTTCATGACGATGCTGCTTGCCGTCGACAACGGTCTGCAGGCGGCTCTGATGGCCCCCACGGAGATCCTCGCCACCCAGCATGCCGCGTCGCTCTCGAAATGGGCCGACGCGCTCGGCATCCGTGTGGAACTGCTCACGGGGAGCACCCGGCCCGCGAAGCGCCGCGAGATTGCCGGAGGGCTTCTCGACGGCAGTATCCATATGCTTGTCGGCACCCATGCCCTGATAGAGGATGCGGTGCAGTTCAAAAGTCTCGGGGTGGCGGTGATAGATGAGCAGCACCGTTTCGGCGTGGCGCAGAGAGCAAGGCTCTGGAGCAAGGCGGAGACCGCGCCTCATGTGCTCGTGATGACCGCCACTCCCATACCCCGCACGCTTGCCATGACAGTGTATGGCGATCTCGACGTCAGTGTCATCGACTGTCTGCCGCCCGGGCGCAAACCCATACAGACATGGCTGAGATTTGACGACAACCGCAACGAAGTCTACCGTCATCTCTACAATGAACTGCGGGCAGGACGCCAGGCATATATCGTGTATCCGCTCATCGAGGAGAGTGAGAAGTCCGATCTGAAATCGGCCGAGGAGGGATTCCGGCGCATAAAGGGTATTTTCCCCGGCGTGGAGGTGGCTCTGGTGCATGGCCGGATGAAGCCGGCCGAGAAGGACGCGCAGATGCAGAGGTTCGCATCCGGCCAGGCGCGCATCCTTGTGGCCACTACTGTGATAGAGGTGGGTGTCAATGTGCCCAACGCCTCTGTAATGATAATTGAGAACGCGGAGAGATTCGGGCTTTCCCAGCTTCATCAGCTGCGCGGGCGCGTCGGGCGCGGGGCCGATCTGAGCTATTGTATCCTGATGAGCAAGCGTCAGCTGGGCGCCGACACCAAGAAGAGACTCGGGATAATGACCGAGACCACCGACGGATTCCTGATATCGGAAGCCGACCTGAAACTGCGCGGCCCCGGCGATATGGAGGGAACGCAGCAGTCGGGCATCGCCTTTAACCTGAAAGTAGCCAATATAGCCCGCGACGGGCAGATCATATCCGTAGCCCGCGACGCCGCCACCCGTGTGCTCGACGGCAAACTTCTGATGCACCCTGACTCAATAGCCATTCTCAACCGCGAGCTGCGTCTCAGATTCAGCAAGGAGATTGACTGGGGCAGGATATCCTGACAAGTGTCAAGACATGTGCGGACACTGCTGATCTCCGGGTATGCTGAATGAACTTATACGGAGAATAATTGTTATAACACATGGTTATGGTTGCGAAGACAGCCAATGCAGTGACTACTTTTTCATATTTCAACAACTTATGGCAGCAGTTTCCATTAAAAAAATCTGTGCGTCGAAGAAGACGTGGATTGTGCTCGCGGTCCTTGCAGTGGCCGCTTGCGTCGCATTATATTTTTTCTTACGTCCGAAACCACAACACACTCCGCTACCCAAGGTGGAAGTGGAGACAATCGGCGTGTCGCATGTCAATATCTACGGCGAATATGTAGGCCGCATCCGTGCGCAGCAGTTTGTCGAGGTGCATGCCCGTGTGGAAGGATACCTTGAGCGCATGTGCTTCAAGGAGGGATCCCACATAGAAAAAGGTCAGACACTTTTTGTGATCGATCCCAGGCTTTATGAAGCGCATGTCAACAAGGCGCGTGCCCAGCTCAACAAGGCGGAGACCCAGGCGCGCAAGGCAAAGCGCGATCTCGACCGCATCCGCCCGCTCTATCAGCAGAACGCCGCGTCGCAGCTCGACCTCGACAATGCCGAGGCTGCCTATGAGAGCGCCATGGCGGAGGTGACGGTGAGCAGGGCCGACCTGACCCAGGCGGAACTCACACTCGGATACACCAGGGTCACTTCCCCCATTTCAGGATATATATCGGAGAGAGTGGCCGATATCGGCACGCTCGTCGGCCCGTCGGGCGGAAAATCGCTGCTCGCCACCGTGGTGAAGAGCGACACCGTAAGGGTGGATTTCTCCATGACCGCACTCGACTATCTGCGTGGTAAAGACCGGAATGTGAATCTCGGCGGCAACGACACCTCGCGCAAATGGAACTCATACGTCACCATAAGTCTTCCCGACGGTTCGGAATATCCGCTGCGTGGCCTTGTCGATTTCGCCGACCCTCAGGTCGACCCGAAGACCGGAACATTCTCCGTGCGCGCCGAGATGCCGAATCCCGACAAGATATTGCTTCCGGGAGAGATCACGAAAGTGAAAGTATTGCTCGACGTGCGCGAGAACGCCATCCTTGTGCCGACCAAGGCTCTCGTGATTGAGAAAAACGGAGCCTATATCTATGTGGTGAGGAAAGACAATGTGGTGGAGAAGCGCTTTGTCGAACTCGGTCCGCAGGTAGGCAAAAACACTGTCATAGAGCGTGGTCTCGCGCAGAAGGAGCATATCGTGGTGGAAGGATTCCATAAGCTGACTCATGGCATGAAGGTGGAACCCGTCACCAACTACGGTCTTGCAAAGAAGAAACCATCACCCGCAAAAGAGGATTGAAAATGAAGAAAAACTTTTTTCTCGAACACCCCGTCCTGTCGATCGTCGTCTCGATATTGATATTCATAATCGGAGGCATCGGACTCATGCTTTTGCCGGTAGACCAGTATCCGGACATAGTGCCTCCGGTGGTCAGGGTGTCGGCTTCGTATCCGGGAGCGGACGCCACCACAGTCACACAGGCCGTGGCCACACCCATAGAGCAGGAACTCAACGGCACTCCCGGCATGATCTACATGTCGTCGACAAGCAGCAACTCGGGCGGTTTTTCGGCCCTGGTCACTTTCGACATCGATACAGACCCCGAACTCGCCGCCGTTGATATTCAGAACCGTATCAAGAAGGCCGAGGCGAGGCTCCCTGCCGAGGTGGTGCAGAACGGCATCTCCGTCTCCAAGGAGACGGCCGGAAGGCTGATGACTATCACCATACTCTCTGACGACCCTAAGTTTGACGAGGTGTATCTCAGCAACTACACCACACTCAACGTGATAGACCCCATACGCCGTATCCCCGGAGTGGGCGGCGTCAGCAATGTAGGCGGCCGATACTATGCCATGCAGATATGGCTGCAGCCTGACAAACTTGCCGACCTCGGCATCACGGTAAAGGACCTGCAGAACGCTCTGAAGGATCAGAACCGAGAGTCTGCGGCCGGCGCTCTCGGGCAGGCCCCTGCCGAGGACATAGATGTCACCATGCCGATTATTGCCCGGGGCAGGCTGTCGTCGGTCGAGGAGTTTGAGGACATTGTGCTCCGCGCCACCGACGACGGTGCCATAATACGTCTGAAGGATGTGGCGCGAATCTCGCTTGAGGCCCAGAGCTATGCCACCGAGAGCGGAATCAACGGCGGGAATGCCGCGGTGATCAACATCAACATGCTCCCCGGCGCCAATGCCATGGAGGTTGCAGAGGCTGTAAAGAAAGAGCTGAAGACTCTCTCGGCGGGATTCCCGCAGGGTATCAGTTATGAGATACCTTTCGACATGACCACATATATCTCCGAATCCATCCACCACGTCTACCGCACGTTCTTCGAAGCGCTGATCCTTGTGGTGCTTGTGGTCTTCCTCTCGCTTCAGAACTGGAGGGCGACCCTCATACCGGTGATTGCTGTCCCGATATCGCTTGTAGGCACGTTCGGAGTGATGCTGATGTTCGGGTTCTCGCTCAATATGCTCACGCTTCTCGGCCTTATTCTTGCCATAGGCATTGTGGTCGACGATGCGATAGTGGTGGTGGAGAATGTAGACCGCGTCATGAATTCCGAGCATCTCGGGCCCAAGGAGGCCACGGCAAAGGCCATGGCCAATCTCGGAAGCGCGTTGGTGGCGATGTCGCTGGTGCTGTGTGCGGTGTTTGTCCCGGTGAGTTTCCTGCCCGGAATCACCGGCCAGCTTTACCGCCAGTTTACCGTCACGATAGCCGTGTCGGTGGTGATATCCACGATAGTGGCGCTCTCGCTCACCCCTGTGATGTGCGTGATGCTCCTGCGTCCTGAATCGCGCAAGAAAAAGGCGAAGGTGTTCAGATATATCAATCTCTGGCTCAACCGCGGCAACTCGTTTTATTGCGGTGCCATACGTAAATGTCTGCACCACCGCAGGCGCATGATGACCGCGTTCGGGCTTTCGCTCGTGCTCATATATGTCATGAATGAGATTACACCCTCCAGCTATATGTCGCAGGAAGACCAGGGTTATTTCACCATCGAGCTGGAGTTGCCCGAAGGGGCGTCGATCGAACGCACGCGCGAGGTCACGGAGCGGGCCATGGATATGCTTCTTGCGGATGAGGATGTGGAGTATGTGCTCAATGTCACCGGATCCTCTCCGCGCGTGGGCACCAACCAGGCGCATGCCCAGCTTACGGTCATACTCAATCCCTGGAACGAGCGTAAGACCGACGACATAGCGGAGGTGCGCGGACGCATTCTTGCCGAACTCTCCGAATATCCCGAATGCAAGGCCTACGTGTTCTCGCCGGCCATCGTGCCGGGACTCGGGTCTTCCGGCGGTTTCGAGATGGTGCTTGAGGCCAAGGGAGATGCCAGTTATGCCGATCTGCAGCAGGCCGTAGACTCGCTGAAGGCATACGTGGCCCATATTCCTGAGGTGTCGGGGCTGTCGTCGACCATGCAGGCGGATATCCCCCAGCTTTATTTCGATGTGGACCGCGACCGCGCGCAGCTGCTCGGCATTCCGGTGAGCGATGTCTTCTCCACCATGAAGGCCTTCACCGGCTCGATCTACGTCAACGACTTCAATATGTTCAACCGTATTTACCGCGTCTATATCCAGGCCGACGCCCCCTACAGGATGCGCCGTGAGAATATCGACCTTTTCTTTGTGAGGAGCGGCGACGGGACCATGGTTCCGGTGTCTTCGCTCGGCACGTCGCATTATACTACCGGCCCCGGCACCATCAGCCGCTTCAACATGTTCAATTCAGCCACCATATCCGGCGAGGCCGCTCCCGGCTACAGCATCGGCGAGGCGATGGATGCCATGGAAAAGACGGTCAGGGAGCGTCTTCCCGAGAATATCGGTATCGAGTGGAGCGGCCTCTCCTATCAGCAGAAGCATGACGGCGGCAACACCGTGGTGATTCTCGGTCTGGTATTCCTTTTCGTGTTTCTCTTCCTTGCCGCCCTCTACGAGAGCTGGTCGGTGCCTCTGGCCGTGATACTGTCGCTCCCCATAGGTGCGCTCGGCGCCTACCTCGGCGTGTGGCTGTGCGGACTTGAGAACAACGTGTATTTCCAGATCGGTCTTGTGGTCCTGATCGGCCTCGTGGCCAAGAATGCCATTCTGATTGTGGAATTCGCCAAGATAGAGACCGACAAGGGATGCGATCCTGCCAAGGCCGCGCTCACCGCCGCAAGGCTTCGCTTCCGGCCCATCGTGATGACCTCGCTCGCCTTCATGCTCGGTCTGATTCCGCTTCTGTTCGCATCCGGCCCGGGATCGTCGGCCAGAAAGGATATCGGCACCGGAGTGTTCTTCGGAATGCTTGTCGCCATAACGGTAGGTATCGTGTTTGTTCCATTTTTCTTTGTGATGATACAGAAGGCCATCCACAAAAGAAAGACGTTCAACTTCAGGCTCCGAGGCTTGACCCGGACCGGCAAAAATGATATGAGATGAAAAGACATATATGTTTCGCTTTTATGGCGGTGCTTTTGTTGGCGGCGTGTTCCGGCACAAAAGGGCTTGTGGGCGCGAGGGTGGATATGCCGTCGACGTTTGTTCCGTCGCAGACTCCTGACTCGATGTCGGTGGCCGACATGAAATGGTGGGAGTTCTTCACCGACCCCACACTGAAGAAAATAATGGAGATTGCGTTGGACAACAACCGAGATCTTCTTAAGGCCGCGGCCAGAATCGAGGAGATGCGTCAGCTTTATGGCATCAGCAAGGCGGAGATGCTGCCGCAGATAGGCGCGAATGTGGCCTATTCGCATGAGACCAACAAATATGGCGGGGGCAAGACCACGAAGGATCCGGAGCACGATCTGAAATTTCCCATCTCATGGGAGATTAACCTTTGGGGGGCGATGTCTCATGCGCGCGATGCGGGCAAGGCGAGGTATATTGCCTCGCAGGAAGACTACAGGGCCATGCGCATGGAACTCATCGCGGAGGTGGCCTCTGCATATGTGCGTCTGCTCGCGTTGGAAAACGAATTGAATATCGTGCGCCAGACTCTTCTCACCAGGGAGGAGTCGCTTCATCAGGCGAAGATAAGATTTGAAGGGGGACTCACGTCGGAGACCGTCTATCAGCAGGCCAAGGTGGAATATGCTTCGGCGGCCTCGCTGGTGCCGGATCTTGAGATGAAGGTCAATGCCATGCGCAATGCTCTGACATTGCTTATGGGGGAATATCCGGAAGATATATTCTCGCGGCGCACTTTCCAGTTTGACAGAAGTCTTGAGTCGAGGCTTCCCACCGGTGTCCCGTCCGATCTGCTCAAGCGGCGTCCTGATCTCAGGGCGGAGGAGCAGCGGCTGAAAGCGGCGATGGCAGACGTGGGCGTGTCATATGCCGACCGGTTTCCGAGTCTGCGCATCGGTCTGACACCAGGCTTTGAGAACGACGCCCTCGAGAACTTCTTCAAGTCGCCGTTCACTTATGCGATAGGGTCTATCACGGGCACCATCTTTGATTTCGGAAGAAAAAAACGCAAGTATAAGGCGGCTGTGGCGGTCTATGATCAGACAAGATTCGCGTATGAGAAGGCAGTGATGCAGGCGTTCACAGAGGTGAACGACGCCATAACCGCATATCACGGCTATCTTGAGAACAAGATGCTGATGAACGAACTGTGCGATGCGGCGGAGAAATATGTGAAGCTGGCGCATCTCCAGTATCGGGGAGGAACGCTCAATTATATTGACGTGCTCGATGCCCAGCGCCGTTATTTCAGCGCCCGCACGGGAGTCAACAACGCGATGCGCGACGAATACCTTGCCCTCATCAATCTCTACAAAGTGCTCGGAGGCGGATGGTAGATCGAGTAGGGTTGCCTCGTGACAGGGTGATTTAAATTAATTTTTTCTAAAAAATATTTGCATAAATGAAATAAAATTATTAACTTGGAGCCGTCATCTGAAAATCATCGCAGGCAGACACCTCTTTTTATTCATCTGATATCTCCCCGGCTCCATGAAACTCTCCAGATCCACGTCGATTTTTGCACTCGCAGTGCTGCTGACCGCCTCATCAACAGTCCCGACATTCGGAATGCAACCGCCGCATAAACCGGCCTTCACGGCAGCGGAGACAGATTCCATCTATAAGGTAATGGCTCTTTCGGAAGAAGGATCCGCAAGCCTGATGAACGGCATAATCCCCCCGTCGCCACAGGCGGCGGAGATGGCCAGATACGCGGAATATCCGGTAAGCCACACCACCGGCATTCCGGACATAACAATCCCCCTGTATGAGATCCGGGTCGGAGATTTCAGCCTGCCTATTTCCGTCAGTTATCACGCATCCGGGGCAAGGACCGACCAGATTCCCACAAGCGTCGGTCTCGGCTGGACACTGAATGCCGGAGGCGCGGTGTCGCGCACGATACTGGGCAAACCTGACCTGTTTCATTACAGCGCCGATTCGTCCGACTACACATATTATGATGAGAAAAACCTGCGCGAACTGCTCACGGAAGTTTCCCAGACGGGTGGAAGAGGATCCGAACTGAGTTCCATACTTCACCATGATGTGGAGGGAGACACTGAGAGCGACAGATTTACATATAATGTAGCCGGAAGGAGCGGAGTGTTCAGATATTCATATGCCGACGGCAGATATATCGTGCTCAACAACAGCAACGACGATGTCCGCTCCTATGGAAGAACTATGGGAGGAGGCACGTCTTTCAGTATCTACGCCACTGACGGTCTTGTCTTCGATTTCGGTCAGGAGGAAGCGACAGGGGTAGCCAATGACTACGTTGAGGGGGCGTTCGTGACGGCATGGTATGTGACTCGCATCACAACTCCATGGGGCGACATCAATTTCACATACGAACACGCTCCTTTTATTCCGGTGCATTCCTTTGATGTCCAGGCCACCGCCGGACTACGTTATGACTATATCGAGGCGGACTGGGGAAACTGGTGGTATGAGCATAAATACAGACTGAAGGCCACCCAGAATGAGTTTTACATCCACTATGGACAGAAACTTCTGAAAAAAATCGAGTTCAACGGCAATTATATCCTTTTCAACTATGTTGACGACAACAACTATGACAACCAGTACGCCAACAGGGTGCTTCACCGTCTGACGAGGATGGATGTCTACGGTTCGGACGACAACCTTAGAAAAAGCGTGATGTTTGACAATACCGACAACTGGCCCACAGGAGACCCGTTGACAGGACGGAGACTTCTGAAATCAATCTCGGACTCCGAGCGCGGCATATGGAGTTTCGAATACGACAAGAATGCAAAGCTCCCGGCTCTTCCCCTCGGCCATTCCACAGCCTGCGAAAGTGACATGTGGGGATTCATGAACAGTCTGAAAGCATCTTCATATCAGTCGGCATTCACGGAGTCGCAATATGAATGGCTTGAGGCAGGACTGGGGGAGGACTGCAATCTCGACGTCAGTTTCAAAGATATAGGGATAAAAACCCGTAACAGAGATGCCGATCTCCAATATACCAGGGCCGGAGTTTTGAGATGTATCACGGTTCCTGCCGGGGGAAAGATAACGTATGATTATGAACTCAACAAATTCAACGGAAAAGACATAGGCGGACTGCGTGTGAAGTCAATATCCGTATATGACCCGCAAACAGAGAAGACCGATAGGACTGCCTACAGGTATTATGGAGCGTGTGCCACTTATGAACCGCCGGAAGACCTTACAAGATACCGGTCGTATGAGCAGCAGAACAAAAAGCGGGATTTGGGCGCGCATCCGCCCACTCCGTTCCGTACGGTCTCGACATATCCCATATTGCCGGTGACCTCCACATGCAGTCCTGTGTTATACAGCAGTGTCGAGGAAACCCGCCCCGACGGTTCAAGCGTCACTTTCCATTATGATGAACACGAACTTTCGGAACTGTTTGGCCAGAACCCACATTACAGTCACCCGTCGCTCTGGGACCAGTCCGTGATGGACTTCGGAGCGAGGGACGCAATCCTGCAGTCAAAGATTGTGAAAGATCCCTCAGGCAACGAGATCTATCGTGAGACATATGAATATGAGAAATCAAGAAGGCAGCGTTTCTCAACCGGCGTCAGGACTTTCTGGAAATACTTGTCGTACAATATTCCCAGCACTTCCATGTGGGAACTGCCCTGTAGCCCGACAGCCGACATCGCCCATTACGGACTGCTTGAATACCGTACTTCCTACGCGTATCCGCGGGCTGTGGTTCTGAAGTCAAAAACCATCGAACATCTTAAAACCGGATTCACCACATCCACACAATACGGCTATGACAGCGGTTTCAGGACTTTCCAGCCGATATCTGAATCCACCGTCGGCAGTGACGGACGGAAAATCACAACCACATATACTTATCCGTTTGACAGGGCTTACACAGACACAGTATGTGCGTCGCTCATTGATTACGGCTATCTGGATGCTGTAGTGGCTGTCACAGTCGGAAACAGTGACGGACAACTGACAAAAGTCTTGTCCGGATCAGAAACAGATTACGGATTCTCAAGAGGCAAGTATTATCCCATGGCCACAAGGTCGTGGTCGATGCCGACCAAAGACTATTACACGTCGGCCAGTCCCGTCCCGTCAGTACTGCCGGAACGTGAGCGTGTGTCGGCCTACAACAGTCTCGGGCGTCCGCTGTCGATAACGGTCAACGAGACCGACGAGACAACCTTCAAGTGGAACACTGCCGGCGACCTGCTCCTGTCGAGCACCGCCCCGGGCGGACTGACCACGACCTACGGCCACAGACCGCTCTTCGGGCTTTCAAGCGTCACCGCGCCCAACGGGTATCCGAAGGCATTCTCCTACAACAGCATGGGGACTCTCGCGCAAGTTACGGACTGGATGGGTGTTATGGAAAATTATTCATACAGTGTCCTTCACCATCCCGACCCCGCATATTGCAAGAACGGCAATTCCGTCACAGTCAGACACAACCTTAGTCCCAACCCCAGCCTGTATGTGGAGGACCGGCAGTATTACGACGGCCTCGGCCGTCCGTCGGTACTCGCGAAAGACGGCGGCAACACCTCCGGCAAGTACCTCTATTCGGCGGTGACCTACGACAACATGGGGCGCGAGCTCCGCTCCATTCTGCCGGCGGCGGGCGGAACCGCGATAGAGGCGAAGACTGCCGCGCAGGTGCAGACGATGGCCGCCGCCACCTACGGCGACTCTTACGCATACTCCGAGAACAGTTACGACGCTCTCGACCGTCCGGTGATGACGGCCACGCCCGGCAAGGCGTGGCATGACGCCGGAGGCAAGGGGAAGACTACGGAATACACAGGCAACGCCGCCAACAGCGTGCGGCTCTACTCC
>ENA-UAPL01000776-UAPL01000776.1-human-gut-metagenome-genome-assembly--contig:-NODE-776-length-12398-cov-23.059467_pt1 | contig 12398 bp, 7 predicted proteins | sample MGYA00243480_ERZ654577 | MGnify/ENA primary metagenome ERZ654577 (study PRJEB26926, sample SAMN06164678) | human gut metagenome | biome: ENVO:00009003; feature: ENVO:2100002; material: ENVO:00002003...
ACCACACCTGCGGAATGATATTTCCAGATATATTCAGTTTTGCATTTTCATCTACGATTTCATTTCCAGTGCTATAGATACCTCCATTCATTCGTTTATTCCTCACTTCCCTGCTTCTTTTCTTTTTCAAACAAAGCACTTATTTCTTCATCTGCTCTTTTGCCTGCCACTAGGCACGCATACCAGGAACTAAGGAAAATAGCTGTTACAACAATCATAATCACTTTTATCATCGCTCCGTCCTCCCAAGAAAAAAGGACCAAGCCAGCTAACAGAATCTTTTAACTAACCTAGTCCTTAACATATTTTTTTACAATGTATTGCAACCGAATGGTTTTTCACAAACTTGACCGCCTGTGAGAATGGATATAATTTTGACAGGACCAGTAGCAATAGGTTTCTATCTTTAAGAGCCCCTGCCTTCTCATTTCTACTATGAGAAATTCATTCCCGGTCTATGAATTTTCTACCCTTTATGGTATAATAGAAAAAAGACTAAATTGGCGTGAGCCCTTATTTTATAAGGAATCTGCTAACTTAGTCTTATTTTAACATGACCACCCGATCCGGAGGTTCCTACCACCGCGACAAATTCTCCGTTTTCCACCGACAGGTTTACCCCCGCCAGCGCGTGCACGGCGGTCTCCCCCGTGCCATACTGTTTTTTCAAATCTCTGGTTTCCAAAATGACCATCCTGTAATCTCCTTTTGCTCCTGATTTGGCATTTCCTGCCTTCTTTTAAGATTGTCGCACAGAATTCTTTCGAGAATCTGTCCCGGAGAAAAAAGATTCTTACAGTTTTGACACAATTGCCGTTGGAAAATACAGCCCAAACGTTGAGCCTGCCCCAGGCACGGACGAAAGCCGGATATATCCGTCCTGCTGCTGCATGATAAAACGTGCCAGATACAGTCCGATCCCCACACCGCTCTTTTCGGCAACCGCGTTTCCCCTGTAAAAACGCCCAAATACCGCCGCATGCTCCTCCTCACCGATGCCGATTCCCGTATCCGTCACTTCCACGCAGGCAAACAGTTCATAGGAACAGAGTTTTATGGTAATCCCTCCTGTGTTCGTATATTTGATCGCATTATCGAGAATATTTCCCAGTGCTTCCATGGACCATTTCTTATCAAAGTACGCATAAACCGGTGCGCCTTCCTCTGCTTTTTTCGTCCCGGAAAACGCAATCGCAAGTCCTTTGGCGGCTGCTTTTTCCCGGTAACTTTCCATACCGTCTACGACCAGTTCTGTCAGCGGCTGCCGGATTGGATGCAACACAAAAACGCCTGTCTCAAGCCTTGAAAGTTTGACAAGCGCATCCATTAAAAACTGTAATTTTTCACTCTGCTGCCGCAGCTTTTTTACGGAATCCTGTGCTGCTTCCCCCAGCGGTTCTTCCTCCAGCAGTTCCGTATACAATAAAATATTCGAAAGTGGTGTCCGCGTCTGATGGGAAATATCTGCGATCAGTTCTTTGATTTTTTCCCGCTCCGCATCTATGCTTCGCACCGAAAGTTCCGATGCCGCCAGATACTGCGCCAGACGGTTTTCCAGCGACGACTGCCGCGACTCATCAAATGTGGTCTCGGAAAAGGTGCCGTTTATCGCCGCCTCAAGCATATCGGAAAGTCCATCCATCACCTGTTTCTGCCGGTGTCTGAAGAAAAGTGCTGCTGCAAGCACACTCCCTGCCGCAAGCAATATAATTACAAAATATCCGATCATACTTCCCATACATATCCGATCCCATACACGGTCCGGATCTGCTCCTTTGCCTGTAATTTATCCCGCAGCCGCTTGATGGCAACCGAAAGCGCGTTTTCATCCACGTACACCGCGCCATCGGTCCAGATGCGATCCATCAAAGTTTCCCGCGGCACGGTCATCCCCACATGCTGCACAAGAAGCGCCAGAAGTTTCTGCTCGGTTTTACTTAACTCCACTTCCTGTCCGCTTACGGTAAAACGCATATTTGTAAAATCAAACTTCCAGATACTGCCCTCCCAGATCTGTGTATTTTTTGCGCTTTCTTTCTGCATCTGCGCCGTCCGGTTCCGAAGCTGGGTGTTTACCCGCGCCCGGAGTACCGCCAGACTGAACGGCTTTGTAATGTAATCATTTGCTCCCTGCTCCAGTCCGCTTACAATATCCATTTCCAGATCGTTTGCCGTAAGTAAGATCACCGGAAGATCCGAGGTTCTGCGGATCTCCTGCAGCAGATCAAAACCGCTTCCATCCGGCAGATTTACATCGAGAATCAGCAGATCTGTCTTGTTCTGATGCAGATGCTGTCTGGTCTCCTGTATATTTTTACAGCATAGCACCTGCCGGTTTTTCTCCTGTAATGCGCGCTGCAGTCCCTGTGCGAGTGCCATATCGTCTTCTGTGATCAGAAGATGCATTATTTTTTCTTCCATTGGTTTCTTCCTGTTCTGTTCATGTTGCGATTTTTGTTCTTTCAACAGTATATAACAGAGCGCACAGACTGTCAGCCTTTTTCTTAATACTATTACTATTTACCCCCACTTGAAAATCTGTGAAAAAAGGACTATAATCGCAGCCGCGTGCAATGCACACAAAATCTATGGGAAAAGGAATTGCGATCATCGGAAACTGGATGGATCGGCATGTGGGATTTGTTTCAATCCTGCAAAAAGACGAAGCTTAACGCTTATTGCTTTTTATCATTTTCAATCACACAGGAATGTTCTTTCGTCTTCTTATCATAATTGATTCCTACGAGCAGAATATTTCCTGTATATGGCTCTAACGATTGCGGATACTTTCTGTCTTTTATCTGTTGTAAGGCGGTATCCGCAGTTTTATTCCATTTCAGTTCCACAACCAGTGCCGGATAATCAGCTTTATATTCCGGTTTTGGAATATAAACAAAATCCGCAAAACCACGGCCGGTCGGCAATTCCCGGACGGGTTTAAAATAATACTGCATGGAACTTAAGTATGCGATCGTAAGTACACTGCTGAGCGAATTTTCATCATGGTACATAATCGTTGAAGAATACCCAGTATGAATTTTCTCAATCCCCTTTGCAACCTCCATTCCATCTTTTTCCAGCGTTGCATCTAATAACGCTAACGATTCTTTTTGAAATGTCATCATCTCATTCCAACTGGTACGTTTCACTGCATGATTTAACTCGTGCCGGATTTCTTCATTCGGAATAAAAACATGCCGGCTGTCCTGATCATAAGCCAGATACCCCAAATGAATCAGGTACGTAAGCACATCATCCCGATTTGCAAAACTTACCGTGTCATTCTGAAAGGATGTCACATCCACTTCTACGGATGCGCCCGACAACATCTCGATAATTGCAGATTTCAAGCCATCAAAATCCATGTTGATCAGTGGCACAATTGCCTCATAGCTTCCGGTATTTGACCAATAACTTTTATACTTTCCATTTAACATGACACTGACAACGGCCTTCGGATTATATACCTGATAATCCTCTAATAAATAGCCATCATACCAGGATTTCACCTGTTCATAACTGCATCCGTATTGTTCACACAGTCCGTGGACTTCTTCTTCTGTAAACCCGACGTAAGGAGCCATCCGTCCTGCATCGAGCATGGTAAACTCTTCAAAATTGTTGAGCGCTGACTGCGTTTTTAATTTCTTAATCGGTAAAATTCCCGTCAAATATGCTAACGCAATGTATCTGGAAGGTTCTGTGCCTTTAAACATCCCTCTGAGAAAATCAATATATGCCTCCTGCAATGTATGATTCTGTGCCTCATCTCGAATCAAAACATCCCACTCATCAACGATGACAACAAATTTATTGCCCGTAGCCGCTTTGATATAGGACATTGCCCCATAAGCAGTCCTGACCGCATCCGGAATGATCTGTCCATATGCTTCCCTCAGTTCCTGTAAAATTCCCTCATTGATATAATCTACAACATGATCTGTATCTTTGGCATCCATCATGCACCACTGTACATCAAAATGGATCACATCATATTTATTAAGATTCTTTTCATATGATGAAACTGTACTTATCTCATAATTTTTAAAGAGCTCTTTGGAATCACATCCCCTGCTGTAATAAGCAGAAAGCATGTCTGCAGTCATGGACTTTCCAAAACGTCTCGGACGGCTGTTACAGATAAATTTTGATGTGGTATTTATCACCTGGTTGGTGTATTCCAGCAAACGGGTTTTATCAATATAAATTTCTGAATTGACTGCCTCTGAAAAAGCCCCGTTATCTGGATTCAAAAATCTTCCCATAAGTACCTCCAAAAAATAATCCGCTATACTATGCATCTAGTATAACGGATTACGCTTAAAAAAACAATTATATTGCCGAGTCCCGATACCCCATACCGTTTTACTCACACGCAATATAGATGTCCATGCTTTCCCCATTCGTCTCATAGCATGGAATCACTCCACTTTCGGTGTGAACCAGCCCATTCACTCTCATAAAAGAATCAAGTGTCTGGTATGCAGACGGTATTGTAACAAACGGATTCTCAAACCTTCCGGTTGTATTCCCACCGGAAGAACCCAGGCAGCCGTGCTCTTTTGCCACAAGCTGCATATTATAAATCAGGATTGAAATAAACTTTTGAGGCAATGACAACTATTACCGGTAATCCCCGGACACCTCCAGATAGCTCCGCTTCCCCATGCCTCCACAAGTCCCATTTGACTGAATATGTTGGCAATACCTTTATTCCGGATAAATTTACAGATAGGTATCTTCAAACTGACCTACCGGAATCGGCTTTGAAAAATAATACCCCTGATAAATTCCGCATCCCATCCGGGTAAGCTTATCAATTTGTTCCTTTGTTTCAACGCCCTCCGTGATAACGGAAAGACCAAGTGTTTTGGTGAGTGAAATGATCGTATTTATAATGGACATACTTCTCTCTATGCGTTCCGGCCGGGTTGTCCTTAAAAATCCCATATCTATTTTCAGCACATCCACATCCATATCCTTTAGCGTATTAAATGAAGAATAGCCGCTTCCGAAATCATCTATTTCCACCTGAAAGCCGGATTTCCTGAACCGTTCAATCATTTCAAGTTCCCCTGCGGTTCCGGTCATAATTGCGGTTTCCGTAATTTCCAGTTTCAGTGTGGAAGGAATGATTTTATAGGTTTCAACAAGACTGGTAATTGTTTCATATACATCCATATAGTAAAAGTCCTTGGTCGAAATATTTACGGATATATACAGATCGTCCCGCCCGGCTTTCTGCCATTGTGCAAGTTTTTGTACGGCAAGTTCCCACACAAACCGGTCAAGCCGGTAAATCAGACCTGTTTTTTCAAAAACTTCAATAAAATCCCCCGGAAAAATCAGACCGCGTTTTGGATGCTGCCATCGGACAAGAGCCTCTGCCCCCAGTAATTTTCCTTCCGATGTCACCTGTGGCTGTAAATACATGCAGAACTGTTTTTCGGCAAGTGCTTTATCAAAATCCCCCACCAGCTGCTTTTCAGCAACGGTATCATGAAATATCGTGTCGCTATAGTATGCAATTGATTTATCATAGTTTTCCCCCAGTGTCTTTATTGCAAGATTGGCTTTATCACACATAATAGATACATCTTCATTCCGGTCTGTGATTTCATAAACACCGACATAAATATGAAGATGATACAGGTCATTGTTAAATGCATGCCCCATGGTCTGTATCGCATCCATAAAATCCTGCTCTTTAAATTCTTCTTTTGGGATGCATATTGCAAATTTGTCACCACCGGTGCGTCCATAGACACTCCCTTCCCCACATTGTGCTTTAAGAAGATCTGCCTCCATTTTAAGGACTTCGTTTCCTTTTTCAAGACCAAAGAGATCATTGACCAGTTTAAAATCTTTGATATTGGAACAGATCAGCAGCCACTCTTTATCCGGATTCTCATTTAAAATTTCCGATGTTTTATGGGCAAAATAATTCTTATTATACAATCCGGTAAGCGTATCATGTGTTGCAAGGTATTTTTCTTTCTCAAACGCAATATGTTTCTCCGTATTATCAATCAGATTCAGGAAAAAACCTATATATTCATTCTTTTTATCAAACAGTTTTCTGTATTCGATATCGAAATAATACGTTTTGTTGTCAATAATGGTTTGACCACTCCATTCAAGGGAGGCCGAATTGTTGGTGTCATGTTCTTTTATCCAGCCCTGTACATCCTCCGAGATCCCGGAAAGGGAATCCAGTGAACTGTTAAATATTTTCAATGCACGCTCATTGGCATACACACATTCGTTATTTATATCAAAACATATCACAGCGTTATTCATTTCATTTACAACGATGGACAGTGTTTTATCTACAAGTTCACGCGAAGAACGGTACAGCGTCAGGTAACAGATCAGTATTGCTGCGCATACAAAAAAAGGAAGCGACACATCAATCGGAAATTCTGAAATTCCACATATAAATTTTGATACCGTGATCACACATATTAACACAAGTATCGGCAAATATTTCTTACGGTAAAAATCCGGTATCTGTATAATTTTGATTATAAACGATGCAATAATACAAACTACCAGACCATATGCAAACACATAGTGAAAGTAAAAAATAATGGATTTGTCGGCTACATGATACATATCAAAATTCGGGAATCGCACGGTTTCTATCGTAAATACGTTATGAAAAATTATATTTAAAAACAGTAAAATTCCATCCAGATATGCAATTATGAAACACCCCTTTTTAAACGGTGAAACCTCGTGAAAAACACGTGTATACTGCTGGGAATACTGCAATACATATATCAGCATCAGATCAAAGGAAAACCGATAAAGTGCTTCCATTATATAAGAAAATGTTTCATTTCCTGAAAAAGCAGACAAACCATTGCTAAGGATCGTAACAATTGCAAAAATGAGGCATTTCACAATGGAAGATGCCACATCACTTTTTATTTTTCTGGAATATTTGATACAAATAAGAATTGGTACTATCATCAGGCATAATAAGATCATATAAAGTTTATCCATGAAGACGTTAAACCTCCATTTAATAATAATTTCTATAACACTCCTGTTTTAGGGTAACTCCCTTATTATTTATAATAACCTAATTTCACCAGATTGTCTAATATAATTCCATTTTCCCTATCCTGAAATATGGCAAAAAAGGACGATATGATTTCTCATATCGCCCCTTATCGCCCTCTGTATGGTTTTAGAAATCTGTTAACCAAGCGCCACCCTTTCTGCATCTATGCCGCTTACAATGATCTGCTCTGCTGTCTTACCATTTTTAAAACGGTTTACTACAGATCAGCTAGTCTTCGTCAACTACCAGATCCGGCGAAATATCTGCGATTACCAGAGCGTCTTCTTTTGAAAAACCTCTCTTCCGAAGATTACGGTATACCGCCAGTCCTTTTTCGTTCTGACCTTCTGCACGACCCTCCGCACGTATCCCGTCAACAAATGATTTTTCATTATACTCAGTGATACACACGTCTTTCACCTCCGCTCTGTGTTTAAGCAAAAATGTCTTTAAAACATCATGCTCAATACAATAAGTTACCACTGCATCGACAGCACTCTCAAACTCCATGGTTTTACAATTTTTACGGATTTCATTGATCAGCGTCATATAATCCTTTAACGGCCGACAGTTGTTAAGTAAGTCGTCATTTCGCAAATAACAGGGGCTCCATAAGTAAGAGTCCCTGTTAAGCAATTATATATATAACTGGTTAATGTGTACCGTAAGACCGGTAATCCTTTTTCGCTGATCCATCAAGCGAATACATCAGTACATCTCCATACCGGAAAGCATACTGTGCCTTATGCCAGTCTCTCCTCCGCAACTGCTGGTCTTCCATCTTATACATGCTGCAGTAGCCATAATCAACATTCTGCCGGTTTGTATATGTAAGATGCGGGGTTGGCGTTTCGCTTTCCTTGTCAAAGATTTCTGCTCCCTCCATCCAGCCCATGCCGGTATCTCCATCACCCTGGATATTTTCAAATCCGGCTTCAAAGGTTACGATCTCGAAATTGACTACAATGTATCCATCTTTTTTCCAGAAGCCTTCTTTATAGTCAATCCCTCCGTTCTCATGCGCGTATTTCGTTACGTCAAATCCTTTTTTGACCGCATGCACATCAGATGGCAGTGAGTATTCGAAGTACCATTTCTGTTTTGATTTTGTGACCCTGTCAGGATCAACCCCATCCGGAATTACCCCGTCCGGTGCACAGTCCATTCCGATATATGTGGACATACGGGATGGAATGGTAATCTCCCCATACGTGTAGACATCATAAGTTGTGGACCGGATATCTTTTGGTTTGAGTCCTGCGATTTTCGCCTTCTGGTTGAATTCTTCATCTGTTACCCCTGTATATGGGTTTCCAAGCATCATCTTTTTGACATTCTGTTTATCCAGATCACTGCCGACTTTTACAACATTGCGGTATTTGCCATTGATCGTGCCATTGTAGTATAGGTCAACTTCTTCCAACCTTGTAATATCAGATCCATTCACATTTCCCTTATTCGAAACAAAATAAAATGTCGGGTAGATCTTGACATAATCCGTGCCGTGGTAGATATTTCCGATGGTTATGAGGCTCATCCGGGATGTATAGCCCGGTTTTAGCACACCGAGATTTCGCATATAAGGGTGGCTTCCATCCACGGTCGGCAGGGTAAATGCACTTCTTACTTTTTCCCCATTCTGGTTGTTGAATCCCACATGGTATGCAAACCTTTTAAGTTCCAGTGATTTCGGTTTCCGGAAAACGTCGAGCCAGAATGGGTAATCCGAATAGTCGTACATATTCAGATTGTATAAACGCCCGGATACTTCGGCATTTTTGGTATCAACCGCAACATAGTTGGAATTGTCTGCATTAGCACACACTTCTTCCATTTCCAGTCCATCGTTGGCATCACAGTTAATTGCACGTGCCCGGAAATCAATACCAACGGCAGCAGTTTCATTGACCCAGATAGGGAGATAGAACTTTGTGGAATCCTGGTACAGTGTGATCCACGTATCCGCGTCATAATAGGTGTAATCATCCCCATCGCACATGTATACCTCAAACGGGAATTTGACTTCCCGCGATTTAATGTATTTTGCGTAATCGCGTTCCCCGTATCCCTTCAGCGAACTGTGGTAACCGCTGGTAGGCAGGTTGACGGTAAAATACCGGTCCAGTACCAGATGGTAACAGTTACCCGGTGACACCAGCTGGGTATATTCCTTCGCATCCGTAATCGTCGGGTAACATACGGTAGGGGTATGGATCACAACGTCGTTGACCGGGTTTATTTCAATGTCAACATCCGGAATATTCGTATTATAATCAAACGATGGATAAAACTGTACATCACCACTCGAATTGAAGGTACCATTTGATTTTTCCGGCTCAATCAGCAGGTCTGGCTGATAAAGTATATCCCTGTCAATCTGCGTAGATTCCGGGATTCTGCCCGGAGTCGGGGTTTTCTTTTCCACTGGGTCGGCATTCATGATGATCTTTCCGTCGAATTCAAGGTAATCATTCATGACAATATACTGCCCGACTGTCCAGCCGTCTGATGGGGATATGCCTATCCTTCCACATGCCATAAATGATACATTTCCGACATTATCATAGGATGCATCCGGTTTTATGGTGACATGTTCATCCGGGAGCGAATAATTCATTACCGTAGCAGAATATATTCGGTACACCACCAAATAATCAACTTTCCAGTAGGAATATTCCCGCCATACCAGTTCGGTATCATGATCGTGTAATTTTTTCCCATGTTTATCGGTGTGGCTGCAGCTGATATAATGGTTAAACTGCTTTTTTCCGTACTTCCGGACAAAACGGTATTTATACAGGTAGGAATCCGTAAACACATTGACATACTGTGTCTCGGATGTTGGAATCCCCTGCGTACTGTCAAACTGTTCATTGTCTCGTTTGTCTGACTGGATTACAGCACTTGTGCTGGCTGGTGTGAGCTTCTCTGCCGAGATTACATCCTCATCCTCATGAGAGTCTGGTTTCGGTTTCGGGCTGTTTTTCTTATAAAGCACGTTGATAACAGTACCGCCATTGTAGACTTCAAAAGTCTGACGTGCTGTTTTAAGCCACTTGGTATAGCTGTCAGTCAGGTTTCCATCCTTGTCTGCAAAATTGCAGCTTTTAAAGACCGGGGCGTTGGTTTTTGCAACTTTGTTCCGGATGGCTCCATTTTTTTTGCTTTTCTGCTTCGACACAGATGTCTTATACAGATAATAATTTGATGTTTTTCCTTCTCCTGCGCCGACACCTGAAAGACGTGTCGGAAGGCTCTTTGAGGATGTTTTTATCTCCGAAAGGCTGATGTAGTATTTCTTTTCCAGTCCAAGTCCACGGTCACCACTGGCGATAGAGCCGGAACCACTGGTGCTGCTCCACTGGTAACCGGTATTGGCTTTGTTCAGGTTTCTTGTGGCAGGATTCTTTTCAATTTTTCCATCATCTGAGTTTGTGACAGATAAAACCAGTTTCCATTTGCCCTCATAACTTTGGTAATAATTGATGGTAACCGGTGCTTCGACCTTCTTGTACTCAACCGCAATATCATACCGTGCCCGCCAGCCTTCGTTACAGCTGGCCGGCCAGCCGATGCCATACCATGTAGATCCGTTTACTTTCCTGGTGTTACGTGTGTTCGCCATCTGCTTGTAAGTATAGCAGCGTTCGGTAACGTTGCGCTTTGATCCGCCTTTGCGGATCGAGTATCCCTGCAGCACACCCTGGATATATACCTTGCCACCATTCTTCTGCAGTGTTTTCAAATTTACACCGGCTTTGTCACACATGCGGTTAAAGACGTCTTTGGAAATAACAAATGTAGTTTTGACAGTCCCCGTTCGATCTGTTTCATCTTTTTTTGAACACCCCTTTGGAAGCTTATCGAAAAATACACAGTCTTTTGCTTTTGTGCTTTCTTTTCCGTTTCTGCCTGTAGGATCGCTTGTAACATACAATCCCACTGTTTTCCATCGTGTTCCAGATGATGCAGCTTGTGCATATAATGTAAATGTCAAATCTCCGTTCGGTGCAACTGTTGCAATTTTGCTGCTATCACTTGAAATAGATCTATTGACACCAGCATATGTACTTGTATCTCCAAATGGCTCGAATATAGTGATCATAATCGAACATAATAAGAAGATAACTAATTTTCTAATTTTTCTTTTTCTCATAATTTACCTCCATTTTTAATGGAAGTATTGTATGCACAAACATATATGAAAAGTCAACCCTAAAAATAGAAGGGAAAAGAAAACTAAAAATTTTCTATTCCCTTCTATTATTTTTTTATATTTAATTATTTACATTTGCGATGCTATCTCCACCCCAATCAACTCCATAAGATGTTAAATTTCCATTTGTATAAGATAAATCACATTCTATTTCATCTGCAAATGTAACTGTTTTTTTAGATGTCAGATTTTTCATGCCTGTATAACTTCCATAAATGACCTCATTTTGATACTTGCTTTTTGCAGATGGAATCTTTCCGCTTTTTACTCTAAATTTAACATATACTCTTGCATAACATGTGGTACCATATTCACGTAACCATAGAGAAGAAGGATCAACAATGACTTCACCGCTGCTAACCACGACTTTTCTTGCCTTTGCCGCCTTTATATATGCATTTACCGACTTCTGTTTATTTGTGTCAATGTAAGTGTTCATCAGATCACTTTTCCATTTGGATGTAAATGTTTTTCTATAATCCACGTTAAGTCTCAACTCTACGTTCTTTTTGATCTTTGCACAGATCATATCTTTATCTTCATCACTTAAAATCTTTGCTGTCTGTGCCGGGGTTTTATCATTTTTTGTCCGCTGCTTTGTATACCACATTTTCTTCTCATAATAAGAATTTGGAAAACTTGCAAGGATATACGGGTAATCCTTATAGTTCTTTGGCAGGTTAATGATTCTTAACACCTGTCCGTCGTAGGAAAGTTTGAATCTCTTTCCTTTGTTTTTCAGGCGATTCATCATCTTCTTTGCTTCGTCCTTGGTGATCTTTGTCTTTGGCAGGAATTTCCGGGTGCTGGAATATGTTCCGTTACTCTTTCCTACCATAATGCCCTTGGTGAAGCATTTGTACAGGGATTCCTTATATTTGTCATCAGCCTTCTTGATATCACTGATACGGTTAAAGTATTTCACATAGCCATACAGATCGTAGTTATAGGAATTTTCCCCTCCATTAACCGCGGAATCAGCTTCATTCAGGAGATATGCCGCTATCTCGTTTGTAGTAGCGGCAGCGGTATTTTTAATGCCAGCATTCTTTAATACGTCTTTCCCTGTTACTTTCTGCACCTGGCTGGCAAAATCCTTGATGCTGATCTGGT
>ENA-UAPL01000781-UAPL01000781.1-human-gut-metagenome-genome-assembly--contig:-NODE-781-length-12343-cov-8.852051_pt1 | contig 12343 bp, 10 predicted proteins | sample MGYA00243480_ERZ654577 | MGnify/ENA primary metagenome ERZ654577 (study PRJEB26926, sample SAMN06164678) | human gut metagenome | biome: ENVO:00009003; feature: ENVO:2100002; material: ENVO:00002003...
TGAAAGGGGCGAGCAGCCCCTTTCTCGTGGATCCAGCGCGTCGAAATCGCTGGTGGTTTTCTGGTTCTCTTTTGACATCAAAAGAGAACAATCAGCCTTAATGAAAGAGCGCTCTGGCCCGCGCGGAGCGCAAAGCCATTTGACCGAAAAAGAGAACCAAATCCGCGCCACCGGCGCGCGCAGCCGCCACACCATTTTACGTCTCTACCCCAAATAGACGGGAGGGACGAAAAGTGCTTTAGTTGTCTAAATTGCAAATAGGTTGCGTTTTGGGTGCAGGGAAGAGTATACACGGATTCTGCGTGAAATGCAAGACCAAAATGCAATCTTTTTGCATTTTTCTCAAAAGAATGACGCTTAAAACCTTTTTTGGAAGAAATTCAATTAAACCTATTGACAATATGGGTATGAGGGAATATAATGCAGACAACAAAACTACACACATTGTAGGTAAGTGGGAATCTCAGAAAGGAGGGTACTCAAATGACGCTGATTTGGAAAAGTCTTCTGCACGCCAACTTCCGCTGTGGGCGAATGTACAGCGCCCGGGCTGAGAAACAAACTCTGAGCCATAGCTGTACGGTGCCCTCTATGCCGCGAATGTGCGAGCGAATGTGACGCCCGAGACAGACAAAAGGCTCTGAGCTGAGAACGATTTCTTTGCCCGGCAGACGAAAGGTGAAACTCCCCACGCTGCCGGGCATTTTTATGAGTAAAAATAATACTTTGAGTATAGATAGAGAGGAAAAATACTATGTCTAACTATAAATTTGAGACCCTGCAGCTTCACGTTGGCCAGGAGCAGGCCGATCCCGCTACCGATTCCCGTGCTGTGCCTATCTACCAGACCACTTCCTATGTCTTCCGCAACAGCCAGCATGCCGCTGACCGCTTTGGTCTGGCCGACGCCGGCAACATCTATGGCCGTCTGACCAACTCCACCCAGGATGTGTTCGAGAAGCGCATTGCCGCTCTGGAAGGCGGCGTGGCTGCTCTGGCTACTGCTTCCGGTGCAGCTGCCATCACCTACACCATCGAGGCACTGGCTCAGGCCGGCGACCACATCGTGGCGCAGAAGACCATCTACGGCGGCAGCTACAACCTGCTGGAGCACACTTTGACCCAGTTCGGCGTCACCACCACCTTCGTGGACGCTCACGATCTGGAAGAGGTCGAGAACGCGATCCAGCCCAACACCAAGGCTGTCTACCTCGAGACTCTGGGCAACCCCAACAGTGATATTCCTGATATTGATGCCATCGCAGCCATCGCTCACAAGCATGGCCTGCCGCTGGTCATTGATAACACCTTCGGCACCCCGTACCTGATCCGTCCCATCGAGCATGGCGCTGACATCGTCGTCCACTCCGCTACCAAGTTCATCGGCGGCCACGGCACCACGCTGGGCGGCATCATCGTGGACAGCGGCAAGTTCGACTGGAAGGCCAGCGGCAAGTACGGCAACATCGCCGCTCCCAACCCCAGCTACCACGGCGTGTCCTTCGCTGACGCAGCCGGTCCCGCCGCTTTCGTCACCTACATCCGCGCCATCCTGCTGCGTGATACCGGCGCTACTATCTCTCCGTTCAACGCCTTCCTGCTGCTGCAGGGTACCGAGACCCTGAGCCTGCGCATTGAGCGCCATGTGGAGAACACCAAGAAGGTCGTCGAGTTCCTGGCCAACCATCCCCAGGTCGAGAAGGTCAACCATCCCTCTCTGCCGGATCACCCCGACCACGCCCTGTATGAGAAGTACTTCCCCAACGGCGGCGCTTCCATCTTCACCTTCAACATCAAGGGCGGCCGTGAGGAAGCATTCAAGTTCATCGACAACCTGAAGGTCTTCTCTCTGCTGGCAAATGTAGCCGACGTCAAGAGTCTGGTCATCCATCCGGCTTCCACCACCCACAGCCAGCTGACCGATGCGGAGCTGGCCGAGCAGCAGATCTACCAGAACACCATCCGCCTGTCCATCGGCACCGAGCACATCGACGACATCATCGCCGACCTCGAGGCAGGCTTCGCAGCCGTCCGCGGCGAGTGATTCTCCGGCACACCTTCCGTCCCCCGGAAGCATAAAAACGCTATTCTCTTCTCCATTCTCCTGAATTGCATAATAGAAGCAGCCAGCCGCCCTGCAAGGTAACAGGGCGGCTGGCTTGCTGTTTGCGGAATGACCGTCTGGCTCAGTGCTCTGCTGCCTCAAAGACGCTGGTCTGCTCCACGCTGGTGGCCTCCATCAGGCCGTCGTGGGCTTGAAGGCGCCGGGGTTCAGCAGGGGAGCGGGCTTGTTTTTCATATCGCCCCGCACATTATACCATGAAAATTTTGAGAGGCGGAAAGCGAAGTCGTACGACTGCCTGAAACCTGTGCGAGAGGGATGAACACCAGCCGCCCCCGGGGGCTGTACGCCGCCCCTGCCATGCAGCCGTAGAGAAAAAAGAGCATCACCGCCACTGCCGCCGCCAGAAGCAGCAGTCCCCGGTGGTGGAACGACCAAATGCGATGCCCGGGCCGCTGACGCTGCATACAAGACCCCTCCTTTTGTGGTTTGGGCCATCTTATGCCTGTCAGGGTGCGGCTGTGCGATTGTGCCGGGCCGAAGAGTGTGGTACACTATAGTCATCGAGATTTTTTGTGATACGGAGAAACGTTATGCTGACCATTACACTGCTGGGTACAGCGGCCACCATGCCCCTGCCCGACCGCGCCCTCACGGCGGCGGTGGCCGAATGCGGAGGACACAGCCTCCTGTTCGACTGCGGCGAGGGGACCCAGACTGCCGCCCGCCGGGCCGGAGTCAACCTGATGAAGATGGACGCCGTCTGCCTGACCCATTACCACGGCGACCACATCTTCGGCCTGCCGGGGCTGCTGCAGACGCTGGGCTGTCAGGGCCGCACCCGCCCGCTGGCGCTGTACGGGCCGAAGGGACTCGGCGAAGTCTGGGCGGCACTGCGGGTGTTGACGGGGCCTCTGCCGTATCCGGTTTATGCTGAGGTGCTGGACGCCCCGGCGGCGCTCTGCGAAAAATTCGGCGGCTGGCCCCAGGGCGCGAAGCTCACGCCGGTGCCGACCCGCCACCGTGTCGTCAGTCAGGGCTATCGGCTCGATCTGCCCCGGGCCGGACGGTTCTCACCCGAACAGGCGCGGGCGTTGGGCGTACCGGTAAAGCAGTGGAAGACGCTCCAGTACGGCGAGAGTATCACGCTGGACGGTGGCCGTGTCATCCAGCCGGAAGCCGTCCTCGGCCCGGCCCGGCAGGGGCTGAGCTTTGTCTTCTCGGGCGACACCGCCCCCTGTCCGGCATTGGAAAAGGCCGCAGCGGGTGCGGACCTTCTGCTCTGCGACTCCACCTATGCTCTGCCGGAGCAGGCCGCGCAGGCCAAACAGTACGGCCACAGCACCTTCGGGCAGAGCGCAGCCCTCGCCGCCAAAGCGGGCGCAAAGCGGCTCTGGCTCGTCCACTATTCGCCCATGATCACCGACCCGGAAGAAGAGCTGGCCCAGGCGCAGAGCCTCTTCCCGGCGGCAGAGTGCGGCTATGACGGCAAGAGCATCACCCTGCAATATGAGGAGGCCGAAGAATGAACATCACCATAGAACCCGGCGCCTCCGCCCTGCTGGACGCGCTGCACCGGGCAGGTTTTGCGGCCTACGCCGTGGGCGGCTGTGTCCGGGACAGTCTGCTGGGCCTTGCGCCCCACGACTGGGACCTCTGCACCGCCGCCCGCCCGGAGCAGGTGATGGAGCTGTTCGGAGAAAAGCAGTGCATCCCCACCGGCTTGCAGCATGGCACCGTGACTGTGAAGCGGGACGGCAGGCTCTACGAGATCACCACCTTCCGCACCGAGGGCAGTTATTCCGATGGCCGCCACCCCGACAGCGTGGCCTTTGTACCCGACGTCCGGGAGGACCTGGCCCGGCGGGACTTCACTATCAACGCCATGGCCTACAGCGCCGAAGAGGGCTTGTGTGACCCCTTTGGCGGGCAGGAAGATCTGGCCCGGGGCGTGGTGCGGGCCGTCGGCGAGCCGCTGCGCCGCTTTGAAGAAGACGCTCTGCGCATCCTGCGTCTCTACCGCTTTGCGGCCCGGTTCGGTTTTGTAATCGACGAGGCCACCGAAGCGGCGGCGAAACAGCTGGCCGCCCACCTCGACTGCGTGTCGGTGGAGCGCATCGAAGAAGAGCTGGACAAGCTTCTGTCTGCCCCGAAGCCGGGGGCGTATCTGGAGCCGGAAGTGCTGGCCTTCGTCCTGCCGGAACTGCCGTCCGACTACCTGTCGGAAGCCCGTGAGATCATAGACGCCCTTCCGGCAGGAGCAGAGGAAGTGACCACCCGTTGGGCGGCGCTGCTTCTGCCGCTGGGGGAGGATGGAACACGAAAGGCGCTGAAACGCTTGAAATGCTCCAATGCTGTGATAGATGGAGTATCAACACTGGTGAAGGAGAAAGCTCCCCACACTCCGCCCTCTACCTTACAGGCTAAGCGCCTGTTGGGCAGATACGACCTCCACACCGTGCAGCAGCTGACTGCCCTTTGGAGCGCTCTTCGACCGGAAAGAAAAGATGAATTTACCGCCCTGCAAAAAGAGGCCGAGACGCTGACCGCCCAAAGCGCCTGCTGCCGCGTCTCTCAGCTGGCCGTGAATGGCCGCGATCTGATGGCGGCGGGTGTCGCGCCCGGACCGGGCCTGCGCCGCGCACTGGAAGCGCTGCTGGAAGAGGTCATCACCGGGCGGCTGCCCAACGAAAAAGCGGAACTTCTGGCCTTTGCGGCCAAATTTTCTGCGTCTTGACAAGAGAAAGAAGCTGCGGTAGTATTATACTACTGTTTTAGTGTGTTATTGAATGAGGAACGATATGACAGAAGCACAGAACACGAAGCGCCCCGGGGCACTCATCGCCATGAGCGGCGGTGTGGACAGCTCGGTGGCGGCATGGCTGATGCAGCAGGCGGGGTACGACTGCACCGGCATCACCATGCGGCTCACCCGCAACGAGACGCTGGGGCAGTCCGGTTTCCACACCTGCTGCTCCGAAAAGGATATCGAGGATGCCGCCGAGGTGGCCTTTGCGATGGATATCCCCTATGAGGTGCTGGATTTCACCGCCGACTTCCGGGAGAAGATCATCGAAAAATTCATCCGGGTATACGAGATGGGCGGCACGCCCAACCCCTGCATCGACTGCAACCGGTATATGAAGTTCGACCACCTGCTCCGCTGGGCTGAGAGCCATGGCATGGAGTATGTGGTCACGGGCCATTACGCCCGGGTGGAGCAGGACGAGGCCACCGGCCGCTGGCTGCTGAAAAAGGGGCTGGACGAGGGCAAGGATCAGAGCTATGTGCTCTATAACCTGACCCAGGAGCAGCTGGCCCATGTGCGCCTGCCGCTGGGGGGGCTGCATAAGGCCGAAGTGCGTGAGATCGCGGAAAAGCAGCATTTCATCAACGCCCGCAAGCATGACAGCCAGGATATCTGCTTTGTGCCGGACGGCGACTACGCCCGCTTCATGGAGGACTTCACCGGCAAGCATTACCCGGCAGGCGATTTTCTGGACGAGAACGGCAAAAAGGTGGGCACTCACAATGGCGCGGTGCGGTATACCATCGGCCAGCGTAAGGGCCTTGGCCTTGCCATGGGTGCGCCGGTGTATGTCTGCGCCAAGGATATGCAGGCCAACACCGTCACGGTGGGCCCGGAGGAGAACCTGTTTGACCGCATCGTCTATGCCGACGAGGTGAACTGGATCGCCATCCCAGAGCTGACCGCGCCCTTGCGGGTCACGGCCCGCACCCGCTACCACCAGACCGAGCAGGCGGCCACCGTCTACCCGGCGGGAGAGGGGCAGTTCCGGCTGGAATTTGACCAGCCCCAGCGTGCTCCCACGCCCGGTCAGGCCGTGGTGCTGTATCAGGGGGATGTTGTGCTGGGGGGCGGCACCATCGTTGCGGTGGAATAAACCTCTCAGGCGCTTTGCAGGAAAGTGATAAAGCAAAACGAAAGCAGCTGTGCCGAACCGGTAAAATGAACGGCACAGTGTAAAATGGAGGAGCAAGTATCTATGCAGGATCAATATTCCCGCACCCAGCTGCTGCTGGGCAAGGAAGCAATGGAAAAGCTGCACAATTCCCGTGTGGCGGTGTTTGGCATTGGCGGCGTGGGCGGCTACACGGTGGAAGCGCTGGCACGCAGCGGTGTGGGTGCGCTGGACCTCATTGATGATGACAAGGTCTGCCTGACCAACCTGAATCGCCAGATCGTGGCCACCCGCAAGACCGTGGGCCAGTACAAGGTGGATGTGGCCGAACAGCGTATCCACGAGATCGACCCCAACATCAAGGTCACCACCTACAAGATCTTCTTCACCCCGGAAACGCAGGATCAGTTCGATTTCACCCAGTACGACTATGTGGTGGATGCCATCGACACCGTTACCGGCAAGATTGCGCTGGTGGTCAAGGCCAAGGAGGCCGGTACCCCCATCATCTGCGCCATGGGTGCAGGCAACAAGATGGACCCCACCCGCTTTGAGGTGACGGATATCTACAAGACCTCCGTCTGCCCGTTGGCCAAGGTGATGCGCACCGAGTGCCGCAAGCGGCGGATCAAGCACCTGAAGGTCGTCTACTCCAAGGAGCCTGCCATGACCCCCATCGAGGATGATTCCATCAGCTGCAAGAACCACTGCATCTGCCCCCCGGGCACTCAGCGCAAGTGCACCGTCCGGCGCTCGGTCCCCGGCTCCAACGCCTTTGTGCCCTCGGTGGCCGGGCTCATCATCGGCGGCGAGGTCGTGAAGGATCTGGTCGGATTTGTGCCGATAAAAGGTTAAAAACGAGAACGCCCCTCTCCGGTCTCACAGATGCCGGAGAGGGGCGTTTTGGGTCAGGGGAAACCGCTCCCACGGCATGGGCACAGGTGGAGCGTGCATCGGGCCACAGGGCTGCCGCCTGCCCGGGCGTAGCCATTGGCGGTCACCCCAGCAAACACAATGTTGAAATACGTTCATTTGACAAAATACTTTTGCTAATTTATACTGGGATGCATATTCACATGCAAAAATCAAGGATAGAAGATAGGAAGTATCGTCATGCTGACTCTGGATAAGATCTACCACGCCGCCTTTGTGCTCAAGGACGTTGCCCGCAAGACCGACCTGATTGAAGCGCCCAAGCTCTCCAAGGACTGCCGCCTCTACCTCAAGACCGAGAACCTGCAGGTGACCGGCAGCTTCAAGGTGCGGGGAGCCTATTATAAGATCAGCCAGCTCTCCAGGGAGGAGAGCGAAAAGGGCGTGATCGCCTGCTCGGCTGGCAACCACGCACAGGGCGTGGCTCTGGCCGCCACCCGCCGGGGCATCAGGAGCATCGTCTGTATGCCGGACGGTGCCCCCATTATGAAGGTGGAAAACACCAAGAGCCTGGGCGCGGAGGTCTGTCTGGTGCCCGGCACCTATGATGATGCCCACGACAAGGCCGTGGAGCTGCAGGCCGAGACCGGCATGACCTTCATCCACCCCTACGATGACGAACAGGTCATCGCAGGTCAGGGCACCATTGGTCTGGAGATCCTTGACCAGCTGCCCGATCTGGATGCCGTCATCGTGCCCGTGGGCGGCGGCGGCCTGATCTCCGGCGTGGCCTTTGCCATCAAGAGCCTGCGCCCCGAGGTCAAGGTCTACGGTGTGCAGGCCGAGGGTGCCCCCAGCATGTACCGCAGCCTGCATGAGCACAAGTATCAGACCCTGAAAAATGTGGCCACCTTCGCGGACGGCATTCAGGTCAAGACCCCCGGCGAGCTGACCTATCAGCTCTGCGAGGAATATGTGGACGACATCGTGACCGTCAGCGAGGACGAGACCGCCGCCGCCATCCTCTCTCTGATGGAGAACCAGAAGCTGGTGGCCGAGGGGGCCGGTGCGGTGCCTGTGGCAGCGGCGCTGTTCCACAAGCTGCCCATCGAGGGCAAAAAGGTGGTCTGCCTGATCTCCGGCGGAAACATCGATGTGAACATCCTCAACCGCGTCATCACCCGTGGTCTGGTGATGAGCGGCCGCAAGGCCAACCTGACCATCGCGCTGGAGGATAAGCCCGGCCAGCTGGAGCGGGTGGCCGCCATCGTTTCCCGCTGCGGCAGCAATGTGGTCTCTGTCCTGCATGACGGCTCTGACCCCAACATGCCCATCTCCAGCTGCTTCCTCAAGCTGGTGCTGGAGACCCGCGACCATGCCCAGATCGAGCAGATCCGGCAGGAGCTCACCAAAGAGGGCTTCCAGCTGGTGGCCGAGCGCGTTTGATTTTCTGATTGCCTCATCCGCCGCCTGCGGCGGCAGGTTTCTTTCAAAACAGCAAAAAGCGCTGTGCAGTCATCTCACTGCACAGCGCTTTTTCTTATCCATAAAAACGAAAAAGCAAACATTATTTCTGCACGCCGCTCTCGCACTGTTCGATGAACTGTTTGGCCACACGGGGGCTGCGGCCGCCGGCGCGGATGGCGAAGGCCTCGGCCTTGACCAGCAGCTCTTCCATGGGCATCTGGATGTGGTGCTGTTTTGCCAGCTCTTCCAGAATGGCGGCAAAGCGGGCTTTCTCGGGCCGCTGGAAGGTGACAGTCAGGCCGAACCGGGCGGAAAGGCTCATCAGCTCCTGCCGGGTGTCGGCTTCGTGGATGTCGTCGCCGGTGCGGTCGGTCAGGGTCTCCTTGATGAGGTGGCGGCGGTTGGAAGTGGCGTACACCGCAATGTTCCGGGCCCGGCCGCCCACGCTGCCCTCAAGGATGGCTTTCAGCGCGGCAAAATTGTCGTCGTTGGAGGAGAAGCTCAGGTCATCGATGAAAAGGATGAACTTGAGGGGGTTGGCTGCCAGCTGATCCATCAGGTCGGGGATCTGGTAGAGCTGGTTCTTCTTGACCTCCACCAGCCGCAGGCCGTCGGCGGCGTACTCATTGGCAATGGCCTTGACCGTGCTGGATTTGCCGGTGCCGGCATCGCCGTAGAGCAGAACATTGTTGGCGGGGGAACCGGCCAGCAGGGCGCGGGTGTTGGCAATGACCTTTTCCCGCTCCTTCTCGTAGCCCGGCAGCTCGCTGAGCTTCTGGGGGTCGGGGTACTTCACGGGCACCAGCTGGCCGTTCTCCACCGTGAACACGTGGTGCTTGGCAAACATGCCGTAGCCCTTCTTCCCGGCTTCCCGCATCCGCTGGTTGTAGGCGGCGGTCAGGTCAAGCTGCCTTGCCTCCCAACGGGGCAGGAACGCCAGCTCCCGGCTCTGCCGGTCGGCAGCTTCCAGCAGCGTGTCCAGCGTCAGGCCGCAGAGCTTCTGCAAAAAGCTCAGCTCACTGTTCAGGGCAGCCTCCATCACAGGGGAGAGCTGGCCCGCAGCAGCCTGTCGCACACAGACGGTCTCGGTCTCCAGCACGGCGTTGGAAAGATAATCGCCCAGATTGGTGGTGTGGGCAAACAGGGCGGCTTCAAAGGCGGCCATAGCATCGCACAGGGGGGCGATGGTATCGTCAGCCGCTTCCAGCCGGTCGGTCAGCGCTGCCAGCTTTGCCACAACGGGGTCGCCCAGCAGGGCACGGAAAACAACAAGCCCGTGGAGCCGGGCGTTCCATTCACGAAGTTGCATAGGAAAATCCTCTCTTTTTAACGGCCTTGCCCTCTCAGGCGCGCCGCGCCAGCTCCCCCAAAGGGGGAGCCATTGGCAGGCCGGTCAGAAGGCTGTTTATTTTTATAACAGTGTAGAATTGATTATACTCTTGGAAAAGGCGCTTAGCAAGGGTGTGTTCAATTATCTTCATCTTTCGGCTGATTCACTTTACAAATCGTCGATTGACAAAGGCCCGATTTATAGTATAATTGACCCAACGTTCAAATTGGAATGCAAGATGCGAAAAGTAACGTGTCTGAGGGAAATTTTGTTGAGAGTGTAAGAGGAAAAGGAACAGGAGCAACTTACCATGCAGTTAAATGGTTCGCAAATTTTTGTTGAAGTCCTCTGCGAACAGGGCGTGGACACCATCTTCGGCTATCCCGGCGGTGCTGTGCTGAACCTGTACGACGAGCTGTATAAGAATTCTGACCGCATCCACCATGTGCTGACCGCCCACGAGCAGGGCGCTTCTCATGCGGCCGATGGCTATGCCCGCGCAACGGGCCGCACCGGCGTGGTGCTGGCCACCAGCGGCCCGGGTGCCACCAATCTGGTCACCGGCATTGCCACCGCCTACATGGATTCCGTGCCCATGGTCGCCTTTACCGGCAATGTGCCGACCCCCGGTCTGGGCAAGGACAGCTTTCAGGAGGCGTACATCGAGGGCATCACGATGCCCATCACCAAGCACAACTTCACGGTGCGCAAGGTAGAAGAGCTGGCCGACACCATGCGTGCGGCGTTCCGCATTGCGCAGAGCGGCCGCAAGGGCCCGGTGCTGGTGGATATCCCCAAGGATGTCACCGCTGCTGTCTGTGAGTTCACCCCCAAGCAGCCGGAGCAGATCCGCACCGTGACCACCTACGACGAACAGCAGGTCAAGTGGGCCGCCGATATCATCAACGCGGCCAAGCGCCCGCTGGTCTATTTTGGCGGCGGCGTGCGGAGCGCGGCTTCCTGCCAGCCCCTGCGTGACCTGATCCACAAGGCGGAGATCCCCGCCACCTATACTCTGATGGCTGCAGGCGTTGTGCCCTACGGTGACCCGATGAACATCGGCATGGTGGGAATGCACGGCTGCTACACCTCCAACCGGGCGGTCGCGGACTGTGACGTGCTGATCGCACTGGGCACCCGCTTTTCTGACCGCGTGGCCCTGAACCCCAAGACCTTTGCCAAGAACGCCACCATCATCCAGATCGATATCGACCCCAGTGAGCTGGGCAAGAACGTGGATGTGGATCTTGCCATTGCCGGTGATGTCTGCTACGTTCTGAGCGGGATGCTCCCCCTCATTGAGGAGAAGAAGCACCCCGACTGGTTGAAGATGATCCACGAGTGGCAGGCGCAGGATTACCACCCCGTGTCCGACCCCACCCGCCTGATGCCCCATCAGGTCATCGGCGAGGTGTGCAGCCAGTGCGGCCCTGAGGCCGTGTATGTCACCGACGTGGGCCAGCACCAGATGTGGGCGGCCCAGTACATCCGCCACACCAAGAGCCGCGGCTTTATCACCAGCGGCGGCCTGGGCACCATGGGCTTTGGCTATGGCGCGGCCATCGGCGCGCAGATGGCGCTGGGCCGGGAGCAGCGGGTGGTCATGTTCACGGGCGACGGTTCCTTCCACATGAACCTCAACGAGGCCTGCACCGCTGTCAGCTATGAGCTGCCCATCATCACAGTCATCTTCAACAACTCCGTGCTGGGCATGGTGCGCCAGTGGCAGACCACTTTCTACGAAAAGCGCTACTCCCAGACCGACCCCCACCGCCGCACCGACTTTGTCAAGCTGGCGGACGGCTTTGGCCTGAAGGGCTACCGCTGCACCAACCTCCCCGAGTTCCAGGCCGCATTTGCCGATGCCCTCAAGCAGAAGGGCCCCACCTGGATCGAGTGCATCATCGACAAGGACGAAAAGGTCCTGCCTATGATCCCCGGCGGCGGCGACATCAATGATATCATCATGGAATAAGGAGGACTGACCCATGGAATCCAAACGCAGAGTCATCAGTCTGCTGGTGGACAACCAGAGCGGTGTTCTGGCCCGGGTGTCCAACCTGTTCTGCCGCCGCGGCTTCAACATCGACAGCCTGACGGTGTCCGCCACCAACGACCCGGCGGTCAGCCGCATCACCGTGACCATCACCAGCGATGAAAAGGCGCTGAGCCAGCTCATCCTCCAGACCGAGCGGCTGGAAGTGACCCGGCAGGTGTTCGTGCTGGACCACGAGAACTCGCTGGAACGGGAGCTGCTGCTGCTCAAGGTGGCTGCCGATGTCCACAACCGCAGTGAGCTGCGGGAGATCGCCAGCATCTACAAGGCAAAGATCATTGATCTTTCGCCCGACAGCATGGTGCTGGAGCTGACCGGCCGCCCTGAAAAGGTGGATGCGTTCCTCAAGATCCTGGCAGATTACAAGATCCTTGAGCAGTGCCGAACCGGTGTGACCGCGCTGGAGCGCGGCGGGATGCACCAGCACATGCAGAAGCCCCCGCAGGAGGTGCGGGCAGCCCAGCTGCCCCTGCCCGGGACCCATTGCCCGCAGTAAGGCATAACCCCTCAGTTTTCCATAAAAATCAAAATATAAAAATAAAACAGGAAAGAGTAAAAGGAGACTACTACCATGGCGATCAAGAAATACTACGATTCCGACTGCAACCTCGGCGTGCTGGACGGCAAGACCG
>ENA-UAPL01000783-UAPL01000783.1-human-gut-metagenome-genome-assembly--contig:-NODE-783-length-12338-cov-4.807946_pt1 | contig 12338 bp, 7 predicted proteins | sample MGYA00243480_ERZ654577 | MGnify/ENA primary metagenome ERZ654577 (study PRJEB26926, sample SAMN06164678) | human gut metagenome | biome: ENVO:00009003; feature: ENVO:2100002; material: ENVO:00002003...
GCAGCGTCAGATGTGTATAAGAGACAGGGCCGGCACACTCGACCCCCGGAATTCGTACACCTCGCGGCAGATCGACAACACCCACACGATCACGCCTGAACTGAACTACTTCGGCAGTTACAACGACAGCACCCGCTACATGCTCTATTTTACCCTGGCACCCAAGTTCGCCCTGAAGCATTCGCATCTGGACTATGAGCGGAACCACGCGGCATATCCGATAAGAAAGAGTTTCTTCCTCGCCACAATGGGAGGATGGGACGCCAGTTTCTCTCTGATGCTTGCTCCCTCCCTCAAGGACAACGGCATACTCAATTTCCGGCATTCCTTTGACCTAAAGATGAGAATCACGCCGAAGACTCCCGACCTTCTCGACATGGCAGACATCACCGACGACTCCAATCCCCTCAATATATATATGGGCAATCCCGACCTTAAGGTGGCATATGAATTCAGTCCATATCTACGACACACATTCAACCGGCCGGAGAACCATCCGCTCAGCAACACTGCGACGCTTGAATTCAGCATGACGAAGAACGCGCTCACACGCGGATATACATACGACACCTCGACTGGCGTCAGGACCAACAGGATGTATAACGTAGACGGCAACAGGCATTTCTACATCTCAGATGATTTCAACCTTCAGTTTGGCAACATCAACCAGTTCACACTCTCTTCCAACACCTCGGCTACAATCGCCCGCTATGCCGACATGATCGGTGTGGACGGAGCCGAACCTACGCTTTCTAAGATCGACAACACCACTATTTCCGAGCGGCTGTCGCTGTCGTGGCAGATCGGCAAGCAATCGATAAGCCTCAACGGGGAATATCTGAACCGCCACAGCACGTCGGCACGCGATGATTTCCGCACCATCAATGCCAACCATTTCAGCTATGGCGTGGTGGCGAACTTCAAACTGCCCTACGGGATAGGCCTCAACACCGACTTCAACGTCTACACACGCCGGGGCTACGGAGTGAAGGAACTCGACACCTCGGACGCCGTATGGAACGCACGCCTGACGTGGACACCGCCGAAAGCGAAACAGTGGACACTTATGCTGGACGGCTTCGACATGCTGCACCAGCTTTCCAACGTGAACTATGCCGTCACCGCGTCGGGACGCACCGTAAGCTACAGCAACGCGCTTCCCCGATATGTGATGCTTTCGGTGCAATACCGCTTCCACCGGCAGCCGAAACGATAACCTTATTCAAGTTTCGCTGGCGCTCAACTTGAAGGTTATGAGGTTATGAGGTTATAAGGTTAGTTTATTTGAGGTTTGTCTCGGGGCTTTTGTCTGAGTTGTGTTTTGCAAGTTTGATAAGGCTCCTTATCATAAAAATCATCAATGCAAGGTCTGAGACGCGAAACATGAAATGCTTAAAATTGTTATATAAAATAAAATAGAGACATTAGTTGTGAAGCCGCTGCATCTGCCGATACACAGGTAAATAGTTTCTATTTTAAAGGAAAATCCGCAACATGAAACATTCAGAATCTATTCTCCATACGATTGCAATAACGGCTATCTGTCTCTCATACGCCGCGCTTGCCGAAGCGCCGGCAGCCTCCTCCGACAGCGAATGCGTCGCAAAACATGGTCAGTAATTTCACGTAAACATACTTCTATCAATATCAGCCATGAAATTATCAATCATAACAGTTGCCGTGGCATCGGCATTTTTCGCAGCGACAGCACAGGATGCACAGGGAAGCACCACAGCCAAAGGAAAAGCAGCTGATACAGGCAAAGGCATTGCAGTGATCACCGGCCAGGGCAAGGTTTTGCCGGACGACTATGTCGTCACCTTCTATCCCGAGGACAATGAGAAAAAAGGAAGCATCGTATCCGACACCATCGCCGATGGGAGATTCCGGCTCGAAGTTCCTGTGGATGAGGGGTTGACCACCGGGGTTCTACATTTCAACACCTCTGCATTTCCAGGCATGCGCCACATACTGTATCTGACACCTGGAGCCCGGGTAGAGATAGATGCCGTGGACCATTACATGTACACGTGGCCAGTGAAGAGCAACGTGCCAGAACAGAATGAGATTGAACTGCTGATCAACAACAGCAAGCAACTTTGGATCGAAAATCAGAAGGAAATCCTGGCACGCGACAGAAACAAGAGCCGACTGAGCGGCACTGAATACCTGCAGTGGTCCGATTCTATCAGGAGGTTGATATATCAGCGTGATCTTGAGTTTCTCAAGACGCGTCCGGTCGGGACCGCATGGTTGGACCGCGTCGAGGATTTAGCCCATACGCTACGATATGACGAAGAACTCTCCGAAGAGATCAGGACCATGTATGCCGGTCTTGAGGACTCGGTCAAAAACACGCCGCAGGGACGCACGATGCGCAATTACCTGTATGCAGAATCCCGTATCGGAGTCGGCGACGAGTTTCCGGATACCGAATTTCATGATCTTGACGGAGGCGTACATCGATTCTCGGAATTTCGCGGGAAGTGGTGCCTTGTCGATTTCTGGAAGGGCGGATGCACTCCATGTATCCGAGCTATCCCGGAACTTAAAGAATTGAAAAATCAATATAAAGACAATCTCGAACTTGTCAGTCTGTCGCTTGACAAAGACAGCGACTGGCGGGAGATCTCAAAGAAACTCCCCCTGATGGGCAACAACTGGAATGAAGGGAAGGAAGACTACGGGATGTTCACAAGACTTGGACTGAGGGCTTATCCGACATTCCTTATCATTGATCCCACCGGCATGATCAAAGACATATGGATGGGATATTCCACCGGATCATTGAAGCAGAAAGTCAACTTCTTCCTGAGGCCCAGAGACAAGACTGAACATAAGGAGACAAACCAATAAGCAAGACTCTTTTCATAAAATTTCAGAAACCCCGGGGCGGTTTTGGGCGAGCAATTTTATTCAGGTCTTGAATCTCGACCTAAACTTTTTTCAGATTATGATAGGACTTTTTGCGGGTTGCCGCGTCTTTAATGTAAGTTCAAGATGCGGAATTTGAATGAAAATAAAGAATAACACAATATAAACATAAGCGACCATGAGAAAACAGATTATCGCTATCGCGTCGGCTATCCTGGCCACAGTGTCAATGACAGCGCAGGACCGAGTCTTCAACAATCCTGACAACGAGGCATACTTCGGAATCCGCGTAGGCGGCGATGTCACCTGCCCGGGGAAAGTGACAGTGGGGAAGGTAGGAGTCGACGGTTTCAACAACGGAGGAGGCATCGAGTTCGGCGGCATCTACAACATCCCGGTAGCCGCCAACTTCTATATCGAGCCGGGTCTGAAATTCTACTACGACACGTACGCGATGAAGAAGGAATTCATGGGCGAGATTGAAGGTGTCGGCATAATCGACAATGCGTCGATGCGCAAGTTCGGCATGCGCATCCCGGTTATGGCCGGATACCATTTCGATTTCACCGACGACGTGAAAGTGTCGATATTCACCGGTCCGGAACTGGAAGTCGGTCTCAGCGCCAAGGAACATATCAGCATGGGGAACGTCAGCGTCTCGGAAAGCGCGTATGGCGAAGACGGCGAGCTGAACCGGGTCAATCTACTGTGGGGCATCGGAGCGGGAATCTCCTACCGGAAACTATACTTCGGCATCAACGGAGGTATCGGCATGCTCAACATGTATAATGACATGCCGGAAATAAAATTCCACGAGAACCGGGTCACCTTCAGCCTCGGCTACAACTTCTGACCGCGGAGAACCATACTTACTGAAAAGAAAAAACAAGCGGAAGATGCGTCGGGGCATCTTCCGCTTGTTTTTCTTGTCGGATGCAAAAATTTTGATTAAATTTGCAGATAGAAACGTTTACCTATACCATCATCATGAAAAAAATCATCATCGCCTCAGCAGCACTCGCATTCACACTGCAGGGCACCAGCACGGCCACCGCGCAAGACGCGCTTCCCGCATTTCCCGGAGCCGAAGGCTTCGGACGCTATGCCACCGGCGGACGCGGCGGAGAGATATACCACGTGACCAACCTCAACGACAGCGGCAAAGGCTCGCTCCGCGACGCAGTGTCGCAGCCCAACCGCATAGTGGTGTTTGACGTGTCGGGAGTCATCAACCTCAAAAGCAGACTCACCGTCAAGAGCAACATAACCATACTCGGACAGACCGCTCCGGGAGAGGGAGTGCAGCTGTATGGCAACGCGGTGTCATTCTCCAACGCCAACAACCTCATAGTGCGCTATCTGCGCATACGCATGGGAGTGAACGGCGAGAACGGCAAAGACGCCGCCGGCGTGGCGTCGGGCCACGACATGATCTTCGACCACATGTCGGTGCTGTGGGGACGCGACGAGACATTCTCAGTGAGCAGCAACAACAAGGGCACCGGCCCCTCCAACATCACGATACAGAACTCAATCATAGGCCAGGGCCTCCAGCCCCACTCGTGCGGCGGCCTGATACAGACCGACAACGGAGTGACCCTCTTCAGGAATCTCTATATCGAGAACAGCACCCGCAACCCGAAGGTGAAGGGACTGAACCAGTTTGTCAACAACGTCTCCTACAACTGGGGCAAGGAGGCTGCCTACAACATGGGCGGCGACAGCGCCGGCGAATCGTGGGCAGAGATCTCGGACAACTACTGGGTGACCGGCCCGTGGAAAAACGCCGCCAAACCACTCGTAGGAGGCAACACAAACTTCAAATACACAGCGAAAGGGAACTACTATGACGAGAACCGCGACGGCATCCTCAACGGGCATGAACTTACGGATGATGAATACGCGGCCAACGGCGGCTACCGGGTGGACGACACCTCCACGCTGCTGAATCACGGCGCCCCGAAAGGCATACCGGAGATAGCCTCGCGCACATCGGCGCAGGAGGCCCTGGAATATGTGCTCGCATACGGAGGCGCCTCGCTTCCGGTGCGCGACGAAGTGGACCAATACTGCATCGACGAGCTCGCATCGCTTGGCACCCTCGGCTCCACAGGGGGGATAACCACCGAGAAATCGCTGCCCCACAAAGGCACCGGCAACCTCTTCGGCGGCTACAAACCGCTCGACACCGACGGCGACGGCATACCCGACGAATGGGAAAAAGCCAACGGGCTTGATCCGGAGAATCCCGCCGACGCGGCCGCCATAGCCGCCAACGGATACGCCAACATCGAGAACTATTCATTCTCGATAGCCGAAGCCTATCCCTACATAAAGAACCCGACGGAACTTAAAGCCGCCAGAAACGAAAAGACCGCCATCACCATCCAGTGGAAAGACAATTCCGACGACGAGACGGGCTTCGTGGTGGAAATATCGACCGACGGAACCGAATATACAGAAGCCGGACGCACCGCCGCCGACGCGACTTCATTCAAGGCCGAATCTCTGGAAGAGAACAAGCTTTACTTCTTCCGCGTGCATGCCACGGGCAAGGACGGCATGCGCTCGGTGGACTCCCCCACGCTCCAGACCATGACTTCCGAGCCGTTCGAGCCCGAGGCTTCCACAATCGTGTCGCCGGCCGACGGAAGCGAGGCCAAGGTGCTCGACGTGGTGCTTGAATGGGCCAACACCACCATGGAATATTTCGGCAAAATCACCTACGACGTCTTCTTCGGAGAGAACGCGGAGGCCCTCGAGCCTATCGCCTCGGGCATCACCGAAACCAGACTCAATCCCGGCACACTTGAGGAAAACAAGACCTACTACTGGAGGGTGGACGCATCGAACGACAACGGCACCACACGGGGCGATGTATGGTCGTTTACCGCTATCCCGGGCGGAGTGCTGTTCTACACAGATTTCCACACCACACCCGCCTCGTTCGGGGAGTCGGAATGGGGCACCATAATCTCCGGCAACCAGGCCGACATAATGCGAGGAGTGAAAGACGAGGTGCAATTCGACAATCTCGTGATGGGCACCGACGGCGGCCGCCTGGTGGCATTCGGAGCCCTCTCCCCCTATGCCTCCTACTCCACCGAAGACAACGGCGCCTCCAAAAACGCTGTGGGTTTCATCGGCAAACAAGGCAATGTGGACAAATGCTACATACAGGTCAACGACATAGAAGGACCTTGGAAAATCACCCTCTACTGCGGCAACTCCGACAAGAGCGCGCAGTCGGTGAAACTGAGCACGGGGACCGACGTGAACGGCGACGGAGCAGTGGACGACAACGACGACCTCGCCACCTTCAAGTTCAGGGCCTCGGAGAAAAAGACCTTCAAGTTCACACATGTCTATGAGGGGACCGACCTCTGCAACGTGCGCATCGACCGCGCCTCTCTTGCCGGGAAGGGGATCAATTTCCATGATATACTTATCGAACGATATGTGGACGGAGGGGATGCCGTGGAAGGCATCCATGACAACGCTTTGGCAAGACCTGAAGTGTGCGTGCATGGCGATGCAGTCAGCATCAACGGGCTCGACGGCACAGGCCACGTGAACGTCTACGACATCTCCGGGCGTCTGATCCTCAGCCAGCGCGCGGTGAGGGGAAGCCTGGGTCTCACCCCCGGACACGGGGTCTTCATCATCCATGCCGACGGCATGATTCCAGTGAAGGTCTCGATACCTTAAAACATATAAACAAACTACATAAGTGAGCAAATCTCTCGTAGCCCGCTATCTCTGGATAGTCGACACCATATTGAAATACCGCCGCATCTCGCGCAAGCAATTCAACGAGCTCTGGAAGAAGTCCAAATTCTCAGACGGGGACCCCATGGCAGAACGCACCTTCTACCATTACCGCCGCGGAATCGAGGACACATTCAACATCGACATTGTCTGCGACCGTCAGGGATACTACTACATAAACGCCGAGGACTCGCCGGAGGTGAGACAATACACCGACTGGATCCTCGACAGCAACGCCACCACCAACGCGCTCCAGGAACTCGGGAGCGCGTCGGGGCGTGTGGAGATGGAGGAAGTGCCCTCGGCAAGGGAGTTTCTGCCGGTGGTGTCGGAAGCAATGCGAGGCAACTGCAAGGTGGTGTTCACATATGCCGGATTCACCAAGTCGCGTCCCGAGGTGGGAATACTCTTCTCTCCCTACTTTCTGAAGATCTACAAGCAGCGCTGGTATATGTTCGGGGAGAAAGACGGCGGCGGGATGCGCACCTACGCCCTCGACAGAGTGACGGAGATGGAGATAGCCGACGCCCGCTTCAAGATGCCGCGCGACATCGACATGTCGAAATATTTCGGCAATATCATCGGCGTCACCACCTCGCATGCCGACATCCGCGACGTGATCATCCGCACCACATCGACCCGCGCCAAATATCTCCGCGCCCTGCCGCTGCACCATTCGCAATGCGAGGAGGTGCACGATTTCTACTCGGTGTTCAGATACCGGCTTAAGCTCAACTACGAACTGGTCAGCGAACTCATGGCCATGGGTCCGGACGTGATCGTTGTGGCCCCGCGCGAACTGCAGCTTATGATCACCAACAGGCTCAGGGAAACACTCAACAACTACCGGCAGCAATAACCGATTCAAGTTTCGCTCTCGCTCAACTTGAAGGTTATGAGGTTATGAGGTTAGTTTATCCGGTCGGTTATCAGGCCAGCCTGCGAAGTCAGTTTGTGATGAAACCACATCTGATATTTTTATGAATTAAGTTTTTAAAACAACACAACTAAGACACCACAATACAAACTACATCATCATGACTGTAAGACATCTCGCCGCCACAGCACTGGCCCTTCTCGTAAGCGCCGCCGCATATGCGGCGCCAAGGGAGAAATTCAACTTCAACAGCGGATGGAGACTCGCCACCGGCGATTTCCGCTCGGCCGAGACTCCTGACTTCGACGACTCCGGATGGGAGAGCGTCACTCTCCCCCATGCCTTCAATGAAGACGAGGCTTTCCGCAAATCGATCGAGAAACTCACCGACACGGTGTGCTGGTACCGCAAGCATTTCAGAGTGCCCGACATGAAGGACAAAAAGGTGTTTGTCGAGTTTGAGGGCGTGCGCCAGGGGGCGGACTTCTATCTCAACGGACACCGTCTCGGACTTCACGAGAACGGAGTTATGGCCGTGGGATTTGACCTTACGCCCTATATGCGCGAAGGCGACAACGTGATAGCGGTGAGAGCCGACAATGACTGGAAATACCGCGAGCGCGCCACCAACGAGACCTACCAGTGGAGCGACAGGAACTTCAACGCCAATTACGGCGGCATTCCGAAAAACGTGTATCTGCACGTGTCGTCGCCCGTATATCAGACCCTGCCGCTCTACAGCAACCTCGGCACCACGGGAGTCTACGTCTACGCCTCCGATTTCAACATAAAAGGGGGCAAGGCGAGAATCACAGCCGAGTCGGAAGTCAAGAACGAGACCGACCGGCCCGAGACCTTAGGCTACAGGGTGAGCATCACCGATGTGGAGACAGGCAAGACCATCAAGACCTTCTCAGGCAAGAAGACCACCGTGGCGCCAGGAGCCACCGCCACGCTCAAGGCGTCGGCACCCGTGTCGGGCCTTAATTTCTGGAGCTGGGGCTACGGCTATCTCTACGATGTGAAGACCGAACTCATAGACTCGAAGGGGAAAGTTATCGACGACGTGGTGACACGCACCGGCTTCCGCAAGACACGCTTTGCAGACGGGAAGATATGGCTCAACGACCGCGTGCTGATGATGCACGGCTACGCCCAGCGCACATCCAACGAATGGCCTGCGGCAGGCCTGTCGGTGCCGGCATGGCTCAGCGACTATTCCAACGACCTGATGGTGCAGTCGGGCGGCAACCTCGTGCGCTGGATGCACGTGGCACCCTGGAAGCAGGATGTGGAATCGTGCGACCGCGTGGGCCTGATCCAGGCGATGCCCGCAGGCGACGCGGAGAAAGACCGCGACGGACGCAAATGGGAGATGCGCGAGGAAGTGATGCGCGACGCCATCATCTACAACCGCAACAACCCCTCGATCCTCTTCTACGAATCGGGCAACAGAGCCGTGAGCCCCGAACATATGGCGGCGATGAAAGCGATACGCGACAAATACGACCCGCACGGAGGGCGCGCGGCGGGCTGCCGCGAGATGCTCGACGTGGACATAGCGGAATATGGCGGCGAGATGCTGTATATCAACCGCTCGGGCAAGCATCCGATGTGGTCGATGGAATACTGCCGCGACGAGGCCCTGCGCAAATACTGGGACGAGTATTCCTACCCCTACCACAAGCAGGGCGAGGGTCCGCTCTACCGCAATGCCCCCGCGCGCGAATACAACCAGAACCAGGACCTTTTCGCAGTGGAAATGGTGCGCCGCTGGTATGACTACTGGCTTGAGCGCCCGGGAAGCGGAAAGCGTTCGAGCAGCGGAGGGGCCAAAATCATATTCTCCGACACCAACACCCACTACCGCGGCGCGGAAAACTACCGCCGCTCGGGAGTGACCGATCCGATGCGCATCGAGAAAGACGCATTCTTCGCCCACCAGGTGATGTGGCTCGACGCATGGGTGGACAACGAGGGACAGCGCACCCACATCGTGGGGCACTGGAACTATCCTGAGAAGACAGAAAAGCCGGTGTATGTGGTCTCGAACGGCGATGACGTGGAACTCCTGCTCAACGGAGAATCTCTCGGACACGGCAAACGCGACTACAACTGGCTCTTCACCTTCGACAAGGTGTCCTACCAGCCCGGCGAACTCGTCGCCGTAAGCCGCGACGCCGAAGGCAACGAACTCAGCCGCGACACCCTCACCACGGCCGGAGAGCCGGCACGCATCCGCCTCACCGCCATCGAGAATCCCGAGGGATTCCACGCCGACGGAGCCGACATGGCGCTGCTGCAGGTGGAAGTGACAGACGCGCAGGGACGCCGCTGCCCGCTCGACAACCGCATGATTAACTTCACGGTGGAGGGACCGGCCGAATGGCGCGGCGGCATAGCGCAGGGACCGGACAACTTCATCCTCAGCAAGAGTCTTCCGGTGGAATGCGGAGTGAACCGCGCCCTGCTCAGAAGCACCACCACTCCGGGCGAGATCAAAATCACCGCCACTGCGTGGGATCTTCCTTCCGAATCGATCACACTGACCACGGTGCCGGTGGAGGTCGCCGACGGCCTCTCGGCCTATATGCCCTCGCGCAGCCTGAAGGGACATCTCGGCATGGGCCCGACACCGCAGACCCCATCCTATAGCGACCGGCTCACCGACGTGCCGGTGAAGAGCATCGAGGCCGGAAGCAACCAGCAGGACGCAATGCTCTCGCGCGATGACAACGAGAAGTCGCAATGGATATCAGACGGCAATCTCTCCAACGCCTGGATCACCTACAATCTGGAGCGCAAGGCGGAGATCTCCGACATCACCCTCAAGCTGGCGGGCTGGCGCAAACGCACGTATCCGATCGAGGTGTACGCAGGCGACACGCTGATATGGAAAGGCTGGACCCCGAAAGGACTCGGCTATATCCATATACGTCCGGAAGAGAAAGTGGCAAGCGACCGGATCACGATACGACAGGTGGGCGGCATGACCGAGAAAGACGCCTTCTCGATGAAGGAACTCGCAGGCGGACCTGCCAGCGACCTCGATATCCGCCCGGCCAAGGAATACCAGCTCGCCATAGTGGAAGCGGAATTCCTCGAGGACGCCAAGTGACATCACATATCCGCATATCAAGCGGTACCCCAGGGTCAGGGCGCGCCATACGGCGTGCCCTGACTGCATAGGGACATTGACATGACAGGCAGCGGTTTTGGCTGAAGATTAAGCGGTGTTCGTAGAGCAAATACTTGACGGTACATGTTTTTTTTGTATTTTTGCGAATGAATCTTTTTACGAATTGAAAAAAACAACAGGAATTGTGAAATTGACCAACAACAAACGGATCGAATCGCTTATATATGCGTCGCTATGGCTTCTCGCCATAGTGCTCTTCCTGCTCGACATAATCCGGGAGAGAAGCTACACCGACTTGCCCCTGCTTGATATCGGAGTCATCGGCGGACTGGCGGCCAAGATATTGCCGTTTCTGGTACTTTTCACGGTCAACAACCACATACTGATACCCCGGCTGCTGAAACGGGGGCGCTACGGAGCATACTTCATGCTTGCCACAGCCCTTATCGGCATCATATGGATATGGCAGCGATTCCAGTTTCTGGGATTCATCGCATACTACGGCGTTCCGGAACATCCACGCCACCCGGGTCCAGACCCGATACTGCCGCTCCCACTCTATCTGAACGTGATCTACGACTTGCTTATCGTCGGCGTCAACCTCGCCATATCCCTGCTGTTCCAGCATTTCGAGGACCGTCTGCGGCAGGAGCAGCTGATGAAGGACAACGCAGAAAACCAGCTCACCTATCTCAAGGCCCAGATTAACCCCCATTTCTACATGAACATGCTCAACAATATCCACGGCATGATCGAGATAGACGCGCCCAAAGCCCAGGAGATGGTGCTGGAGATGTCGGCCCTGATGCGCTATATGCTCTACGACAGCAGCAGACCCCGGATAGAATTGAAGTCGGAAGTGGAATTCATCCGCAACTATCTCAACATCATGAGGGTCAGATATCCGGAAGACACGGTGGAGATTACGGCAAAGTTTCCGGAGACTCACGAGACAGCAGGGATAATGGTGCCACCGCTTCTCCTGCTCGTCTATATCGAAAACGCGTTCAAACACGGCATCTCCTATTCGGGCGACAGTATCGTCGCGATCAATCTCTCGGTCAACGACGGGCGGATACGGTTTCTCTGCTCCAACACCATCAGGGAGACAGTCTCAGGAAGCGGACGCGAGGGGATAGGGCTTGTCAATGCCCGGCAGCGCATGGATATAATCTACGGCGACAGATACAGTCTCGACATAAGGTCGGACGGACAGACATACACCATAAACCTCACCTTGCCCTATGAAGTTACGGACACTGATAATAGATGATGAGCCGATAGCGCTGGAGAAACTGCGCAATTATGTGGGAAAAGTGGCATTTCTCGAACTCGCCGCCGCCTGCCGCAACGGAGTCGAGGCTTCCGCCGCCATGGCAGGCGGCGGCATCGACGTGGTATTCACCGACATCAACATGCCCGACATGACCGGGCTTGAATTCATCGGTTCGCTCTCCAGCCAGCCGCTGGTGGTATTCATCACCGCATATGCGGACTACGCGGTGGACAGCTACCGGTATCCTACGGTGGACTATCTGCTGAAACCCTATGGATTCGCCGACTTCCAGCGAGCGGCCAACAAGGTGCTCGAGCGCTATAACCAGCTGAACGCACACGCCGCTGACCCTGTCTCTTATACACATGTCCGAGCCCACGAGACACTGAGCGATCTCGTATGCC
>ENA-UAPL01000786-UAPL01000786.1-human-gut-metagenome-genome-assembly--contig:-NODE-786-length-12295-cov-5.367892_pt1 | contig 12295 bp, 11 predicted proteins | sample MGYA00243480_ERZ654577 | MGnify/ENA primary metagenome ERZ654577 (study PRJEB26926, sample SAMN06164678) | human gut metagenome | biome: ENVO:00009003; feature: ENVO:2100002; material: ENVO:00002003...
GTCAATAGAAGAAATAGCCAACTACACGGGACGCAGTCTCTCCACGTTCAAACGGGATTTCAAGAAATATAGCAATCTCTCTCCACAAAAATGGTTGATACAACGCCGTCTTGAAACCGCGCACGAGTTGATAAGGAGAGGTGGACGCAGAGTGTCGGATATTTGTTTTGAAGTGGGCTTTAAAAACCTTTCTCACTTCTCGAAGATATATAAGGGAATGTATGGGGTGCCTCCGACAGAGGAAATATAAGAAAATATCGTGAGCCTTACAATTTTTGACATTGCAAGGCTTTTTTTATTTATGACCTTCTGGACAAAACACTTTGAGCCGTGCAACAAAGTCCATGTATCCTGTTTCACGTACCTTTGCCGCAGAATATTAAAAACAAATAAGTTATGAACGATATTTTTGCAAAAGATTTAAGCGGTGAGATGGTTTCACCTAATGAGCCGGGCTATGACGAATTGATAACTGACATCTTCGACACAATGAAGACTGCAACCGAAATGAATACAGGTTATCACACTCCCGAAGTAGTGCATGAATATATGGGACGTATTTTGGGTAAGGAACTGGATGCAAGTACCACCGTTCTGCCACCACTCTACATCGATTATGGAAAACCCGTAACTATCGGTAAAGGATGCTTTATCCAGCAATGCTGCACATTTTTCGGACGAGGTGGGATTACGATAGGCAATGAGGTGTTTATCGGACCGAAAGTGAATCTGATTACGATTAACCATGACGTGAATCCGGAGAATCGTAATGCTACATACGGTCGTCCGATTGTGATTGAAGACAAGGTTTGGATAGGGTATAAATTCCACGATACTACCGGGCGTTAAGATTGGTTACGGAGCCATTGTGGGAGCTGGTAGTGTGGTAACAAAGGATGTTCCTGCTATGACAATTGTGGCCGGCAATCCTGCACGGATCATCAAAAGGATATTTCCTAATTCCGTACCAACTAACAATCATTTAAAGAAGCACTTTTTAAAAGAACTTTCGGAAGTATGAAAATATTACATGACAATGTCGGGACGGAATGTAGTAAAATCGGTCTGTACCCGCTCAGGAGATAGCTGTGACACAACTTTTGTAGGGCTACACCCTTTTTTGTGGATGGTGTAGCCATCACCTTCAAAGGGTGTAGCCATCCGGGGGAAAGGGTGTAGCCCTGCTAGGAGGATGGTTTACTAATAACGGGGAGTGATGAATGTTTTTTGACAAGTAATTCCACATGCTGTCTACAGATTAGACTACGCCTGTTTTCTGGAAGGCTTGTGTACGGTCAGAAGTTCATTCAGGAAACCACTTTTTGGTATTATTTGCCATCCGTACCAGCATAAGCATTACCGGAACCTCCACAAGTACACCCACAACAGTGGCCAATGCAGCACCGGATTGTAAGCCAAAAAGAGATATGGCCACGGCCACAGCCAGTTCAAAGAAATTACTTGCACCGATCATTCCGGCCGGAGCAGCCACATTGTGGGGTAATTTCCACCATTTCGCCCATCCATAAGCGACAAAGAAAATCAGGATTGTTTGCAGGACAAGCGGGATGGCTATCAAGAGAATATGTAAGGGGTTATTCAATATTGTTTCCCCTTGAAAAGAAAACAGGATAATAAGCGTCAAAAGTAATCCTCCAACCGTATAGTTATCAAATTTACGGATAAATACATGGTTGAAGTATTCTATTCCTTTTCGTCTGATAACCCATGTCCGGGTTATCACTCCTGCTGAAAGCGGAATGACAACGAACAACAATACGGATAGAAACAGTGTATCCCACGGAATTATGACACCGCCGACACCCAATAATAAGGCAACAATAGGAGCAAAAGCAACTAATATTATCAAGTCGTTTACAGCTACCTGCACCAGCGTGTAGGCGGCGTCACCTTTTGTTAAATGACTCCATACAAAGACCATCGCCGTACAAGGAGCTGCCCCAAGCAAGACCGCACCTGCCAGATATTCTTTGGCTAAATCTTCGGGTATAAAAACCTTGAAGATGGCATAAAAGAATAAATAGGCTATTCCAAACATTGTAAAAGGCTTTATAAGCCAGTTCGTAACGCAAGTAACGATTATCCCTTTAGGGCGTTTACCCACATTCTTAACGCTCTGAAAATCTACTTTCAGCATCATGGGATAGATCATCAACCATATTAGAATTGCCACAGGTATAGAAACATTGGCGTATTCAAATTTGCTCAAGGTTTGCGGTATCACCGGAAGCCATTGGCCCACGGCAATTCCGGCAATAATACACAAGGTAACCCATAGGGTAAGATATCGTTCAAAAAATCCAATTCCTTGCTTCTTTTCCATTATACGTTTCTCCATTCTATCAGGGCTGCATTGCCCTGTGATAATTGCTCTACTTTCTTAATCCAAGCTAATTCGTTTTGCGCTTTCGCTTTCAGGAACGAATTTTTAGTCTCTGTTAATGAGAGGCAAGCATTTACCACCCACCATTTATTGTTTATCCCGGCACGTTGTAAATCCATCTGAAGACGTTCCGCTTCGAAGACAGGGGTTGCTTCGGGTAAAGTAACAATCACTACTTCCGTCTCCTTTGAATTACGTAGGCGAGGTAACAGATTGGCTACTGCCCCCATGACTTCTCCTTGGGTACGTTCAACCTCTTTATGATAACTTTGAGTGGCGTCCAAAAGCAATAAAGTATGCCCTGTTGGTGCGGTATCAATCACAACAATCTCAGTTTCAGCCTTATCCACAATCTCGGCAAAAGCCTTGAATACTGCAATCTCTTGTGTGCAGGGAGAGCGTAAATCTTCCTCTATGTACTCCATGTCTTCAGCGGTGACTGCTTCGGCTGCTTTGCTGCGGACTTCGTTCTTGTACTTCTCTAAGACCTCAGCTTCATCAATCCGGCTTACCGTGATACCGGCTCTTACGGCAAGTTCATAATTCAGATGGTTTGCCGGATCGGTAGTTGTCAAATGCACTTTGGCACCGAGCCGGGTTAATTTTAAAGCAATTTCAGTAGCTAATGTAGTTTTGCCTACGCCACCTTTTCCCATTGTAAAAATAACCCTTTTTCCGGATGTATAAAGATCATCCACCATTTCGTCCACATCTCTTGGGGCTGCCACAGGCTTATAATTTACCTCATTGAAAAGACTGTCGCTATACAGCATTCGACGGATATCCGCTATGCTGGATAAATTGTATGACCGCAAAGGAACATGATACAACGGATAACCGGATAGTTCCGCAGGCATACTTTGCAGGGCTTTCTGTTGTCTTTCATGTAGCTGACTGGAAACGCTGTCGTTTTTATCCAACTGTTTCAAAACACCGTTTATTATTAGTATCTGATTTTTAATTCCTAATAATTGCAGTTCGTGAGAAGAACGGGCGGCTTCTTTCAATGGCGCGATTTCGGGACGACTCACCAACATTAGCCGGGTTGTGCCCGTATCGGAAAGTGTTCCAACAGCCTTTTTATAAATTTCTTTTCGTTCTTCCAATCCTGATAACTGGCCTAGACAAGATGCGCCATGAGTACTTTCACTAATGAATGTGCTCCATGCTGATGGTAGTTGCAGCATCCGTAAAGTATGCCCTGTGGGAGCAGTATCAAAGATTATATGGTCGAACTCTAATTGCTTTTGAGCATCGGTAATGAAATCCGAGAACTCATTGAAAGCAGCAATCTCAACCGTGCATGATCCTGACAGTTGTTCTTCCATGTTTTGGATAACACTTTCAGGCAATTTTCCCCTGAAAGGTGCGATCACCCTTTCCCGATATTCTGCCGCCGCCTGTTCTGGATCAAGATTGACAACTGTCAAGCCCGGTATTTCTGTAATCTCTGAACCGTGCCCGTTAAGTGATTGGTTGAAGACGTCCTGTAAGTTGGAAGCAGGGTCGGTACTGATAAGAAGTATTTTCTTACCCTTGTCTGCTAATCCCACAGCCGTAGCGCAAGCGATAGATGTTTTTCCAACCCCTCCTTTTCCTGTGAAAAAGAGATATTTTGTAAGGTCAATATCTGATAAATTAAATGCTTTCATTGTGATGTTATGTTTTTTTCTTTCAAATATTATTTTGTAGACATGAAGTCTAAATTTATGCCGGTCCATTCACTCATCTGTCGGGTGGTGGGGTAGGTTTTAGATATAGCTACTTCACCATCCACCAGGGTAATGGGCAATGCTTCTGCACCGTATTTTTGAAGATAATCATTTATGGTCTGATTGCTTACATATATCTGAGGCTCGTCCCTCAGATTATGGCGGATAACCGTTATTCCTTGTCTTTTTAATGTTTCTATAACGACAGCAATCCGCATTAATTCAGGATTGATGTTTGTTCCACACAAACCCATAGGACAACACATCGCCGGGTCGAAAATTTCTATCTTTTTCATCTTTACTGTTGATTTGATTTGATTGTTAAAACTTACTTTATAGATAATACATGACTGCATAATAAATCCCCACCGCAATAAAGAGGATGGCGACCACTTTACGAAACCATTTCTCGAATACTTGTATTCTGTTATAGAGCTTGCCTAATCCGGCAACACTATATGCCAATACCCAGGCTACGAGGATAACAGGTAATCCGGTTGCAATCGCATAAACCACCGGTAAAAGATAGCCGCCTGTTTCTGCTGCCGACATTGGCATAAGCATGCCGAAATAGAATATTCCGCTTGTAGGGCAGAAAGCAAGGGAAAATAAGATTCCTAAGAATAGTGCACCCCAGCTTCCTTTTGTTTTTCTCTTCAGCTTATTCCCGCTAAAGTTGATTTTAGGCAAATTGAGCTTGATGATGTCGAGCATATAAACACCAATCACTATTAATAGCGGGGCAATTAGCATTTCTCCATACTTGCTTACAACCTTTTGTACGGAAAACATACTTGCACCTTCGCGGAGAATGGGAATAAGGATAAACCCAAGAACCGTATAAGTTATTATTCGGCCTAAAGTATAAAGCAAACCATTAATAAATATACAGTGGTGGTTTTCAATATCCTTGCCGATAAATCCTATCGCTGTTATATTAGTAGCTAACGGGCATGGGCTTATAGCTGTTAATATTCCAAGTATAAAAGCTGTTATGGCAGGAATGGAAGTACTGTCTAATATTGATTGAAGAAAGTCCATTGGTATCTTATTTTAGCAATTCATCAATTTTATCTTTTATACCATTCTTAAATTTGCCGGGATGACTTTTTGCATTGGCAAAACTAAACTCTGTCATATTATTGACCTTCTCCTGACCGCTCTTCCATCCATTTACAAACAAGGACGACCATGTCACTTCGTACTTATCTGCGATCGGCTCATTCTTCTTTTGAGAAATATCAATTATCCTATAGACGATTCTTCCCGATACTATTTCCTTTGAATAAAGACTGTCTAAAAGTGCTTTTGTGTTAGTTTCAATAGCCCGGCAGGTTATACATCGTTGTGCTCCATGAAAATAAAGCACTTCCACGCGGTCATTCTGCATAGTTTCGCTGTTTGCTGTTTCTGTTTTCTCTTTGGCTCCATTTCCGCAGGAAATTAAAATAATTCCTGCAATGAATACATGGAATAACTTTTTCATGGCATGTAATTATTGGGTTAGTAATTCTTTTACCTCTTTCAATGACAGCTGTTTACCTGCCGAAACGACTTTCCCGTCTATAACCAAGGCCGGAAGGCTTAATATATTATATTCGATGATTTTCAATAAATCTTCCTCTTTTACCAAAGTGGCATCACTTCCTAATTCTGCAATAGCCTGTTGGGTGGTTTCGTACAAAGTTTTGCAACTGGGGCAACCTGTACCTAATACTTTAATTTCCATTATCAGATAGCTTTAAAATGAATAATATACATAATCGTAGTTCGTAGAATAACGAACATTGTTTATAAAAAAAGGTGCTGTTTATTCACAGCACGAAGTACATTTACACTCATTGAAGAATCCGGTAAACAACTTGCGGGCAAGTTCCCAGTTTTCACGGTTAATGCAATACTTGACTTTCGGTGTTTCTATTTCACCTTGAATCAGTCCGGCATCTTTCAGCTCTTTCAGGTGTTGGGAAACTGTCGCTTTGGCTATTGGCAGTTCTTCGTGAATGTCTCCGAAGTAGCAACTTTCCTGCCTGGTTAAAAAATTAAGGATAGCCATTCTTGCAGGGTGTCCCAGTGCTTTTGCAAAGCGAGCTATCTGTTCCTGCTCTGTTGTGTACTGTTTGGTTTTCACTTTATATCTCTTTTATTTGTTGTTCGCAAAACAACGAACAATATTTGAAATAGCAAAATAAATACGGTTATTTTTTAGATTAATTAAATGAATATTTGTCTTGCGGGGATTTTAATCTCTCTGTTTTTAAAGAATCCCCTTACTAATACCCGCATGTCGGTGCTATTTACATATACATGTTGGCTATACTTACATGTACATGTAAGTATCTTCATCTTTTAAAAAAGTATCGTTTTTGGTTTAAAGATATTGTGATTTAAGTGCTATCCGCATGGGATTCTATCAAATTTTACTTATTTTTGCATAGAACTTCTTGCAGAAGTAACCTTTAACCAATCGAAACTCAGATGAAGAAAATATTCACATCCTTATATCTATTATGTTGTGTATGTATGTGTCAGCTCCATGCCGCCAACAATGTTGTAGACTCCCTCTTATCCCAACTGGATCATGTAATTCAAAACCGCCATGTATACATTGAGCAAAAAGAAAAGAAACTGAACGACCTGAGACAAGCCTTGAGACAACGCATTTCTGATGAAAATCGCTTTACCCTGTTGGGGGAATATTTGGATGAATATCGTTCCTACAACACTGACTCTTCGCTTTACATCTCACGCGAGAGATACCAGGTAGCCCTGCGACTGAAAAACAAGGAACATCAGGACAACGCCCTCATGAACACTGCCGAGATTATGGGCACGGCAGGCATGTATAAAGAAGCAGTTGACCTGATGCACAACGTACAAATCAATTATCTATCGGATGACCTGCACCCGTATTATTACCATATTTACCGTACAGTTTATGGGCTCATGGCCGATTACGCCGTTACGGAACAGGAGAAGAAACTCTATGCCGAGATCACGGATAGATACCGTGACTCCCTGTTACTGGTCAACAAAGACAATCTTTTGGTGTACACGCTGATTCAGTCCGACCAGCACAATGTGCGGGGCGAGTTCGATAAAGCCATCCAGTTATTGATCGACTATCTGGCAGGACAGATAGACAATGTGCACGATGTGGCAATCTGTGCCTACACTTTATCAGAGTCATACCGCCTGAAAGAAGACACTGAAAAAGAGAAGGAGTATTTGATTCTTTCCTCCATTGCAGATATGAAGTCTGCAGTGCGCGAATATATTTCTTTGAGGAAACTGGCTGTGTTGCTCTATCAGGAAGGAGACATAGACCGTGCCTATTCGTATTTGAAACTGTGTATGGACGATGCCGTGTTCTGCAACGCCCGGTTACGTATTCTGGAAATCCTGCAAATCTTCCCCCTCATCAACGACACTTACCAGCAAAAGGCTGAAAAACAACAGGAACAAATGAAATGGGCGTTAATCTCTATCAGCCTGCTGTCCATTTTCCTACTGATCGCAATCTTCTATGTGTATAAGCAGATGAAACGCGTAGCAGCTGCACGCCATGAAGTGATAAATGCCAACAAGCGTCTGAAAGAATTGAATGAAGAACTCCACCGCTACAATCTGCAACTGAAAGAAGCCAACCACATCATTGCCGAAAACTCCTACCTGAAAGAGGAATACATCGGCCGCTATATGGACCAGTGTTCCGTATATTTGGAAAAGATGGACAACTATCGCCGTTCGCTGGGCAAGATAGCCGCTACGGGCAAGGTAGATGAGCTATACAAAAACATCAAATCTTCTAAGTTCATAGAAGAGGAGCTGAAAGAGTTTTATGCCAATTTTGATAATACCTTCTTGCAACTGTTTCCCACTTTTGTAGAAGACTTCAACACCCTGCTTGCTGAAGGGGAGCAGATTTACCCCAAGGCCAACGAACGAATGAGTACCGAACTGCGTATCTTCGCCCTTATCCGTTTGGGAATTACCGACAGTGTGAAGATTGCCCAATTCCTGCGCTATTCTGTGACTACCATTTATAATTACCGTACCAAAGTTCGTAATAAAGCTGCGGGCGACCGTGACCAACTGGAACAGGAAGTAATGAAAATAGGTAAGTCGAGAGACTAAAACCACACTTTTAAGGCATATAAGTGTCTTTTTTACGCTTATATTTTTACTACTTTTTTGGTACAATGCATCTTTTTGATAGTGTTGATTATTAGTGTTTTATACCTTGTAAAACGTCTTAAGCTACTACTTTTTCACTCTTTTCCCCCTTATTGCTTCCTCTTATCCGATACATTTGCATTGTTCCTTCCACGGAGGGGACAAATGCATGTGAATCTATATTTTTATTACTAACTTTAAACTCTTATATTATGCAAAAGTACAAAATGCCGATCAGGCTTCGAATCATGGTTTGTCTGATAGGAATGTTACTTCCGATGTGCATGTTCGCACAGCAAATCGCAGTACAAGGTGTAGTGAAAGACCAGACCGGAGAAACCGTTATCGGGGCCAGTGTGGTGCAGAAGAACACAATGAACGGTACGATAACGGGTATTGATGGCGATTTCTCGCTGAATGTGCCTTCGGATGCCGTTATAGTAGTTTCATTCGTAGGCTATAAGTCTTTGGAAGTTCCCGTAAAAGGACAGAAACAGATTATGGTAACACTCTCGGAAGACAGTGAGATGCTGGACGAAGTGGTGGTTATCGGTTATGGAACCATGAAGAAAAGTGACCTCACCGGTGCTGTTTCCTCCTTGGGAAGCAAGGACATCAAAGATGCTCCAGTTTCTAATCTGGGACAAGCCATTCAGGGCCGCATCTCCGGTGTGCAGGTAGTGGATGCCGGAAAGCCCGGCGATAATGTATCTATCAAGATTCGTGGTCTGGGTTCCATTAACAACTGCGATCCGCTGGTGGTGATTGACGGTGTGCCTACCGACCTGGGTCTGTCTTCACTGAACATGGCGGATGTGGAACGCCTGGACGTATTGAAAGACGCATCAGCTACAGCCATTTACGGTTCGCGTGGAGCCAATGGGGTAGTGATGATCACCACCAAGCGTGGAACGGAAGGGAAAGGCAAATTGTCGGTATCGGCTAATTGTGCTTTCCAGAATGCCACGAACGTTCCTTCTTTGCTGAACGCAAGCCAGTATGCCGATTTGAGTAATGATATGATGGTGAACAGCGGTCGCAACCCGAACCCGAATTGGGCAAATCCTTCGGAACTGGGTGCTGGGACCGACTGGATGGACGAACTGCTGCGCACGGGTGTGATGCAGAACTATACGGTAAGTTATTCCGGAGGAAATGAGAAGTCTCATTATTATGTGTCCGGTGGTTTTCTCGATCAGTCGGGTACAGTGCGCAGTGTAAACTATCGCCGTTTTACGTTTCAGTCCAACAGCGACGCGCAGGTGCTGAAGTGGTTGAAGTTCTCCAATAATATCACTTTCAGTACTGATACGAAGGATTCGGGCAGCTACAATATCGGTGATGCATTGAAGGCTCTTCCCGTTCTTCCGGTGAAGAATGAAGACGGTTCATGGAGTGGTCCGGAAGGTAATTCGGAATGGTACGGTAGCATCCGCAATCCGATAGGGCCTACGCAACTGAACAAGAGTCAGACGAAAGGTTATAACTTCCTTGCCAACCTGACGGCGGAACTGACTTTTACCAAATGGTTGAAATTCAAGAGTACTTTCGGTTACGATGCCAAATTCTGGTTCATCGATAACTTCACGCCGAAATATAACTGGAAACCTATTCCGACGGAAGAAACTTCACGCTACAAGAGCGATAATAAATCATTCACTTATCTGTGGGATAACTATTTCCTGTTCGACCATACCTTTGCAGAAAAGCATCGTGTGGGAGTAATGGCGGGTTCGTCTGCACAGTGGAATGAGAATGATTACCTGAATGCGCAGAAGAACGTCTTCATGTTCGACAATGTGCATGAAATGGATAACGGTCAGGAGATGTACGCCATTGGTGGCAGTTCCAATGAATGGGCGTTGCTCTCTTACATGGCACGTATCAACTACTCTTACGAAGACCGCTATATGCTGACGGCAACTGTCCGTCGTGATGGTTCCAGTCGTTTCGGTAAAAAGAACCGCTGGGGTACTTTCCCTTCTGTATCTGCCGCATGGCGCATTTCGCAGGAAAGCTGGTTCCCGAAGAACGACGTTGTGAACGACCTGAAAATACGTGCAGGATATGGAGTGACGGGTAGCCAGGCAAGTGTCGGTAATTATAGTTACCTGGCATCTTACAACACCAGTGTATATCCATTCGGAACAACGAGCGGCAATCAGACCGCATTGGTTTCCTCTACGCTTGCCAATCCTTACATTCATTGGGAAGAGGTGGCACAGACGAATATCGGTTTTGATGCTTCCCTGTTCAATTCACGGATCGTATTCTCACTGGATGCTTATCTGAAAGAGACAAGGGATATGCTGGTAAAGGCATCCATCCCCATCACATCGGGATTTGAAGATACCACCACCACTTATACGAATGCCGGTAAAGTGCGCAATCAAGGTTTGGAAATGAGTCTGCACACTATCAACCTGACTGGAGAACTGGGCTGGGAAACGAACGTGACCGCCACGTACAATAAGAATAAGATTAAGGACCTGAACAGCGCGGTTCCTTACTATATCAACCAGATCAATAACTCGTATGTGACGATGCTGGCAAAAGACTATCCGATTAATGCCTTCTACGGCTACGTGACGGACGGCTTGTTCCAAAATCAGGCGGAAGTGGATGCGCATGCCGTGCAGCCGGGAGCTGAACCGGGCGATATCCGTTTCAGGGATTTGAACAACGACGGTGTCATCAACGACAGTGACCGCACGGTGATTGGCAATCCCAATCCCAGTTGGTTCTTCTCAATGAACAATAACTTGTCTTATAAAGGATTTGAGCTTTCCGTATTCCTTCAGGGAGTGGCCGGCAATAAGATTTATAACGCCAACAATATTGACAACGTCGGTATGGCTGCCGCATACAACCAGACGACTGACGTGCTGAACCGTTGGCGCGGGGAGGGGACAAGCTACTCCATGCCGCGTGCCGTGTTCGGTGATCCTAATCAGAACTGCCGTGTATCCGACCGCTTTGTAGAAGACGGATCTTACTTGCGTGTGAAGAACATCACACTCTCTTATACTTTCCCGAAACAATGGTTGCAGAAGTTACAGATAGAGAATGCACGCCTTTCCCTTTCCTGTGAGAATGTGGCTACCATTACCGGATATTCCGGCTTCGATCCGGAGGTGGATATCAACGGTATTGATTTATCCCGCTATCCCATTTCCCGTACATTCAGTGTAGGATTAAACTTTAACTTTTAAATAGATTCGGATATGAAAAAGATAACAAACTTACTATACGTGCTGGCTGTATTGATGCTGGTATCATGTAACGACTTCCTGGATAAGTCGCCCAAATATGCCGTTGATCCTGAAACAACCGTGACCGATGATGTGGCCGTGGCACTGACAAACGCTTGCTACAAGGCGCTTCAGTCTTCCAATCTCTACAATCAGCGTATGTGGTCGCTGGATATCGTTGCGGGCAACAGTCTGGTAGGTGCAGGCGGTGGTACGGACGGTCTGGAAACCATACAGGCATCCAACTTTATCACGCAGAGTGATAATGGGATGGCTCTGTATATGTGGCGTTCTCCGTGGGTAGGCATCGGGCAGTGCAACATTGTGCTGACCAGTCTTCCGCAGGCCGAAGCCGTATCGGAAAGCATAAAGAACCGTTGTATGGGTGAGGCATATTTCCTTCGTGCCCATTACTATTATATTTTAGCCCGTTTGTATGGCGGCGTTCCTTTGCGTCTGGAACCTTATACTCCGGGTGGATCTACTGCAATAGCACGCACTACGTTGGATCAGACTTATGAGCAGATCATTTCGGACTGTAAGAATGCAGTCGATTTGCTTCCGGCGAAAGCGGAATATAATGAAGAAGAAAAAGGACGTGCCTGTAAGGATGCCGCCCTTGCCATGCTGGCGGATATCTACCTGACACTGGCTCCCAACCATACGAGCTATTATGAAGATGTGGTGGAACTGTGCAATGAGATTACGAACCTGTCTCTTATACACATCTCCGAGCCCACGAGACACTGAGC
>ENA-UAPL01000788-UAPL01000788.1-human-gut-metagenome-genome-assembly--contig:-NODE-788-length-12281-cov-4.488140_pt1 | contig 12281 bp, 6 predicted proteins | sample MGYA00243480_ERZ654577 | MGnify/ENA primary metagenome ERZ654577 (study PRJEB26926, sample SAMN06164678) | human gut metagenome | biome: ENVO:00009003; feature: ENVO:2100002; material: ENVO:00002003...
GAGATCGCTCAGTGTCTCGTGGGCTCGGAGATGTGTATAAGAGACAGGAACAAGACTATAACAACCATCGCGGCTTCTCTGGTCATGATCTCCGGTTTTGCTGCAAAAGGCGCGAATGCAGATCAAATCCCTCCAGACGCCTTGACGGATGCCAGAGTAGAACGCTCCGCTTCAGATATGCTTGTCTCAATCACAATACACCCGGACGCTTTCTCCAAGAAATCAAACCGCGAGACCAGGATTTGCCCGATGCTGGTCAACGGACAGGATACCCTGCGCCTAAAGCCTGTGGTCGTGGCCGGACGCACCCGATACTTTCAGGACCTGCGGGATGATGGCAATTCCGCCGACTACACCCTGCTGCGCGCAGGAACCGAAACTCCGCTGCAATATTTCGCATCGTGCAAGTATGAGCAATGGATGGAGAAGGGCGCTCTCATCATCCAGAGCCGCACACTCGGATGCTGCGGCGACGACCTGACCGGGATGTCTTCCGCCACTCTCGAGACTTTCGACTACCGCCCCAAAGAACTGCATCCTGCCTACATTTACATCAAACCGGACCATGAACTCGTCAAGACAAGAATGGTGAAAGGCGAGGCTTACATCGACTTCCCCGTCAACAAAACAAACATATATCCCGACTACAGGCGCAATCCGGAGGAACTCGCCGCCATCCGCGCCACTATCGATGCCGTGCGCGCAGACAAAGATGTAAGCATCAGATCGCTCACCATAAAGGGTTACGCATCTCCGGAAGGTCCGTATGCCCTCAATGAACGTCTTGCAAAAGGACGCACGGAGGCTCTCATAAGATATGTAGACGATCTATACGATTTTCCTGCATCGACACTGCATTCCGAATGGGAGGCGGAAGACTGGAACGGTCTTGTGGCCAGACTTGAACACAGCGATATTCCCGACAAGGAAAAAATCATAGCGGTCGCCTCCGACTCTTCCATGCTGCCAGACTCGAGGGAAGCCGCCATAAAAAGAGACTTTCCCCAACAGTATGCCTACATGCTTGCCGACATATATCCGGCTCTAAGGCATACCGACTATAATGTGACTTATGTGGTGCGCGACTATTCCGATCCGAAGGAGATCGCTTCCATTATCTGGACAGCGCCTCAGAAACTATCGCTCGAAGAACTGTTTGCATACGCAAGGACCCTTGATGAGGATTCGCCGGAATTCAGCGATGTCATGGAGATAGCGGTCAGGATGTTTCCCGATGATCCGGTAGCCAATCTCAACGCTGCTACGACTGCCCTCAAACGTGGGGAATATCAGAAAGCCCGGACCTATCTCGGCAAATCCGGCGACAGACCGGAAGCTGTGTACACATCAGGAGTGCTTGAGGCGCTTGAGGGCAACTACTCAATCGCGGCTGCCCTTCTTGAAAAAGCGTCTGCCTCCGGCATAGAAAACGCCAACCATATACTCGCCGAAATGAAAGAATGGGGCTGGATTTAGGCCCTTCATAACGCACAGACATATTACTCTTCGGGAGGTGGTCTCTGACCACCTCCACACCCGACACATATCTTCAAAATCGCATCATTACATATTATCACATTGAGATACAACATATTAAACAACCAACCAAATATTCACCAAAAAACAACTCTTATGAACAGATCACAAATTCTCCTCGCGGGCATAGCGCTCCTTGGATCCGGACTGTGCTCTTGCTCGAGCGAAGAACCGGTAGTCAACACAGGAGAAGTGTCTGACAAGGATCAGTCACTTTATCTGAAAGTCGCCCTCAGGGACGTAAACAGCGCAACCCGTGCCGCTGACTCCGATGAATTCTTCGAGGCAGGAACCGAAGCTGAGAACAAGATCCAAAACCTGCAGTTCAAGTTCTACGACGCATCCGGAACCCAGATCTTCCAGCAGACCGTACAGAACATCGAATTCAAAGAAAATACGTGGAGCGTAGGCCAGATCGGTACGGCCACCATAAAAGTCGACGTGGAAAAAGGCAGCAACATGCCCGCCTATGTGGTATGCTTCGCCAACCCGGTAAACTGGACCGGTATCGAAAATACAACAAAGATGCAGGAACTCCGCAATGAGAAGCGAGACGGCTTCAAGGGAGCCCAGGGAAACTTTGCCATGAACAACTCCGTATTCTTCGGCACTGACCCCATCTCCAATTCGCAGGATGTAAAGATGGTCGGCGCACCTATACAGAAAGGTCAGCTCTTCACTTCCAAAGAAGCCGCAGAGGCAGCCGACGCCACACAAGGCAACGTGGTGGATATCTACATCGAGAGATACGCCGCTAAAGTTAAAGTAAGCGTTGCAGACAATGCTGTTGCAAACGCCACCGTCGGTGATTATACATTGAAATTCAACCCTGAATATGTCGGCATCACTGCCGATGCCGCCGATATGTATGCAGTGAAACGTTTCTCGACAACAGATGGCGACGACGCTCCTATTCCTTCTCTCGCAGATGTGAACAGGGATCTCGGCACATGGTCTACATGGAATGATGCGGCTCTCCATCGCAGCTACTGGGCCTGTTCTCCGGCTTACTACGCAACTGACTTCCCCTCAGTTGCCGACAATATCATTGATGTGGCTCCCAATGGAACTACAGGTGCCGGAGCAATCGTAGCACCTTACCAGCTGAAATATTACAGCTACAATCAGATCAAGAACAATGCAGGCAAAGATGGCGCCAAAGCTATAGCAGCGAATGGCGCTGATGTCAATCTCTACACGCTTGAGAACACCATGGGCGCAGCAGCATTTGCTTCGCGCAACCCCAAGGCTGCGGCTCCTTCAGTGCTCCTTGTGGGCAACACCACGCTGTCGGCAAATGGAACCGACCTTCCCGCCGGAACCTCTTTCTTTATCTGGAACAACAATATTTATTTCGGCACCACTGTGCCTACAGGAGCGGCCGCCAATGCCAGCACAATCATGAACGCCATGCTGGACGCCCAGACAGTGCTTGCAGCGGATGCTCAGGGCACTAAACTGACAGCCGCCGCACTCCAGAACTCCACAGTGGAAGTGGTTCACCCGGCGAAAGAGTTGCGTGAAGTGACCGGTACTCTTCTTTCCGAAGAACTTGTGACTCTGCAAATCACAAAGGTAGGTGCCAATGAGATATTCTATAAACCGACTGGCTCCGACACCTGGACTCCCCTCACTGATCAAGCTCTGAACTTCGTGAACCGTCAGCTTGCAGGTCAGCTCAACTATGCCCACGCCTACACAAGCGGCAAGTGCTACTACACTATTCCTATCCAGCACCTCGGCTACACGGAGAACACAGTAAATCCACCGCTGACTGACGGCAAGTTAGACTGGGCAAAGGTACGCGTCGGCGACTTCGGCCTCGTGCGCAACCATGTGTATGACATCAATATAACCAACATCAACGGATACGGCACAGGCATACTCAACCTTGACAATCCTATCGTGACTCCGATGGAAACAAACAGCTATTGGATCAAGTATAGCCTCAACGTGCTCAACTGGCGCATCGTGCCCACTCAGGAAGTGGTCCTTCCGTAATTGACGGACCGGTCAGGGCGGCATGACAGCCCACACATGCCATGCCGCCCACTCTTTCCTCTCTTGAATCATTTGCCACACACCTCTCCCGCTCCGGTGGCGGAGATGGGCCGAAAGACCCTGAAACACCTGAAAAGACTCCGGACTTCACGCACAATGAACCGGACCGATCAAACATGAACATAACGAGACCACACGCAGCAAATGTGCGGTCCTTAAGATATAAGAGTATTATGAAAATGTCGGACATAAACCACCTGTTGCCAACCAGGCTGCGTCATCTGAGTTTATCTCTGGTTGCGGTCGCCGGCATGGCATCCTGCGATTCCGTGATCTACGACGATGAGGGAGATTGCTCGGTACACTATCGAATAAGTTTCCGCTACGTTAAAAACATGCTGGGAGCCGATGCTTTCGGCCCGCAAGTGACAGACATAAATCTGCAGGTCTACGACCAGCACGGAAAACTCGTGCTCAGCAAGTCGGAAAAACGAAATCCGACAGAAGCAAACGATTTCCTGATGGAAGTCGATCTTCAACCGGGCACCTACGACCTGCTGGCATGGTGCGAGGGGGAATCGCTCAATCCGGACGCCACCCGCTTCAGCATCTCCGGAGGCGGCGAAGGAAACCTGACCGGTTGCTCCGCGAGCCTGCCACTTTCCGGATCGGGAAGCGATCTCTATTCCGACAGGGACATAACACGCCTTTATCATGGTTTCGCCGACGATGTGGTGTTTCCCGACACCTACGGGCAGGTAGACATAGCGCCCCTGTATCTCACCAAAGACACCAATCATATCACCGTTCTTATCCAGAACCTTGACGGAAGCGGCATCGACGAGACCGATCTCAGTATCTCTCTTGAGGCGGACAACAGCGTGATCGAATGGAACAATGATGTGGCCGGCGCTCCGGCGTTCGTCTACAGACCCTGGTGGCAGCAAAGCACCGTAATCTCGCCAGGCGAAGATACGGGCGTCGCACCTGACAGCCGCACTTCCGGACTTGCCTCCGGCGGAGAATATCACGGCCTTATGGCGGAATTGACCACAAGCCGCCTACTCAGCGACCGAGAGCAATACCTGACTGTCAAAAAAACTGAAACGGGAGAGACCTTGATACGCATTCCGCTCATTCAGTATCTTCTGCTCGTGAAAGGCAAATATCCCGGCGTAAAGACAGATCAGGATTATCTCGACGCATACGACGACTTCACGATGATGTTTTTCATGAGCGACGACCAGACATGGCTTAAGTCGCGTGTGATAATCAACGGATGGAGAATCGTGCCTCCTCAGGACACCGAACTTTGACAAAAAAATGAGAATGCGAATACCTAAACTCAAATGCAGGAGCATGCTCTCCGGAACTTTGCTCATGATCTTCTTATCGGGAGGATGCGTCAACGATTATGGCGACTGCAAGGACTCCTCTTCTCAGGAAGAGAGGTTCAACCTGCAGTTTTCAATCAGCACCGCCGCCAATCCGGGGCAGACACGCTCCGGATCGGAAGATGCAAGCCGTGCCGCCGATATCGAAGGCGAAGTCAGGGGAAGTGTCGCCGAAAACTATATCAATGTTGATGGCGGCGACATCATGTTTCTCCTTTTCGACGGAAACCGACAGTTTATACAGCAACTGCCGCTTTCCGACCTGAAGACCGTATATACAGCATCAGACTATAAGGAATACATATTCCACACCCCCGTCACCGCCCGATATTTCAAAGACAATATCGACAAAACGTTCTCATTCTACATCATGGTTCTCGCCAACGGACGGTCGATGGGTATGACATATCCCGAGCCTTACGAAGGAGAGACAATCAGTGAGATTGTGGAGGGAAGACTTGGCGACGCCGCTGCAAATCTGCTGACATCGCAGCCCAACACCTATTCGCTAATGAATGTAGCCACATGGGCTTCTCAATACTTTCCCATGGCCGGACTCCAGAAATTCACGGTGTCGGGACCCGAACTGAAGAAGGGAACCGAGGCCATCCCCTACAACATTTCAGCCAACGGAAAGAATATCAACATGCTGAGAGCCCTTACGAAGATTGAGGTGATAGATCATGTCAACTTCGAGGGACACTACAACGAATCCATACACGGCCAGGATGAAAACCGGATAGACAAGGTGGAGATCAACGGATTCATGAACGCCGGTTCCATTCTTCCCGCCATAGACCAATGGACCAATCAGGAGGCCGACGAGACCCGGCAGGTCAGAAATCCGTCGGTTCCTGACGGTGCGTCATACATGAACCCAATACCTATGACAGCCACCAACACCAGCGAGAACCATATAATCGATTTCTCGGCCGATGAATACGCAAGCCAGCTCAATCCGGACGGATGCAATGTTTTCTCCATCTATCTTTATGAATACGACAGGAGAAGACTCAATAATTCCCAGAATGTGCCATACATAAGAGTGACCACAAAAGGAAAGCCGAGCGACAACGACGCCGAAGGATCGCATGTCTTGCCGATGGCGCTTGCCGAATACACCAACGGAACAGCCGGCGAGCCGGTGGCTTCGCTGCTGAGAAACCATATATACCGCTACCAGATCAACGCCATAAACAATGAAGCGAATCTGACCGTGGCCTGGACCGTGTGCCCGATGGATCGGGCGGATATCCAGATCCCTCCCTTCGAATGACCACCGCATGACTTGGCAACCCAAGAAACAACCATATTCCCAACGAAAATGATATTTCATGACATGACACCATACAGGAATACTATCCATTGGCGGATTCTGCCTATATTGCTGCTTTTCGCGGCAAGTTGCGCCGAAGAGAAATTGCCTTGCTGTTCCGACCCCACTGTCATAGGCAAAGAAATCTGTGTCGACATACCGGTAGACTTTCCTCAGATGGACGTGCAGACACGCTCGGATATGACGGACGGCGATCTCAACAGCGTGAAGTCGCTATGGATCGCCACATTCAACGCCTCCACCGGAGCCATGACCACCGAAGGATGGCAGAACAAGACAGCCCTCCCGAACACTTCTGATGTGCATACGCTTCGCTCCGTCAGTATAAAGACACTCTCCGGGCCAAGTTATATCGTGGCAGTTGCCAACGTGACCGACAACATGGGCGTGACTCCCGACAATCTCACCCCGCGTCCGCTATCCGAACTGCTGTCAGATGATATGACCTGGGATGATTTCCTCCGCATCGGTGTCGTGTCGCCTTCCTCTCAGACGCTTGTCAACGCGCCTAATCCACCGTTAGCCATGGCCGGAGCCTATACCAACATCGCTGTCGGCGACCCCCACACTCCGCAACGTCCGCTGTCGGAATGGCAGACGGAGAATTTCACACCTTACACAATACCCTACAACGAAAACGGCACCGTCTCCCTTACTGACGGCGCCATCCATATGCGCAGGCTGGTGTCGCAGATCCGCTTCAACATCCTGCCCGGCAAAACCGGCGACATCGACATGAAGTTGACGCCACACTACTATAGAGTGGTGAATGTGCCGCGTTTCTCATGGCTCTACGAAAGAAGGGGTGAGGCCGAGGGCTCCGTCAGCAACTATGGAGCCAACTTCGGCGATATCTGCGACGAGGACAACGCTGCAAGTTTCTACTGGAATTCGGCAGACTATACATCCAACAACATCCAGCAGACCGAAGCCGGACACTACTCTTTCAATTTCTGGCAAGGTGAGAACAAACATGAAGCAATCACCGAAATATCAGACTATGACGGACGCGATGCGGAATACACCACTCCCCTGCCGGGGATAAACCCCGACAGCGGACAGAACATACAGACAGCCACCGGAACCGGACTCTTCACACCGCTGACCGGCGGGACTTGGATTTCCAACAACATGGCCACATACGTCGTCATTTCCTGCACCGTGGATTATGCCGACCGCATCGGGGTGAATCAGGATGGCGAGATCACTGAGAATGGCACAGAAGTGCAACGTACAGGAGACGCCGTCTTTCTCATCCATCTCGGCTACATGAACGGCGACAGTTCGGATTTCAACTGCTACCGCAACACTCAATACACGTACAACCTCACCGTCAATGGCGTCAACGACATCAGAGTCGAGGCTTTCCATGGTTCGGAAACTCCGGGGGTGAGCGGCATGGTGGCGGATGTGGAGAGCGAGTTTCTCAATCTCGACTGCCACTACAACGCCTACAACATCGAACTTTCCGACGAAGAACTGTCGAAATATGACGCCACCACCAACAGAGGGTTCGGCTTCATCATGACCACATACGACTCCGGCGCGGAAAAATCATATACCGAAGAATCATTTATCGACCGAAGTTTCGACCAACTGAGTGCTTCTGAAAAGCAATATCTTGACTGGGTGGAACTTCGCCCGACCACCGGCAAGGATGTTATCGCAGACTACAAGCCACGCGCCGACGGCAACGACACTTTCAATCTTGCCGATGCCTCCAGAGGCATTCGCGACGACCAGAAATCGCAGAGCGGCTGGTATACGGTGTTCGTGAGGGAATACACCTACGAGGCGACCAATGCCGACGAGTCTGTTTTCAGCAACGACAAACCAATATGGCACAGATACGTCTTCGCCAATCCGCGCAGATTCTATATACGCACCACCAAAGCCGTGTCGTCCGACGGACAGAGCATGTACACCCGCGCGAAATACGCCGCGATGCAGAGATCCATCATGTCTTACTACGACCAAAACTCAATTCCCGAATCTTCGGCAACCGGAAAAGTGAGAGGCTCGGCCATCGGTGTCGAGGCTGTCAATGAAACATATGGCTTGAACATGCGCCAGTCATACAGCGGCGACAACGCCGACAATGGCCGCCTGAACTGCTGGAACTATTACAACCGCAACAACCAGCGGCTTTGGAGCAGCAACATCGGATCAGGCTTCCAGATGATAAAGGAAAGCGACAACTACGGCGCCGGCATCAAGGCCGCGGCCTTCCCTGTTGCAGCCCTCGCGCCTTATACAGGGAATCTCGACCCGAACATTTACGACCCTCAGCGCGCCTCGGGAGACAGAGCCGACTATATCGAGGCCATCAACGCCTGCATGAACCGCAACCGCGACAACAACGGTAACGGAACTATCGATATTGACGAACTGCGCTGGTATGTGCCGGCGATGGGTAAATATCTCCGTATGCTGATTGGCCAGGACGCTCTCGAACCCAACGAACTTGTCGACTTCGCGTCCATGCCCAACAGACCGACTGCTTTCGGCGACAACGGGCTATGGGGAAGGTATCTCTTCTATGGAAGCGACGGCAAGGTGCTCTGGGCCATGGAAGGTATGTCCGTCTCAGATTATAATACTTACTGCGAATATCCCTGGCAAGTGAGATGCATACGGAATCTCGGCACCAACCTTGGCGTCACAGTAGCAAATGATCCGACTATTCCGGCCTACTCATTTATCCCGAACGATGCCCAAAACATCAAAAGAGGTGGCAGAGTGGAAATGACCTATTACCAGGCCACCACCATGCGCAACAACGCCTACAACGGAAATGGAACGGGAGCGGGAAGAATGCCGGTGCATCTGATATCCGACCCGGCCAATTCCCTATACCGCTACGGGTTTGAGATATATGAGGGAGATGAAAGCAACGGAACCATAAGCGCGGCCGCCACCGCCACCAGACAAGGATGGACTGTCTTGACGGACAATATCAACGACCGGCCTGCCGATATATCAAGCAGCAACAATCCCTGCACCCGGAAAGGCGACAGATGGCGACTTCCGAACGTGAAGGAACTGGCGATCATGCGCAATCTCGGCGTCATCAGCGGCGGCAGTCGATACGTAAGCTGCAGTGTCGGCGTCATCACGGGAAATGGTATAAAAATAACGAATGTGACGGATCAGGCCACCACCAACGGACAGGCTTACAACGGCAGAAATGGCAATACACATTATTTCATGAACACTATCGAGACCAACATAACCCAAAACGAGCAGAACAGCTACCAAGTGAGATGTGTGCGCGACTATGTGCCATGACCATAGACCCGCGCGGCCTTGCGCCTCCGCACATACATTCTACAAGCGACTCAGTCAGCGCAGGCATATTTTTAGTGAGTTTATGACCTGCGGCATTTTCAGTCACGGTTAACTTTGGATGCGTTATTGGCCAACCGTTTGTGAAAACCGTTGATTCTTGGATAATCTTAAGAACGTATCCGGCTGAAATGATTGAGAGCCGTAGGGGATGCGCCGTGAGGCGCGTCCCCTTGTGGTAACAATAAGTTGAACTCAGACCCCGTTTCAAAATGCAAAAAGACTATTCATCAAGATGCATGCGTCTTATTCCGCTTCTGCTACTGACAGCCTGCGCTGCAGCCGGCTGCAGCGGCAAGTCTGCCTCTGACCGGACTGCGACCGGCCTCTCCCCCTCCCCGACCTATTCTGAAGAAACGATGCGACTCCCGGTCATACCCGGCCATATCAGCCGGTCTGACGAGAGAGTCGCCTATGCCGCCGCCCACTTCTGGGACAGTCTTGATTTCAGCCGGGATGCAAGGGCGCTCGACACCGCTTTCATGGAACAGAACTTCGCAAACTTCATCACGGTGGCAGCCTATGCCGCGGAAGAAGAGGCGCAAAAAGCCGTAGACCGTCTGCTTGACCGGGCATCCGTCAGCCACAGTACGCGCGATTTGATAGACCATATCGCAGCGAAATATCTCGATGATCCCAACTCTCCCTTGCGCTCGGAAGAACTGTATGTCATGTTTCTGAGACACATGGCAGCCGACAGCATGTCTGGCGATGCGAAAAAGGCCCGCGCACAGTTCCGTCTCGAGCAGGCCATGAAAAACAGGGTCGGATCCGTAGCCTCTGATCTCTGCATCACTACGGGCGACGGCAAAGAAACAAGTCTGCTGAAACTTGTCGGCAACGACACCACTCTGATAATGTTTTACGATCCGTCGTGCGAACAATGCGATGCTCTCATCTCTTATCTCGACAATACCCGCATCGACCGCCGCTTCAAAGTCATCGCTGTAGATGTGGCCGATGACCGGCAACTCCGGGAGAAGACCGGATCCGCCATGCCCGCAGGCTGGATCACGACCTTCGCCACAAAAGCAATAGACCTCGAAGAGAAGTATTACCTGCCGGCACTCCCCTCCCTCTATCTTATCGCCCCAGACGGCACTGTAATATTGAAAGACATTCCTCCCACCGCATTCTGACCAAAACTTGGTGGTCGGGAAATTGACGAAGCAAAAGTAATTGGCCGGAGAAGAGGGTTTAATCAAAAAAAAATTGTAACTTTGCATTATTTTATCAGGGCTCGGCAATCACACGTATTGTCAAGCACCTGACTTATGAGATGATAACATGGACAAGGTACATACAGAATCATATTTCCTTTCGGCAGGCGAAGGCAACGCCGAGGGTGAGATGTCGCTCCCGCTTCTTGTAAGCAAACTGATCGACATCGCCACCACCCATGCCAACTCATTGGGCATCGGCAATCCCTCGATGGCCGACATACATGCCGGATGGGTGCTGTCGCGCCTCACCGTGGAAATGGAGAGATACCCTGAAGTGAATTCCGACTACTGCATATCCACATGGATCGAGAGCACCAACAGGCATTTCTCGGAACGCGCGTTCCGGATCGGCGCACCCGACGGCTCCACATATGGCTTCGCCCGCTCCATATGGATGGTGATGGACACCACCGACCACAGCAACGTCGGACTCTCCCATCTCAACTTCACACCCGAGATAATCGACGGCACCAGACCTCCCATCGAAAGACAGGAAAGGCATGCGCCGATAGTGGAACCGGACTCCGCCGACCGGCCGAGACTGGCTCTCGTGGCAACCGCCCCGGCGGCGACATACCGTTTTCAATACTGCGACATAGACTACTACCGCCACGTCAACACAGTGCGATACGTCAACATATTGCTCAACAGATTCTCACTTGCCGAGCACGACGCCACCCTCGTGAGGCGTCTCGAACTCTCCTTCCTGCACGAAGCCAAATATGGAATGGAGATAAAAATCCTGCGATGCGACCAGGACACGCCGCTGAATTCGTCGTTCCAGTTTACCGATGAAAACGGCACGCCTCTCCTTTTCGCCAGAATAAAACGGAAAAACAGATGACAACATAACTATCAATCAATAAATTTATGAATAAAATCTTTACTTACGCAGCAGCGGCCGCGATTCTGGCAGGTTCACTGCCGGCTACAGCCGCAAGAATGCCCCGCCAGATATCCGCGCCCGAGGCGGACTGGGAAATAGTCTACGACCAGCCCGAGGGAGAAGAGACCCTCTACTCACGCACAAGCCAGGCACTCCGCGAATCGTTTGGCGCCGTCGAGAAAATCATCGACGAAGGAAGCGTGGTGAGAATCGTGGAGCAGGAAGACGGTACTGTATGGATCGGCAATCCCGTGTCGATGTTTCTCCTTCCCGGATGGATCCAGGCTGAGAAGAGCGACGAGTATCTCACCATCACCGGCCCTCAGTTGGTATATGAGGAATACGACTGGGATCTCGACGACGGAACCACGACCAAATACTATCTCACAGCCGTGGAGGCTTATCAGTATGAGAACGAGGAAGGCGACATCATGCAAAGCTACCGTCCTACCGAAGACGGCGTGTTCCGCTTCAAGATCAACGGCACCACTCTCAAGGAAGAGGGCGACGGCTCGCTGATACTCGGCATCTGCGGCTACAGCGAGAGCGAGGGCTATTTC
>ENA-UAPL01000790-UAPL01000790.1-human-gut-metagenome-genome-assembly--contig:-NODE-790-length-12263-cov-5.123116_pt1 | contig 12263 bp, 12 predicted proteins | sample MGYA00243480_ERZ654577 | MGnify/ENA primary metagenome ERZ654577 (study PRJEB26926, sample SAMN06164678) | human gut metagenome | biome: ENVO:00009003; feature: ENVO:2100002; material: ENVO:00002003...
CAGAGCACGTGATTTGTAATCTCGGGGTCGTTGGTTCGAATCCGACAAGAGGCTCCTGACGGCGAGAAGGATTCTTCCTCCTCGCCGCTTCGCTTTTTCAGAAAGCCCCTGAATTCAAACAATAAAGACTCATGATATCCCATGATGCCCCATGATATCCCACGATATCCCATGATGTCCCATGATATATCATGATATCCCATCCAACCCTCTTCAAAAAAAGAAAATGTCATATCTCTTCAATATAAGCATCGTGATTCCCGCTTCGCGCAAGCAGGCTTTCATCGACTGGGCCAACGGCGAGGGAAGGCTCGCCGCGGCCTCCGACACTCTGCGCGGTTTCAACTGCCTGATGGTGGCCGCCATCCCCGGCGACAAGGATTTCGACCGGTCGCCTGACAGAACTTTCTCGCTCCAGATGAAGTTCGACTCTCTCAAGGACTGCCGCGCATGGCACGTCTCGAATTTCGACGCGCTGATGGGCTCTTATGCCCGCTGGCACGGCCCCGACCCTCTTTTCTTCGCCACCATTCTGAAGGACACCACCGCAGTCTGAGCGCGCCTATGGAATATGAGAGAATAATAATGGGAATTGACCCGGGCACCAATGTGATGGGCTACGGCCTGCTCGGTGTAAACGGCAGGAAGGCGGAGATGATAGTGATGGGGGTGATAAAGCTCAACCGCTTCGAGAGCCACTATCTGCGGCTGGCGCGAATCTATGAACGTGTCAGCGCGCTCGTGCAGCAATATCTGCCCGACGAACTGGCAATCGAGGCCCCCTTCTTCGGCAAGAATGTGCAGTCCATGCTCAAACTCGGGCGCGCGCAGGGTGTGGCCATGGCCGCCGCCCTGGCGCGCGACGTGCCTATTGCGGAGTATCCTCCGCTCAATGTGAAGAAAGCTGTCACCGGCAACGGTCAGGCCTCCAAGGAGCAGGTGGCCAACATGCTCCGCCACATCCTCGCAATTCCCGAGGAGAAGATGCCCGACATGCTCGACGCCACCGACGCCCTTGCCGTGGCGCTCACCCACATGTATGAGTCGTCGAAGCCGACCCTTCCGAAAGGCCCGAAATCATGGGCCGACTTCCTCTCTCAGAATCCCGACCGCATAGCGCCGCGCCGTAAATGACGCGTCATTTCTCGAAGAGAGAGCGGATGGAGCCGAGCGAGGAGAGCACCGACGAGGCCTCATAGGGGATGAAGACGGTCTTGTTGTCCTGCCCGGTGGTCATGCTCTTCAGCGTTTCTATATATTTCTGCGCCAGGAGATAGGCCGCCGGGTCGGTCTGTGACTGCGCCACCGCGTCGGCCACATTGCGTATGGCGTCGGCCTCGGCCTGGGCGCGGAGCACCTGCGCGCGGGCCTCTCCCTCGGCCTTCAGTATCGCCGATTGCTTCTCTGCCTCGGCCTTGTTGATCTGCGACATTTTCTGACCTTCCGAACGCAGTATCAGCGACTGCTTCTCACCCTCGGCGTTGAGTATCTCGGCGCGTCTGTTGCGCTCGGCCTGCATCTGCTTCTCCATGGCCACACGCACGCTTTCGGGAGGGGTGATGTCCTGAAGCTCCACGCGGTTGACTTTCACTCCCCACTTGTTGGTGGCGTCGTCGAGAATGGCTTGAAGCTTGGCGTTGATGGTGTCGCGCGAGGTGAGGGTCTCGTCAAGTTCGAGTTCTCCTATCACGTTGCGCAGCGATGTCTGTGTCAGTTTCTCGATGGCGTTCGGGAGGTTGTCGATTTCATATACCGATTTCTTCGGGTCGACTATCTGGAAGTAGAGAAGGGCGTTGATCTCGGTCGTCACGTTGTCGCGCGTGATGACCTGCTGCGACGGGAAGTCGTAGACCTGCTCGCGAAGGTCGATGACGCTTGTGGTGCTGACACGCACCTGGGCACGCCCGGCGAATCCGTTCTCGATCCTGCGCGTATATATCACTTTGGGCTTGTCGATGAATGGAATTATGAAGTTGAGGCCCGGCTGAAGCACGGAATGGAATTTGCCCAGACGCTCCACAACCTTTGTCTCTGACTGCGGCACGACTTTCACGCCTGCCATTATCACTACCGCCACCAATACGATGATGACTCCTGCAATTATCAATGTGTTCATGTGTATCGGGATTTAATTGAATTTTAAGATTGATATACTTAATCAACTGAAGTTTCGCATCTTCTCCTCCTCCGGTCTCGCCTGCGTGGCGTCAGTCGATCGGCTCCACTGTAAGGATTATAGAGTCGTAGCCGGTCACTCTCACGGTGGCGCCGGCATCCAGCGCCACCCCCGGACGGGCCGGATTCACTTTCCACATGTCGCCGTCGATCCTGATGCGCGGGCAGTCGGTGATCTCGATCTGCGATGTCCGTCCTATCAGCGCGTCCATACCTGTGGCGCCGTGCGTGGCGCCCTTGTGAAGCATTCTCAGCAGCCGCCCCCGCCATCTGTAGGTCAGCGCGTAGAGCAGCACTGTGGAGGCGATGAATGTGACCACTGTGGCCACCCAGCCTCCGCCCGCAAGCGCCAGGCACATGGCGGCAAGCGCGCCAAGTCCTATGTAGAGGCATGTCGTCGACACTGTCAGTACTTCCGCTATCAGAAATCCCGAACCTAAGATCAGCCAGAAACTCCAGATTCCCATATCGTCTTGTTTTGATTGTCAGAGACAAAGTTAATTATTTTTGCCGATATTTGCAAAAAAGACCTCATAATATTCCTCTTTTAATGAAAAATTTGTTAACTTTGCATTATGAGGCGGAATATGTCCCGAAGAAGTTGTTGCTTAATCCGTAAATAAGTTTAAACAACTTCAATACCTCTGACTAAACCGTAATAAAAACCTAACAAAAATGGTAAACTTCTCACTTGAGGGCAAGGTAGCCCTCGTCACCGGTGGCGTATATGGCATCGGTTTCGCTATTGCGAAGGCTCTTCATGAAGCGGGAGCGAAAATCGTCTACAACTGCAACACTCAGAAATCAATGGACCTCGGCGTAGCCAACTATAAGGAGGCTGGAATAGATGCAAAAGGATATCTGTGCGATGTCACCGACGAAGAGGCTGTGAAGGCTATGGTGGCTGATATTGAGAAGACTGTCGGCACTATAGACATCCTCGTCAACAATGCCGGTATCATCAAGCGTATCCCGATGACCGACATGGCTGTAGAGGATTTCCGCCAGGTGGTGGATATCGACCTCGTGGCCCCCTTCATCTGCGCCAAGGCTGTCATTCCCGGTATGATTAAGAAAGGTCACGGCAAGATCATCAACATATGCTCGATGATGAGCGAACTCGGACGTGAGACTGTCAGCGCATACGCCGCCGCCAAGGGTGGCCTGAAGATGCTCACACGCAACATCTGTTCCGAATTCGGCGAGCACAACATCCAGTGCAACGGAATAGGCCCCGGCTATATCGCCACTCCCCAGACCGCTCCGCTCCGCGAGATACAGCCCGACGGAAGCCGCCACCCGTTCGACCAGTTCATCATCGCAAAGACTCCGGCCGGACGTTGGGGCACTCCCGAAGACCTCATGGGCCCCGCAGTGTTCCTCGCCTCCGACGCCTCTGACTTTGTCAACGGCCACGTGCTTTACGTCGACGGCGGCATTCTCGCCTATATCGGCAAGCAGCCCTGATGGCTCCGGCATACGGTGATGCGGTTGGATGTCCGCGCCGGCAAATTAACCCTTAACCCTTAACCCTTAACCCTTGGATCCCGCCCTGGGCGGGAACCAAGTTGACTATATGAACGAATTTAAGGAAGTTTCAGAAGGATACACCTTGGCCGAGGCCATAAAGGAATCGCAGCGATGCCTGCACTGCAAGGTGCCGGGCTGCAAGAAGGGATGCCCCATCAGCAACGACATCCCAGACTGGATCCACGAACTCGCCCACGGCAACTTCGGCAATGCTATCAATATCATCAACCAGAAGAGCAATCTTCCGGCCGTGTGCGGACGCGTGTGCGCCCACGAACGCCAGTGCGAGGGCAACTGCGTGCTCGGCAAGAAGGGCGAACCTGTGCATATCGGCAAACTCGAGCGCTTTCTCGCCGACTTCGACAGCGAGGCCGGATGGAGCCATGAGAATATACCCGAGAAGACTCGCGGCAAGATCGCGGTGATCGGTTCCGGCCCGGCGGGGCTCACCATCGCCGGCGATCTCTCGCGTCAGGGCTTCAATGTCGAGATTTTCGAGATGGGACTCGAGCCCGGCGGCGTGCTGATGTTTGGCATACCCGAATACCGTCTGCCCAAAGAGGTGGTGCGCCGCGAGATAGACAAGATCGAGCGTCTCGGCGTGAAGATAAAACTCCGCGCCACAATCGGACAGAACTATACCATCGACCAGCTTTTCGACGAAGGCTTCGACGCAATATTCATGGGCACCGGAACAAGCCGCCCAAAGACCCTTCCCATCGAGGGTGCCACTCATCCCGGTGTGCGCCAGGCGGTATGGTTCCTGCGCCGTGTGAGCCTCTACAATGCCGGAATGATCAGCCGCGAGGAGGTCGTGATAGGCGAGGGCGACAAGATTGCGGTGATAGGCTGCGGCAACACCGCCATGGACGCGGCGCGCACAGCGCTGCGCATGGGTGCCTCCGAAGTCAACATCATCTATCACCGCGACATCAACAGCATGTCGGCTCTCAGGGCCGAATACGACGAGGCCGTCGAGGAAGGTGTGAAATTCATGTGGAACACCAGCGTGGTGAAGGTCAACGGCGCCGAGGGCATGCGTCTCAAGTCGATCGTCATAGAGCAGGACGGCGTGCAGAAGGAGATGCCGCTCGACCGCCTCGTAATGGCTGTAGGATCTGTGCCCGCATCGCGCATTGTGGACTCCACCGAAGGTATCGATGTCGATTCCAAAGGCTTCGTCCTCACCCGTGAGTATCCCTATGGCATGACCACCCGCCGAGGAGTCTTCGCCGGCGGCGACGTCACCGGACGCCAGGCCACAGTGGTCCACGCCATGCAGGACGCCAAGAAAGTCGCCGAAGGCATTGCGCAGTATGTGGATGCCATAAAACTCATGGCATCCATCGACAACGCCGAGGCTCCCTCGGAAGGCTGATCACGAAAATGAAAATTATCAAGTGGCCGTATCATAAAAGCGGCTTACGTCAGGCCTCAGGTCTGATATAGTGGGAGACCCCGGGCGTTCAGCCCGGGGTCTCTAATTTACCGCGACTCCCGATCGTCGGTATGGAGGGGCGGCGTCCCGCCGCCCGTGCTGGCAATGGTGAAGTAGGCAAAATCTGTCTCAGCAAGATTCCCGCGCATTCTTGGCGGAAAAACCGATAAAATTTTATAAATTTGTAGAAAACTACTGTTTTGCCGCGACGACAACGCCGCCGACTCCCGATATTTAACAAAAAAATCGACCGCCTGATGATACTCTCATTCATATTTCAAGCTATGCGAATCCATCATAATATGTTGGTATTTATACTTTCTTGTATTATATTGACTCCCATGATTACTTCTTGTGGCGGAAAAACTGCCGGGCAAAAACATCTATTGTCTGTCGCCGACGAAATAATGAGTTGCAATCCTGATTCAAGTCTTACAATTCTTGATGCCATAGATACTATCTCTCTTAGTGAGAACGACAAGGCATACTACGCATTGCTTTTGACAAAAGCAAGAAACAAGAATTATCTATTTGACGAAGATGATTCATTGATCAGACGCGCATACACTCATTATGAGAATTCGGGCGACAGTCTTGCTGTGCAGTCAGAATATTATATGGGTGAGTTTTTAAGTAGGGCACAACGATGGGATGAGGCGCTTTTCGTTCTTACAGAATCATACCATAAAGCGGTAAGACTCGAAGATTGGTTTTATGCTGGAATGAATGCCCGTGAACTTTCGCATGTCAATAAAATGATTATGTATCCGGCCGATGAACTGAAGTGGGCGCGGACAGCCAAGGAGATGTTCGTAAAATCCGGACACCCGGTCCATGCCGCATGGATGGACCCAAATATAGCAGCGGCTCTCGTCTACAACGGAGAATATCTTGAAGCGCTTGATTTGATTAATGCAGTCGACAGTACGTTTTATCATACCAACCGGCAATTCAGTAATCTCGTCATCAGGCAGAAAATAAATGTATATATGCATCTCCGGCGGTATCATGAAGTCATTGCCGAATATGAGAATCTTGACAGGGAGGGATATGAGCCAACGAGCCGCGACTTTCTTGATTGTGCTGAATGTTGGTTGATGCTTGACGATCAAGAAAAGGCATACCGCTTTCTGCAAATGGCTGATTTGCCGGCAATGTCGTTGTCCGACTCTCTATATTATGGAAATATAAAAAGCCGGTTGTTGGCATCTTCTGGTCGTTACAAGGAAGCATACGAGACTTCACAGGACTGGTCATCTCAATTGATGAAGTCTGACGAAAAACTAATTACAAATCCTCAGATTGCACTGATGGCTGAATACTATCAGGCAAAATCGCAACTCAGGCAGTTGGAAATAGACAAGATGAAAGAAAGAATTGTCTATTGGATTGTCATCGGTACGCTTGTGGTCGGCATACTTATAGTCTCAATATTGCTCAACCGCAGGAAGAAGATTGAAAAGTTGAATATCCTTCTTGACAAATACATTAACGATGCACAGTCACTGAAAGAGGATCTGGACATGACAAAATTGCAGTTGTCCGATTCTCATGAACAGTTGTCTGACTCAAAGCGACAACTGTTGTCTTCGCAAGAAGAACTTACCGCTTCGTCTGGTCGCAATGCATCTTTTGTAGAGGAATTGGATCATTCAAAAAAGCAATTGACCGATTATGAAAATCGTCTGTTGTCGTCTGAGAAAGACATGTCTCATCTTAAGGCCAGATTATTGGAGTTGGAAGATGCCGGCAATAAGAAAGCGGAAATGTTTCGCAGCAACCTTCAGCGGTTGTTCTCTCTCCATATAACCACATTGGAGAAAATTTGCAGTGCCAAATTTGTCCATGATTCAAAAGATTCGTCGAGTGTCCAATATGACAAAGTCATCATTGATTCTATCAAATCCATGCGGAAGATAGATGTCATGGAGCAACTTGCGAAGGCTATCAATGAATATGACGACGGGTGGACAGTCAGGTTTAAGCAGACTTATCCGACTTTTACCCAACGACAATATCTCCTCGCAATGTATCTGTATCTGGGGTTTAAGACCGAAACAATCTCAGTTCTCATGGAGATGACCAACACCAATGCTGTCCATGTCGCAAAACATAAACTCAAGTCTAAAATGCTTAAGACAGACTCTAAAACCGCATCATATTTTTTTAAAAAACTCCGTATGGACAGTTCATACAAAAAGACAGGGCTGGCGCATGAAATTTAACATCCCATAGAGTGTGTTTGAATTCAAATAGTTTTAGCACAAAGCGTGTCGCGAAGCCATATGCTTTGATATGTACATATATGGAATCCCCACAGAAGCAAGAATCCGAGTCGCGAAGCAATTTGTGTTCATATGTCCATATGTGGAGGCTCCACGCAACCAAAGCGTCGAGTCGCGAAGCAATTTGTGCAAATTTGTGAAATTTGTGGTTGATAATCAAGGATCCAAGTAGCGAAGCCAATATGTCCATACGTGTCCATATGTGGAAGGCCCACAGAATCAAGAATTATAATATTTAACATTATTGGAGTTGTAATCACCGTATATTTTAGGAACTTAAAATTAATACGCCAGCCATGTTTCTGTAAGATTCTGTCTTTTTTTAGTGAAGGACAATGAAAAGAGATTGATGCGACTCCTTACCCCTATCATCAAATATCTTGCATTCTGAAAATAACCAATACCACCTTTGCTAAGCGGCATATAATCAAAGTGTTGCGCAAGGGGTAAGACATGGGTAAGATTTTTTATAGATGAGTTAAGTGTAACTTACTGATTAGTAATTTAATACACAAATACAGGTAAGGTAAAATAATTGCGTTTTCGCTTGCATATTAAGGGAATAGGCCGTAATTTTGCAAAAAAAATTTACGAATTAAAAATATGAAGAAGATCATTGCTGTTTTGTTTATTGCTGTCGTTTCGATTGCAGCATCCTCTTTTAATATGATGGCAGGAGATGGCAAAAGCTCATCAACCGACATTCAGTTTCGCCCGAAAGACGGCGACACCACTATCCATCCCCGTATGCCGCAATATGTCCCCGTATGGGGAATGTATAGCGACGGAGAACTCTTCGTCTCCGGTTATGGCGATGAAGAAGCATTCCTGTATATATATGACGACGATCAGACTCTGCTAATGTCCGACCGCTTCAATATAGCCTCAGGCTATTCCATAACCTTTTCCGACTATAACAATATGACAGTAATTGTCTGCATAGGAGGATGCGAGTATATCGCAGTGCTAAAACATGAATGAATTCTGACAATCGATGAAATCTGTTTTTTTACAGATTTGTATCTGAAATGAAACGGTTTGTTTTTGCACTCTGCTTTGTTTTAGCCGTTTTGTCGGGCTGCAAAAAGCAACCCGACAAAACGGACGAAACTATTGAATTGCTGAACGTGGATTTAGAGGTCACTAATCCTTCTTACAAGGATTTATTCAGCAGAGTTGAACTGATAATGTTGGAGTCAGACCCGCAGGCCATGCTGGGAAGCGTCGACAAAGTCGAGGCTGTGGGCGACAGTATTCTGATTCTGGATATGTACCGTGCTTGCGTATGCCTCTTTTCTCCGGACGGACATTTCCTCAACAATGTCGGTGCAAGGGGCAATGGACCTGAGGAATACCTGTCCTGCTATGATTTTTCACTTAATCCGAGTCAATCTGCTGTGTCTCTTATGTCGCCGCAAGGTGAACTCGTGAAATATACATTGACCGGTAAATTTCTGGAAAGACAGGATTTGCCGCCGAGACACAACTATTTCGCATGTGAGGGTCTTGACAATGGGACAATGGCATTTTGGTCTATCGTCAACAGCGATGAGAATGGAGTGTCCGTTGTAAATCCTAACACAAACGAAATCGTGTATGAAGACTGGAACAATGACCGCATTGTGGATATGAGCCGGATGAAACCGTTTTACTCATTCAAGGGAAAAGTTAAGTTTTCAGCACCCTTGTCTAACGACGTTTACAATGTCGGCGATTCTTGTATGACACTTGAGTATAAATGGGTCTTCCGTCCTGACAACATATCAAAGTCTTATGTAGAGGAAATAGCATCGATTGAAGACACATCCGTTAAAAACAATAAACTGATTTCCGACACAAAGTCGGGCACACTGAAAGGCATACCTTCATTCAATGGCGAAACGGCTGAATTTTACTATGTGGCATTGCAGACCGGAATTGGGGAGGACGCGGAAATCAAGTCGGTCTTCTACATCAAGACAACCGACAGAAGCATTGTTTTTGTTAAGTTCAAAGAAGGAGTGTCGTTCCATCCTGTATTCATGAATGACGAGTATGTCCTATGCCAGATACCATACGATGAAATTTCAATCTACAATGAACTTCTGCATCTTGACATTAAATATACCGAAGATGATAATCCCGTATTGGCAAAGTTTTATTTTTAAATCATTCCCTTATTACGTAGCCTGGGTGCTTATCGCCATTGGCTACTGCGTGCATATTAAGGGAAAGGGCAATAATTTTGCAATAAAATTACGAATAAAAAAATGAAACTTAAAAACAACATAACGATTTTCAGTCTTATCGGGGTTTTTGCCGTAGCTATGGCAGGTTATGGAATACATTACTTCTCCAAAAGATCAAAGAAGACACTGATGAAACAGATTCTCACCATGGACGGCATGAGAATAAGTCTGGATTTTGAAAATGCAATTGCATTTTATGACGGGATTGATTCTACCTATTATCCCACTGACGCGAGGAAACTGGTATTGTATGTTGACAGTGCTTCCTGCTCCGGATGTTTCCTGAACCGTCTTGTAGGCTACCATGATATCAATGCCAGTCTTGCTGCTCATGACGGAGAACTGTTGGTCGTGCTGCATCCTCAGAAAGAGAGGCAGGAAGAGATAAAGAGAAGAATGCGATATGAGCGGTATCCATTCTGGTGTATCGTGGATGTGTCAGGTGAATTTAGAGAAAATAATCCTGGTATTCCCGAGAACCCATTGTTGCATACTTTCAGCCTTAATGAACAGGGCGATGTGATTCTTGTTGGAGACCCGACAAGGAATGACAGGATTAAAGAACTATTCCACCGTGAGGTTCTCAAATGACATCATAAAGATGACAGACATGGCCTTTAGCGTATGCGAGAGACAACCAAACTAAGTAATACTATTAAAACGAATTAGAAATGTATAGATGATTTATTTGAATTGACAATGCAGCCACAGGCTACTCCGGTTGAAATGATATATATCGGACAAGATAACAGCTTTAATAAATAGCCCAATTATTTAGTTATGAGAGGAAAACAAATTTTATTATCATGTATGGCGACCGTTGCCTTGACAGTAGCAAGCTATCTTGGCGTAAAATCATTCAGCTATGAAGAACACGCTTGCAGTTCTCTGCTTATAGAGAATATCGAGGCTCTGACTCAAACAGAAAACTCTATTGAAACATGCACCAGGGTCAAAAGGAGCCATAATTGTTACCATATGGTAAACGGGATAAAGCAATGGGCAGCCATAGCCATTGATGAAGTAGAGACATATCAACGAGTTTCTCTGGTAGAGGTTTGCAAGCATGCAGTCGTAACATCTTGCCCTCCTGGAACAATTGAATAAAAATATACGAAACAATATGACAACCATCATTTCAATGTTGCTCAAGTCCTCCATCTTATGTGTAGCGATACTTATGCTGGCTTCATGTATGACTTCAAGAACTGAAGATAAGGATATAAATCTTGAGAATAGTTCGGAACATCTGATTAAAGTGAGTGATCTGGTTTCCGGAAGCGAATGGATTCAGCTCGACCCTATTCCCAGTGCATCAATTGGGAACGCGACCCGCATAATTGAGCATGATGGGAAAATATATATTCTCGACTTGACTTCAAGAAAAGAGGTGCTTGCATTTGGTATTGACGGCAAATTCCTGAATACAATCGGTGTTCAAGGGAATGGACAAGGGGAATATCCCGACATACTTGACTTTGCCGTCAATACCACAAACGGAGACATCGCAATTCTTGCTCCAGCATCCACTGTGTACGTATACAATGAGGACGGTGACTTCATCAGAAGCGCCAAGCTAACCGAGTCTTTGCTCTGGCATATCATTTTTATCAAAGGGCTCTATGTATGCTCTACAGACCACTGCACATACACAGAAGGAGATGATGCCTTTCTGATCTATACATTCACTTCAGATTTTAAACCCGGAGGCAGATACATTCCGGTTCTTTCCCAACAAATGCCAAGCACGGCGATGTTTGAAGGATTGCTATCTTCGCAGGGAGACACCGGATATTATATGGATATGTTCACTCAGTCCTTATATGAAATAAAGAATGGTGGCACTCCTTTTCCTCTGTTTAGGTTCTCTTTGCCTGATGCAATGCCAAATTCAGTGTTTAGTGACGGCATGGAATTCTACATGCAGCAGACCAAACATGACTGGATAAAAACTTTCATCCCTCTTCAGGATTCATTCCTTCTGACGTACGTGGTTGGAGGTAATCTGTGCATGGCTCGTATTTCGAATGAGGGGAAAATCATGGCAAGCGGTCTTGTTGGCGGCATACTGCCTAAAATGTTTCCGGCTGACCATGGTTCAATATTGTCACCAGTCACAAGGGAGGAATATCAGACCGAATGGCTCGGCGTGCCCGAGAAGGAATTGACAGTGAAGGATATGGAAGGAAATATTTTGCTTTTGAGGTGGTATCTGAATGTGAATTGCAAATGATAATATGGTGTCGGGTCTCTTATTCGTCCTGATGAATTATCCAGCCTTGGATGCACCTGCCAGTTGAAAACAAGCAATTAATGGTATCTCCCCAAATTAACCAACAGACATCAACGATAGCAGTATGGAGGGGCGGCGTCTCGCCGCCCCAAACCGCCATCCTTTTCATATTTCCAATCTTCGTAATCCCGCGCACCCGCCGGCGCGTTCATTCGTAATCATACAGCCGTATGTGCAGGATGCGGTAGTCGTCGGCCCCGATGCGCACATGGCGACCCTGGTGGGTCTCGTCGCCGTTAAACCGGCGCAGCGGCGTCATGTTGCCGTCGCTGTCGAGTTCTACCTCCGCCACTTCCGCGATGCCGGTCATGCGC
>ENA-UAPL01000791-UAPL01000791.1-human-gut-metagenome-genome-assembly--contig:-NODE-791-length-12252-cov-6.782979_pt1 | contig 12252 bp, 10 predicted proteins | sample MGYA00243480_ERZ654577 | MGnify/ENA primary metagenome ERZ654577 (study PRJEB26926, sample SAMN06164678) | human gut metagenome | biome: ENVO:00009003; feature: ENVO:2100002; material: ENVO:00002003...
GAGATCTCCACGCGTAAGATCGTCGGCAGCGTCAGATGTGTATAAGAGACAGGCCAGATACAGAGATCACGGATTCCAAGGTGACGGTCATCGGTGGAGATCGCACGGGTGGAAGGACCCAAAAAGCCAGAGCTGTAAATATTACCATAGGCTCGAACGACAGCTTCAAACTGAATGGAGACACGACGTTCACGGGTGTTGGAATCATAGGTACAAGTGCTGGAAAAATAACGGTTGCAGGTGATGCGACACTGGTACAAGAAGACAGGAAGTATGAATACGCAAAGATAGATCTCGAAGAGAACGGAAAGATCTATACACTGGGAGATATTACCGTCACCGAAAATGAGGATGGTACCAAGACGATCTCCGGCACGCTGACAGGCAAAAAAGTGGCGGGACATGACTACAAGGTCGTTTCCATCGCAGAGCCTACCTGCACCACCCCGGGCAAGCGGGTCTATACCTGCACCACCAAGGACCACGAGGGCGAGACCTACGAGGAGACCATCGACGCACTGGGCCACGAGTTTGTGAATGGCGTCTGCACTCGCTGCGGCGCACCGGAGCAGGCAGCTGCCGAGGGCGGCTCCTCCGCTGTCACCCTGACCGTTACCGGCGCAGGGGCCTACGAGACCTCCGTTGCCGATGGCCGGTACACCGTTGCGGTGCCTGCTGAGACTGCCACCCTCTCCGGCTCTCTGGGCAACCTGAAGGAGCTGAAGGCTCAGGGCGCAGATACCATCGTCTTCCGCACCCAGCTCCGTGAGACCGTCCTGAACATCGACAGTATGCTGTCTCTGGGCGTGGACGGCACCCTCTTTACGCTCACCCACAACGGTGAGGGCGCAAGCCTGACCATCGGCGGGTTCGAGCACAACGAGCTCATCCACTAAAACGCTATCCCCCCTGCCCCCGGCACGTTCCGCATCGTGCCGGGGGCTTTTTGCATGATGCCGCCGCCTCCCGCATATGCTGTACGGACAAATCTGAATGGGTGGGAGGCAAGGGTATGTTTGTGGTCACACTGAGTAAGGCAAGCGTCAAGAAGCTGGGCGTGGGGGCGATGTGCTGTGCGCTGGTGGTGTTCAGTGCCATGCTGGGACGGTACATCAGCACCCGCTCGGTGGCTGTCGCGGCGGCAAGTAATAAAATCGAGAGTGCGCAGGACATCCAGACCTGGTTCACGGGTTACGGGCTGGACGTGGACGGCGCGTCCATCACCGCCGACAAGGTGAAGATCCCCCGCAAGTGGGACGACAGCTTTTCGGCCTTTAACGGGGTGGTGCAGCAGAGCGGCATGGACCTGGCCCGCTACAAGGGCAAGACGGTGGAGAAGTGGACAGCGCTCATCCCGGCGGCCAGCCGGGGCGATGTGAGCAGCTACGGTGTGCTGCTGGTCTATAAGAAAAAGGCCGTGGGTGCGTACCTGTTGGAAAAGCCCTCCGGCACCGTCACCGGGCTGAAAGACGCCCAGACCGCGATGACCCTGCAGGAGGCCGAACAGGTGTCCGGCGAGGACTTCAGCGGGGACTGGGGCGAACGGCACGACGGCGAGCTGGGCGCGGAGGGTCAGGCCCAGCGGACCTCGGGCGAGGATTTCAGCGGCGACTGGGGAGAGCGCCATGACGGCGAGTTGGGCGCGGAGGGTCAGGCCCAGCAGACTTCCGGCGAGCCGGACGCTGCACAGGAGCAGCCCGTGCAGTACACCGACCTGCCGCTGGACGCCGAGGGCTACCCCGTCGAATAACCGTCATTCTGTACAAAAAAGTGCGATGAAACAGAAAAATTGTGCAGTAGTGGTATTTTTGCAGAAAGATTCTGTTCAATGTTACTAAAATTTTTGATAAAAAATCGTCAATATGAAAGGGTGAAAAAAGAACGACTAAGGTTTATAATAAAGATAAACATCCAGCAGCCAGAAGGTTCAAGTGCTGCGTCCCGAGGGGCAGGGTGAGCCGCCCAGGAGGACCGGATGAAGTAAGGAGAAAATGATCATGAAGGAATTCCAGTACACCGTTAAGGATGCCTGCGGCATCCACGCCCGTCCCGCCGGTCTGCTCGTCAAGGTGGCCAAGGGCTTTGCCAGCACCGCCACCCTCGAGAAGGACGGCAAGACCTGCGACCTGCGCAAGCTGATGGCCCTGATGGGCATGGGCGTCAAGCAGGGCGACACCGTTACCATCAAGGTGGAGGGCGACGATGAAGCCGCCTGCGCCGAAGCGATCCAGAAATTCCTGAGCGAGAACGTCTGATCGCCCAGCGTGATGAGAAGCCCTTGCGGGGAATGTCCTGCGGGGGCTTTTTGTTACGGAACACAAAACAGCAAGAATAAGGAGAAATTGCAATGCAGGTAGGTACCGGTAAAAGCATCCTGAATGGCATTGCCATCGGAAAGCTGAAGATCTATAAGAAAAAAGATACCGTCATCTCTGCCGCCGAAGTGGCCGACACCGCCGCTGAAGAGGCCCGTTTTGAGGACGCCCGCGCCAAGGCCATCGACCAGCAGACCGCTCTGTACGAGAAGGCCCTGGCCGAGGCCGGTGAAGACATCGCCGAGGTGTTCAACATCCACGCTATGATGCTGGATGACGACGACTTCGTGGACGCCATCAAGGAGATCATCAACGGCCAGCACAAGTGCGCGGAGTACGCCGTCAAGACCGCCGGCGACAATCAGGCCGCCGTTTTTGCCGCCATGGATGACCCCTATTTGCAGGCCCGCAGCGCCGACGTCATCGACATTGCACAGGCCATCCTCGACATTTTGCAGGGCGTGGACAATGCCACCCTGCAGGGGACTGAGCCCAGCATCCTCGTGGCGGAGGACCTGGCCCCGTCCGAGACGGTCCGCATGGACAAGAGCCTGCTGCTGGGCTTCATCACCCGGGAGGGCAGCTCCAACAGCCACACCGCCATCCTCGCCCGCAGCATGAACATCCCCGCCCTCATCCAGTGCAAGGACATCCAGGACGACTGGGACGGCAAGATGGCGGTCGTGGACGGCTACAACGCCTGTGTCTACGTTGACCCCACCCCTGACCTGCTCAAGAGCCTGAAAAAGCGCCAGCAGGAAGACCAGAAAAAGCAGGCCCTGCTGCAGGAGCTGAAGGGCAAGCCCAACACCACCCTCGACGGCAAGACCATCAACGTCTTTGCCAACATCGGCGGCATGGGCGACGTGGGCGCTGTGCAGCAGAACGATGCCGGCGGCGTCGGCCTCTTCCGCACCGAGTTCGTCTACCTCAACTGCAAGGACTTCCCGACGGAGGACTACCAGTTCGAGGCATACAAGCAGGTGCTCGAGAGCCTTGCACCCCGCAAGGTGGTCGTCCGCACCTGCGACATCGGCGCAGACAAGACCGTGGACTACATGAAGCTCGACCACGAGGATAACCCCGCGCTGGGCTACCGCGCCATCCGCATCTGCCTGACCCGGAAGGACTTCTTCAAGACCCAGCTGCGCGCCCTGCTCCGCGCTTCCGCTTACGGCAACATGAGCATCATGTTCCCCATGATCACCAGCCTGCGGGAGCTGCAGGACGCCAAGGCCGTGCTGGACGAGTGCCGCACGGAACTGCGGGCTGAGGGCAAGAAGTTCGACGAGAAGCTGGAAGTCGGCACCATGATCGAGACGCCCGCCGCTGTCCTCATTGCCGACGAGCTGGCCGAGGAGTGCGACTTCTTCTCCATCGGCACCAACGATCTGACCCAGTACACCTGCGCTCTGGACCGCCAGAACGCAAAGCTGGAGCCCTTCTTCAACCCGCACCACCCCGCTGTGCTCCGGGCCATCAAGATGACCATCGACGCGGGCCACCGCCACGGCATCTGGGTGGGCATCTGCGGCGAGCTGGGCGCAGACACCGCCCTCACCGAGACGTTCCTGCGGATGGGTGTGGACGAGCTGTCCATGAACGCCAAGAGCGTGCTGCCCGTGCGCAAGATCATCCGCAGCATCGACTTGAGCAAGCCTTCCGATAAGTAAGGCCCTTTGCGCTGAAAACGCCGCCCCCGGCAGGGAACTTCCCCGCCGGGGGCTTTGCATACCCGAAAAATTTCACCGAAATACTTCAAAACCATAAAGTGCAGTGCTATACTGGTAGCATCGAAATACCTGCTGAGAGGGAATTTTATGACACAACTGCTCATCCACCTGTTCGTCCGGCACCCGGACGATACCAAGAACGCCGCCGTCCGCACGGCCTACGGCAATCTGGCCAGCCTCGTGGGCATGGCCTGCAATCTCCTGCTCTGTCTGGGCAAGCTGGCGGCGGGGACGCTGTTCGGCTCCATCGCCATCATGGCCGATGCCCTGAACAACCTTTCGGACGCCTCGTCCAACGTGGTGAGCCTCGTGGGCTTCAGGCTGGCGGCCAAAGGCCCGGACGAAAAGCACCCCTACGGCCACGCCCGGTATGAGTATCTGGCGGGCCTCGTGGTCTGCGTCACCATCCTCGCCATCGGGCTGTCCCTGCTGAAAGAATCTGCGCTCAAAGTGCTGCATCCAACGGCAGTGGTGTTCAGCTGGCTCAGTGTGGGGGTGCTGGCGGCGTCCATCGGCGTCAAGCTCTGGATGAGCCGCTTCAACAAGACCATCGGACAGCGCATCAACTCCGAGACTCTGATGGCCACCGCTGCCGACAGCCGGAACGATGTGCTGACCACCAGCGCCGTGCTCCTGTCCACCGTCCTCTCCCACCTGACGGGCTGGGACGTGCTGGACGGCCTCATGGGCGTGGCCGTGGCGGCGTTCATCCTCTGGTCGGGCTGGGGGCTTATGATGGACACCCTCAGCCCCCTGCTGGGCGAAAGCCCCTCGCCGGAGCTGGTGGAGCACATCGAGCACACCGTCATGAGCTACCCGGGGGTGCTGGGCGTCCACGATCTGATGGTCCACGACTACGGCCCGGGGCATCAGTTCGCCTCGCTCCACATCGAGTTCCCCGCCGAGGCCGACCCGCTGGAAGCCCACGACATCATCGACAACATCGAGCGGGATTTTCTGAAAAAAGACCACTTACAGGTCACCATCCACTACGACCCCATCGTGACATCGGACGCCGCCGTAGGCATCCTGCGGAGCCGCTTGATGGAAAAAGCCCGCCAGATGGACCCTCGTCTGTCCATCCATGACCTTCGCATCGTGCCGGGGGACAGCCACACCAACGTGCTGTTCGACCTCGTGTTCCCGGCGGGCTACACCGGCGACAAGGACGCGCGGCTGGCCGAGATGTGCAATTTCGTCAAGGAGCAGGACCCGAGATACTGCTGTATGGTGAAGGTGGAGCAGAGCTATGCCTCCGCCCTGCCGGAAGAGGATCAATAAGAAAAAGAGGGAAAGTATTATGCTGAACGAGACTTACCGCGCCATGCTGGGTCACAAGAGCGTCATCCGCGAGACTTTCATGTACGGCAAACAGCGCGCCGCCGAGATAGGCTATGAGAACGTGTTCGACTACTCGCTGGGCAACCCCAGCGTCCCCTGCCCGGACAAGTTCACCAAAGCCATGCAGACCCTGCTGGCCGAGGAAGAGCCTGTCGCCCTCCACGGCTACTGCCCCAGTCAGGGCGACCCGGGCTTCCGCACTGCCGTGGCGGCCCATCTGGCAAAGACCTTCGGCCTGCCCTATGAGCAGAAGGATATTTTCCCCACCACCGGTGCGGCGGGCGCTATCGCCCACGCCATCCGCGCTGTGACAAAGCCCGGCGACGAGGTGCTGACCTTCGCCCCCTACTTCCCCGAGTACGGCCCCTATGTGGAGGGGACCGGCGCTGTGCTGAAAGTCGTGCCGCCCCAGGCGCCGGCGTTCCAGCCGAATCTCGACGCCTTTGAAGAGATGCTGACCGAGAACGTCACCTGCGTCCTCATCAACACCCCGAACAACCCCACCGGCGTCGTCTACTCCGCCGAGACCCTGACCCGTCTGGCCGACATCCTGACCGAAAAGAGCAAAGTTTTCGGCCACAACATCTTCCTCGTCAGCGACGAGCCCTACCGTGACATCGCCTTCGACGGCAAAAAGGTGCCTTACCCGGCAGCGTTCTACCCCCACACCCTGACCTGCTTCTCCTTCTCCAAGAGCCTGAGCCTGCCCGGCGAACGTCTGGGCTATGTGGCCGTCCGGCCCGGCTGCGAGGGCGAAGACGTGCTGGTGGACATGATGGCCCAGATCTCCCGCTTCACCGGCCACAACTGCCCGCCCAGCATCATCCAGAAAGCCACTGCCGAGTGCCTCGACGTCACCAGCGATCTGTCCGTCTACGAGACGAACATGAACCTGCTGTACGATAAGCTCACCGAGCTGGGCTTTGAGGTGGAGCGCCCCGGCGGCACATTTTATATCTTCCCGAAGGCGCTGGAAGAGGACGCCAACGCCTTCTGCCTCAAGGCCCGGGAGTTTGATCTGCTGCTGGTCCCCAGCGACACCTTCGGCGTCAAGGGCTATGTCCGCTTTGCCTACTGCATCGACACCGAGAAGGTGAAGCGCAGCCTGCCCGCACTGGAAAAGCTGGCCGCAGCCTATAAAAAGTGAATGTGAGGTAGTTCCATGCATCCGCTCCCCGAATATCCCCGCCCGAGCATGCGCCGGGACAGCTATGTCAACCTGAACGGCCCGTGGGACTACGCCATCACCCAGAGCTCGGAGTTCCCGGCAAAGTGGGACGGCGCTATCCTCGTACCCTATTCGCCCGAGGCGAAAGCCTCCGGTGTGGGCCGGACGCTGCAGCCCGGCCAGTGGCTCCACTACCACCGCACCTTCACGCCCCCGGCGGGCGAGGGCGGGCGCGTCCTGCTCCACTTCGGGGCGGTGGACTACGCCTGCGCGGTGGAGGTCAATGGCCGTCTGGCCGGGGGACACCGGGGCGGCTACTGGCCCTTCACACTGGACATCACCGACCTGCTCCGCCCGCAGGGCCGCAACACCCTCTGGGTGGCCGTGCAGGACCCCACCGGCACGGGAACGCAGGCGAGGGGCAAGCAGACCCTCAGGCCCGGCGGGATGTTCTACCCGGCCCAGAGCGGCATCTGGCAGACGGTCTGGCTGGAGCGGGTGCCGGAAAATTACATTGATACGCTGACTGTCACCCCGGACTACGACGCCCGGACGGTGACCGTGAAAGTCCATACCTCGGAGCCCGGCGGCGCGGTGAACCTCTGGGCCGTGGTGCGGGCCGGCGGCGTGACCATCGCCGAGGACTGGGGCAGCGACGAGGCCGACCGGGACGGCGAAGTGACCCTGAACATCGCCGAAGAGCATTTCTTCCCCTGGAGCCCCGACAGCCCCTTCCTCTATGATTTGACGGTCGGCACGACACAGGGCGAAGAAAAGGACTTCGACACCGTCCACAGCTATTTCGCCCTCCGCAAGTGGGAGTGTAAAGAGGATGCAAAGGGCATCCGGCGGTTTTTCCTCAATGACAAGCCCATCCTGCTCAACGGCCTGCTGGACCAGGGCTATTGGCCCGACGGCCTCTACACCCCGCCCTCCGACGCGGCTGTGGAGCACGAACTGCACACCGTGCGGGAGCTGGGCTTCAACCTGCTGCGCAAGCACGCCAAAATCGAGCCGGAGCGCTGGTACTACCACTGCGATAAGCTGGGCATCATCGTCTGGCAGGATATGGTCAACGGCGGCGGGGCCTACCCGATGTGGTACGTCACCTACCTGACCAACGCCTTACAGCCCCTGATGCGCCGCGCTCCGGATGGGAAGCTTCTGTGGGGCTTTCTGGGCCGGGGCAGTGCCCACAGCCGGGAGGAGTACGCCCGGGAGCTGGCCGACACGGTAGCCGCCCTGCGCCGGCACCCCTGCATCGGGTGCTGGGTGCCGTTCAACGAGGGGTGGGGGCAGTTCGACGCGCGGAAAGCCACCGAGACCCTCCGCGCCCTCGACCCCTCCCGTCCGGTGGACGAGGCCAGCGGCTGGTTCGACCGGGGCGGGGGAGATGTGCATTCCATCCACAACTACTTCTATCCGCTCCGCATCCGCCCGAACGTGCGCACGGTGGCCCTCAGCGAGTACGGCGGCATTGCATGGCCCATGCCCGGCCATGAGCCGCCCCGGAAGACCTACGGCTACGGCACGGCCAGAAGCCGGGCAGAGCTGACCGAGCGCTACCGTGATTTGCAGCTCAAGACGGTGCTCCCGCAGCTGAAAAAGGGCCTGTCGGCGCTGGTGTACACCCAGCTGACCGACGTGGAGGACGAGGTGAACGGCCTGTTTACCTATGACCGCACGGCCATCAAACCCGATGCCGCCGCCGTCCGCGCCGTCAACGAGGCGCTGGAAGCGGAGTTTGAAAAGGCAGTAAAAGAATGAACGGGCTCTCGGACATCTGTCCCTGTGCAGGCAGAGCATTTTGCTGTTTTTCACGGCTCCTGATTGGCTAAAATGTCGAAAATAATACCATATATTGACAATCCTGTAAAAATGCACTATACTGGACCCATCGAGGCAGACCACGAAGTCCTTGTATATGAAAATGTTCAGGATAACAGCATATTTGCGATATGCAATTCAACGCTGCTGCTGTTGCGTTAAAAAGTTGAATTGCTATAAAACAGGTATTACAGGCACACGGCCTGTAATGATAAACATTATATGTTCGCGCATGTAGTGATTTATCTCACATAGTCTGAGGGCGAGGTTCCGCAAGGGACCTCGCCCTTGGGCTTTTTATAGGCGCTGGGCTATTGACATTGGAGAGCGATTCCTCTATAATCGAGGTGCAGACCAGTCGAAGATGTATGGGCTGGAAAATTATGGGAACTCAAAAACGCAAAAACTACCCATTCCGAGATGCTCTGAAAGGCGAAAATAACGCCGAAATATAAGAAAAATGATGCATCTGCATTGTTTTTGAAAGAACGGATAAAAACGTCGGATCGCATCAGAATGCGTTAGAAAATGTCGGGCCGCCCGCCACAGCCTGAGAAGGCCGAAGCGGGTGGTCCGTTTTTATCTTTTGTATCCCTGTGCTTGACAATCCACGTACGACTGCCTATAATAAAGATAAGGAAAGGCGCTATCCGTGCAAACGGCTAGCTCCTCACCAGTCAAGCATTACAAAAGTAATGACCGCCACCGGATTGGGAGTCTTGGGCGGTCATTTCTTTTTGTGCTTTTTCCTTTTGCTGCCATAAGAATCATCCTTTTTCCGGTCGTCCATCAGATGTACAACACTTACGAGAAGCGCCAACAGTGCGATGATCGTCTGGAAAAGCAATAGAATTTCCGATGTAGTCATAAGGCATCCCTCCCTTCGCTGTGAGCGTCGGGAGCGGAACTCCAAAAAGTTGCCCTCCCGCGCTTGCTTTGCTCCGAAGAGCAAGACAGCGAGACCGGTGAGGAGCAATAGCCGCCTGCGTTTGGTTGGACAGCGCCTTTCTGCTAAGAGGATACCATAAAAACCGACAAAAAGCAACGCCGCACGATGGATATCCGCGCGGCGCTGGAGGCGGGATCTGAAAAGCAGTATGATAACAGAAAAGCTCCGGGAACCAATAGGCCTCCGGAGCTTTTGTATTATTTTTGAGGAAAATTACTGTTCGTTCTTGATTTTGGAAGCCGGCATCTTCTTCATGGCGGCAGAATCCAGAGCGTGGGGCAGCTGGGCGCCATAGGACTGAAGGCTGTCCTGCAGCTCGCCGCTCTTCATGTCGGAGAGGGCCTGTGCGCGGAGGCTGTCCAGCGTGTCAGCGTCCAGCGGGTCGAGACGGACGAGCATCATCAGCGCATAGCTGGAATACTGCACCGCAGCGGCCTCGCCGGGCTTGAGGGCGCGGACAGCGTCGGCGGTGCCTTCCTCGGAGAAGGTGGAATCGATGTTGTCAGAACCCAGCAGGGCAGTGGAGAGGGAAGACGCGTCGGAAGAGGGCTCACCGTCCAGCACCGCGTAGATGTCGGGCAGGGCAGCGGCGACGGCGGCGCTGAAAGCAGTGGTCTGGGCGCTGGCCCCATCGGGGATGGCAGCGTTGCAGCTCTCGGCGGCGGTCTGAGCCAGCTCGAGCATCTGGGTGCTCTGGTCGTCATCAGCAAAAGCGAAGGTGCTGGTGTTGTAGAGCGGCACGACCACATAGCGGATGTAGACCATCTCGTCCTCGAGGTGGCTGGTCAGCTCTGCGTCGGAGACGGGGGTCTCGCCGTCGATGCCGTAGCACATCTCGAGCAGGTCGTTGCTCTTGATGAGGATGCGCTCAAACCGCTTGAGGGTGTCGAGGCCGATGCCATTGGCCTTGTAGAGGTCGCCGTTCTGCTCCATCAGCTGGGAGGCGTAGCTGTCGGCCTGCATCTCCTCGTCGAGGGTCAGAACGCCGCCCAGCTCATCGAAACGGGTCTCGATGGCGGCGTAGGACTCGAGGTTCTCGAGGGTCTTCTGGGCCACATAGTCGCTGACCACGGCGGTCTCGCCGGTGGCGTCATCGACGGTGATGGTGGCCTTGAGGAAGCTGGACACCTTGGTGGCGTCCTGGTCGTCGGAAGCGAGGTCGGCGGCGGTCTGGTAGGCATCGAACTGGGCCAGCAGATAGAGGCCGGAAGAGATGTCCACGTTACCGATGGTGCCTACGGAATCCGGGGTGGAGAGGCTGCAGCCCACGAGGCCGACGGCCAGAGCGAGGGCGCAGACGAGCGCGATGAGTTTCTTCTTCATAAGTGTACTCCTAGTGAAATTTATTTTTTGCCGGTGTTTTCTTCCGGCGGGGCAGCAAGGATGTCGGCCATCGCCTTGAGGATGCTTTGCAGCAGTTCCAGCGGCTTTTCGTCGGGTTGGAGAGTCACCGAGAGGTAGGGTTTGGTGCCGGCTCCTGCCGTCACCCGGCCATTGAAAGCAATGAGCAGGCCGCGTATCATGGCCACGTCCAGCGTCTCCACCTGTAACAGCAGGGTATCCTTCTTCTGGGTGACTTCGTAGACGCCCACGGCGGCGGCCTGTACGCGCACCAGCGAGACGTTCACGAGGTCGCTGACGGAGGGCGGCGGGTCGCCGTAGCGGTCGATGAGTTCGTCCAGCACGTCGGCGGCGTCCTCGGGGGTCTGGATGGCGGCAATGCGCTTGTAGGCCTCGATGCGGCCCGGGCCGTCGGCGATATACTTCTCCGGGATGAAGGCGTCCACCCGCAGGTCCACGAGGCATTCGCTCTTGTCCCGCTGGATGGGCTCGCCCTTGGCCCGGGCGATGGCCTGACCCAGCATCTTGACGTAAAGGTCATAGCCCACGGCCTCCATGTGGCCGTGCTGGCTGTGGCCCAGCAGACTGCCTGCGCCGCGAATTTGTAAGTCGCGCATGGCGATGCGGAAGCCGGAGCCGAAGGCCGTGAACTCCCGGATGGCGGAAAGCCGCTTCTGGGCGATGTCGGTGAGGGTCTTGTCCCGCCGGAAGGTGAAGTAGGCGTAGGCTTTCCGGCCCGAGCGGCCCACGCGGCCCCGGATCTGGTACAGCTGGGCCAGACCCATCCGGTCGGCGTCCTCGATGATGAGGGTGTTGCAGTTGCGCACGTCAATGCCCGTCTCGATGAGGGTGGTGCAGACGAGGATGTCGATCTCGCCGTTCAGCAGATGCTGCCAGACAGGGTTCAGCTCTTCCTCAGTCATCTTGCCGTGGGCGATGCCCACCCGCGCCCCGGGTACCATCTGGCTGACATGGGCGGCGCAGGACTCGATGTTGTCCACCCGGTTGTGCAGGTAGTAGACCTGACCGCCCCGGGCCAGCTCCTTTTTCATGGCTTCGGCGAGGATGACGTCATTGTACTCGAGCACGAATGTTTCCACCGGCTGGCGCTCGATGGGCGGCTGCTCGATGGTGGAGAGGTCGCGGATGCCGCTCATGGCCATGTTCAGGGTGCGGGGGATGGGAGTGGCCGAGAGGGTCAGCATGTCCACGCCGATGAAGTTCTCTTTCAGCTTCTCCTTGTGCTTGACGCCGAAACGCTGCTCCTCGTCGATGATGACAAGGCCCAGGTCGTGGAACCGGACGTCCTTGGAGAGGAGGCGGTGGGTGCCGATGACGATGTCCACGCTGCCGGCCTGCAGGCCCCGCAGGGTCTCTTTCTGCTGCTTGGCGGTGCGGAAGCGGGAGAGCAGCCCGACTTTCACCGGGAACGCCTCCATGCGGGAGATGATGCTGTTGTAGTGCTGCCACGCCAGCAGGGTGGTGGGGGCCAGAATGGCGCACTGCTTGCCGCCCATGACGCACTTGAAGCTGTCTCTTATACACATCTCCGAGCCCACGAGACACTGAGCGATCTCG
>ENA-UAPL01000806-UAPL01000806.1-human-gut-metagenome-genome-assembly--contig:-NODE-806-length-12134-cov-4.253415_pt1 | contig 12134 bp, 9 predicted proteins | sample MGYA00243480_ERZ654577 | MGnify/ENA primary metagenome ERZ654577 (study PRJEB26926, sample SAMN06164678) | human gut metagenome | biome: ENVO:00009003; feature: ENVO:2100002; material: ENVO:00002003...
CGAGATCGCTCAGTGTCTCGTGGGCTCGGAGATGTGTATAAGAGACAGATGAAGTGCATCTTGTCCGGATCGGTGAGTGCCTCATATTCCTTTCTGTACGGACGGAAATCGATTCCGCCATGGAAAAACACCTCAAGATCTGGCCATACGTCGGAAATCTTGTCGGTTCCCTTAATCCGGCACACCTCCTTTATGACAGTCAGAAACCATGAGGGCACGCCGGATATGTTGGTGATGTTCTCACACGAGGCTGCCAGGGAAAGGGCCGGAAGTTTCTCGCTCCAGTCTTCCATCAGAGCGATGCTCTTTCGCGGCACCCGCACCATATCGGCGAGTTTCGGCATCCTGTCGATAAGCGTTGCACTGAGATCTCCTACCTTCACACCCTCTCTAAGATTGAGCTCGTTGGCGAAACTGCCTCCGAGAATCAGGCTTTTTCCCGAAAAAATCCGGCTTTTCGGGTTCATGCGCAGATAGTGGGCCACAACGTCGCTCGTGCCGGGATAATGGTTATGGCGAAGGCAGTCGTCGGTGATTGGCACAAACTTCGATTTGCCTCCGCTCGTGCCGCTGCTCTGCGCAAACCGGCGGCAGCAGCCTGGCCATAGCACGTCGCGCTCCCCCTCCACCATACGCATGGCGTAGGGACGTATGTCGTCGTATTCCACAGTCGGCACCGCTCCGGTATAGGCCTTAACGACGTCGCCCGATGCAAGGATGTCGCTGAATCCATAGCGGCGTCCGGCCTCGGTGAGGCGCGCCATGCCGAGCAGCCATTCGAGCTGCCCGCGCTGTAACTCTTCGACGCGGCTGCCCCAGCCGTCGGTGCGACGCGCTCGGGAAGCCATTATATATCGTGCTATCGGCGTAAAATTCATATAAAATTCAAAATGGTCTTTTCGTGGGGCCTTATCCATCCGCCCCCACTATCATATAACAACCGGAAGCGGCAATATGCGGAGCCACCGGGCAATTTATGGGAATACTGCGGACGCGGACATCTACGGCACCGGATCATATCCCGAGCCTCCCCAGGGATGGCACCGCGATATTCTTTTGATGGTAAGCCATCCCCCCTTCAACGCGCCATACTTCCTTATGGCCTCTATACCATACTGGCTGCAGGTGGGCACAAAGCGGCAGCTCGGTGGCGTGTGGGGCGATATGGCATACTGGTAGAAGCGGATCAGACCGATAAGCAGCATCTTTCCCATATCACACCGCAGCCTCCTGACCGCACGGCGTGTCGTCGCCGTAAAGACGTCTGGATATTTTAGCCAGCGCGCTTTCCACAGCGGCACCGACGGCACGCATGTCTGAATTTTCGGTATGCATATATATCAGTGCCAGCGAGAGCGTGCGGGTGCCGGCGTCTGCCTCCACCTTGCGCCGAAGGTCGCGGTAGCGCAGTCTGAAGGCCTCCCTGATGCGCCGGCGCATCAGGACACGGTCTACGGCATGGCGCCTTTTTTTCTTCGGCACGGTGATCATGAACTGCACCGGCGCTATCATGTCGGGAATATCCTCCCTGAATGAACCGGAAAGTTCCTCCTGGGTCAGTGCCCGGTAGGTGACGCGCAATGGGCCGGAATAGACAGACCTGCCTTTTTCAAACAGATTCTGCACAAGCGTGCGGTGGCGCAGTTTCGCGCTTTTGCGGAGCGTGAGCCTTTCATCCCCTTTTATGCTTTCACTTTCAATCATCTTTGAGTGCCAGTTTTAAAATTTCATCTGGAGTGGAGATTATATGGTCGGCATAAGCCTTGCGGAGCTCGTTGACCGGGCGGAAGCCCCATGTCACCCCGACCGACGTGACGCAGGCCCTGCGCGCGGTCTCTATGTCAACTGCCGAATCGCCAACGTGCATCGTGGCGCTCTTAGGCGTGGGGTGAGTGAGAAGCACGGCGAAGTCGATGCTCGGATCGGGCTTGACGGGCCTGTCTTCCACCTGACCGAACACCGCAACAAACGGCACTTCGGGAAAATAATGGTCTATGATGCGCCGGGCCGCCGATTCGTATTTGTTGGTGGCCACAGCCACCGCTATACCCGCCTGCGTGAGCTGTTCGAGCAACTGCGGTATTCCGGGATAAGGCTTGGTGAAGTCGGTGCAATGCTCATCGTAGTATGTTCTGAAGAGACCGAGCAGTTCCTCCACTTCTTCCTCGGAAGCGTCAGGCTGGGCTCGCTCTATGAGTTTGCGCACCCCGTTGCCGACCATATAAGGATATGCCGACAGAGGATGCCTCCTGTATCCTTTGGTCTCCAGGGCAAAATTGCACGCAGTGCCCAGATCCGCTATGGTGTCGAGCAGGGTGCCGTCGAGATCGAATATTATGAGTTTCTTCATTTTCCTGTAACTTTCGGGTCTGTTTTTCTTACCTGCGATACCAGGATTCCGCCTGCGGTGGCGGTCTCGATTATATCGCCGTCGGCCACATCCTCCGGTCCACGGATAGATTTCCCGTTTTTACGTGTTATTGAATATCCGCGCTTCAATGTCGATTCGGGACTGAGCACGCCGATGAGATTCTCCAGGTTGGCCAGTGCCGTCTTCTCCCTCTCGATCCGCGACGCGGCGGACAGAGCCATAGCATCCGACTGCGTGCGAAGCCTCGCGTTTTCCCTCTCCACCAGCGAACCGGAGGCCATACGCAGCGTAGAGGCCATATTCCTCAGTCTTATGTCTTCCCTCCCTGTGACACTCCCCGCCAGAACCGGGAGCTGGGAGGATATGGCGTGCAGGCGCAGGCGTGCGCCACGCAATGTGGACTCCACGGCTGCAGGGAGCATGGTCTCCAACCCCTGGAGGCGGATGTGCTCGCCCCGCATACGCTCCGATGCGTAGGTAGCCACTCTTCCGGCGAGATCCGCCGCTCTCTGCCAGTGGGCCCCGACAGTGTCGATCAGCCAGGCGGCCGCCGCTGTCGGAGTCTTGCACCGAACGCAGGCGATCTCGTCCAGCACACAGCGGTCCCGCTCATGGCCTATGCCCACCACTACAGGTATGGGGAAGGTGGCGACACGGCGTGCGAGTTCGAGATTGTCAAATCCCGTCATGTCGGTGGTGGAGCCGCCTCCGCGGATTATCACCACACAGTCCCATTCCACCAGCGTCCGCGTCTGCTCCACCAGCCTCAGCGCTTCCATGACGCTTGTCGGCGTGCGTTCCCCCTGCATGGCGGCCGGGAAAAGCAGAGTCAGAAATTCCACTCCGAGCGAATTATGATGCAGCTGATTCTCGAAATCTCCGTATCCGGCGGCTGTGGGGGAGGAAACAACCGCCACTTTAAGGGGCGGCTGCTCCACTTTAAGGCGCCTGTTGCGCTCGATCACCCCCTCCCCCTGCAGGCGCATGAGGATCTCGCGCCTTATACGCTCGAGGTCGCCCATGGTATAGGAGGGATTGATCTCACCGACATTGAAGGTCAGACCGTAGTTGATGTGATAGTTTGCACCGCCGAAGAGCATCACCTTCATTCCGTTTGCCAGCCGCTGCCCCGTGGCTTGGAAAAACCTGGCGCTCAGCGAATGGAATTTCCCGGCCCATATGGTGGCACGCATCCGGGCCACTGTGGCTCCTGAGGCGTCTTTCTCAAGCAAGGTCATGTAGCAATGTCCGCCGCTCAGGCTCATATCGCTGATTTCGGCCACTACCCATGCTCCAAGAAGCACAGGCTGCCGGCTGATGGCCTGCGCCACATATCGCGAGAACTGCGACAATGTCAATGCCGCGGGCATTTCATGTTGGGCTGAATATTCCATATCGCAAAATTAATCAATTTTCGCGAATCCCCCAAAACTGTTTTGCCACAAGCAGCCGCAACTCCCTTTTTCACGCGTTTTCACGCCTTGAACCCCCTATTATTCAAAAATAATGTGTAATTTTGCATCATGAATCATCTCACTCGCCGATCTCTTGCCCGACTCGCATCCCAGGCTCCGCTCATAGGGTTGCTGTTGGCTTTGTGCGCGTGCATTGCGGGGTGCTCCTCAAGCAAGCACGTGCCCGAAGGCTCCTATCTGCTCGACAAGGTTAGCATCCGGCTTGATTCCGCCTCGGGAAGGGATGACATCGATGTGTCGGAGATGCAGGCTTATCTGCGGCAGCAGCCAAACCACAAGATGCTATGGAGCATAAAGTTCCGTCTCGGATTCTACAACATGAGCGGAAAGGACTCGACCAACTGGTGGAACCGCTGGATGCGAAAACTCGGCGAACCTCCGGTGATCTACAATCCTGAACTCACAGAGGCCGGCACAGGGCAACTGGCCCAGTATCTTGCCAACAAGGGATATTTCAACGCCACCGTATCGGTCGACTCCACAATCAACGAAGAGAAACGCAAGATCGCGCTAACCTACAATCTGTCGCCGGGAGAACGCAAGATCATATCCTCGGTGGAATATCAGTTTCCTGACTCTGCAGTGAAAGAAATAGTCATGGCTGACTCCTCGAAGTTCATAACCAAGCCTGGCAACCCGCTGGCTCGCGAACTTCTTGAGGCTCAACAGTCGATGGTGACAGAGACACTCCGCAACCATGGATATTTCAACTTCACGCAAGACTGCATTACTTTCGTGGCCGACACCACAGCCGGCTCATCTGACGCCGACCTGACAATGAAGATCAGCGCACCCAGATCATCAAGCCAGCCGCAGGCGGAACTATATTCAAAATACAGGATAAGGAAGGTGACGGTGATAGCCGACGCGGAGGCGATCAATGCGGAGAATCCCGCCCTTGCGGTAGGGAAAGACTCCGTGACATACAAAGACATCGACATTCTCTACGCCGACTCCCGGTATCTCAGGCCTTCGGTGATAGCCGACAACTGCTTCATCGCGCCCGGCGACACGTATGCACAGAAAGAGGTGGAGCGCACCTACAGGGCTTTCTCGCGGCTGAACATACTGAAATTCATCAATATCTCGTTTGTCCCGGTCGGCTCGGCAGGCGACGAGGGTTTTCTCGACGCCTATATAATGCTGACTCCCGGCAGATCGCAGACCGCGAGCGTCGAGCTTGAAGGCACCAATTCAGAAGGCGACCTCGGCATAGCTGTCGGTCTGTCTTACTCTCACCGCAACATCGGAAAGGGATCGGAGACATTCACCGGCAAGGTGCGGGGCAGCTACGAGTCGATATCCGGAAATCTTGACGGTCTGCTCCACAACCGCTACATGGAATATTCCGCCGACCTCGGCATCTCCATACCGGAATTCAAGGCGCCTATTTCGCGGCGAATACGCCGTCGCGTGCAGGCTTCCACCGAGGCCAATTTCTCCATGAGCTATCAGGAACGCCCGGAATATACACGCATCATATCCACTGCCGGATTCAGCTGGAAGTGGGTCGACTTCCGCAAGCAGAACCAGCACACCTTCACCCCGATAGATATCAACTATGTGTATCTGCCGGCTTCCACCAACGACTTCATCGACCAGATAGCTCCCGACAACCCTCTGCTGCGCTACAGCTACGAAGACCATTTCATCATGAGGATGGGCTGGCGCTGGTATCACAGCAACAAGCGCGATCCGGCCCCATGGACCAAGACCTTCCAGCGGAATTTCTATACCGTGAGGTTCAATGCCGAGATCGCCGGCAATCTTCTTTTCGCCATCTCAAGCATATTCGCTCACAGAAGCGACTTTCATGAGGACCCCTACAAGGTGTTCGGCATCCACTACTCGCAATATTTCAGGGTTGAGGCCGACTATGCGTTTCTACACCGCTTCGACGAGCGCAATTCGCTGGCTCTTCGCGCCGGGGTCGGTGTCGGCGTGCCTTACGGCAACTCCGAGATGCTTCCTTTCGAGAAGAGATTCTATGGCGGCGGTGCCAACGGCGTGCGCGGATGGGATGTGCGCACTCTCGGCCCCGGAGCTTATCCCGGACGCAACTCGGTGAGCGACTTCATCAACCAATGCGGCGACGTGCGTCTGATCATGAGTGCCGAATACCGCGCAAAACTATTCTGGGTGCTCGAACTCGGTGCCTTCATCGACGCTGGCAACATCTGGACCATCCGCAACTATCCCAACCAGCCAGGCGGCGTATTCCGCTTCAATCGGTTTTACGAGCAGATAGCAGCATCCTACGGTCTCGGACTGCGACTCGATTTCGATTATTTCCTTCTTCGCTTCGATGTGGGAATGAAGGCGCATAATCCCGCCATGGGAGAACGTCCGTGGCCTATCATCTCGCCCAACTGGAAACGCGACTCCTCCTTCCACTTCTCGATCGGCTATCCATTCTGACAAATCCGGCCTTCCGCATTAGAATACCAACAGCCACGCCCCGGAGGGGCGACTCTTCGCCAAACCCCGGGCAAGACAAGGGCCAAAAGCCCGAAGTCGCAGCCCGGGGAATCCCAAGCCCAACTATCCTGTGCCCGCATCGCTCCTTCATCAACACGCGAAAATCACTCGCCCAAAACCGCCCCAGGGTTTCTGAAATTATATGAAATGCGGTCTAATCACCGTTAAACTAAACTTATAAACCCATAAACTCATAAACTTCAAGTTGAGCCCGCGAAACTTGAATTATTCAAATTTTTTCATTAATTTTGCAACTTGAATAGCCCCGCGCTATCCAATGCGACAACTAAAAGTAACAACAACGGCAGATCTCATCGTATGATCCGCCACTTAAAACCTATACTACTCCATAATGGATAAGAACACAGTCTATGGTCTGGTGCTCATGGCGCTCGTCTTCTTCGGATTCATGTGGCTCAACACTCCTGACCAGAACGCCATCCAAGAGCAAGTGAAGACCGAACAGGCTGCCGACAACGGCAACCGGGCGAACACAAACGCCGTAATCTTCAGCGACACAGAACGAGAATGGCTCGCCAAAAACATTCTCGCCAACGGCACTCCGGTATCGGATGCGGACGGCGCTTCCGCAGTAGCTGTCAATTCCGACGGCGTGAGACTAACGCTCAAAGGAGACTCTGTCTTCGGCACTGTAGAAGTCAACGGCAAAGCCCTCGCATGGGCAGATGTGCTCTCGGGCGACGCTTCGGCAATGACTCAGGACGAACGCACAGCCGCCATCGACAAGGTGCGCAATCTCTCCAACTCTATCGGTCGCTACGGACGCTTCGCCACATTCCTTAAAGGAACCAACGAGGATCTAACGCTCGAGAACGAGGCCATCAAACTGACTCTCTCGTCGAAGGGTGGTATGGTGACTCGTGCCGAACTGAAGAAATATGACACGGAATATGATCCCGACGAGACGAAGAAGGTGAAGAGAAAAGTGGTGATCTTCGACGACAAGTCCAACCAGATGGCATTCAATCTCCCGCTTCCGCAGGAGATCTCCACCGCCGACCTCTATTTTTCTCCGAAACTTGAAAACGACTCGACACTCCTCATGGCCATAAATCTTTCGGCCGATGCATTCTGGGGCATACGCTACACGCTGCCCAAGGGTGAATCGTACGTGGTGAGGATGGAAGTGGTGCAGAGCAACATGGCCCCCATAGTGCAGAGCAACGTCCGAAAACTCGGAGTCTCCTGGCATCAGGACCTGAAGCGTCAGGAAAAGGGTCGAATGTTTGAGGAGCGCAACTCGCGCATCGAGTATAAGTTCGCCGGAGGATCCGTAGAGGAGATGAGCGAATCCAAAAACAGCGAGAAAAAACGCGAGCAGAAACTGAAATGGATCGCTTTCAAGAATCAGTTCTTCTCCTCGGTGCTCATCTCCGACAAAAATTTCAATTCGGCCGATTTCCAGAGCGACGTGTTGAAAGGAAGCGACTATCTCAAGTCGCTGACTACAGAGGCCGAAGTGAACGACTATGACTGGAACGCCGCCAACCCGGCAAGTTTCAATTTCTTCATAGGCCCGAACCTCTACCCTCTTCTCAAAAACATCGACAAGCAGACCGGAAGCGACGAGGATCTCAAACTGACCAAACTCGTGCCTCTCGGCTGGCCCATATTCCGCTGGATCAACACGCTGATCGTCATTCCCGTATTCAACTTCCTCGGCAGTTTCGGCTGGAACTACGGCATCGTGATACTCGTGCTCACCATCCTTCTCAAACTCGTGCTCTTCCCCCTCACCTACAAGAGCTATGTGAGCCAGGCCAAGATGCGCATCCTCGCCCCTGACATCAAGGAGATCAACGACAAATATCCGGGCAACGAGAACGCTATGGTGCGCCAGCAGAAGACTATGGCCCTCTACAGCAAGGCCGGTGCGAGCCCCATGTCGGGATGCCTGCCGATGATGCTGCAGATGCCGATCCTATTCGCTATGTTCACCTTCTTCCCCAACTGCATCGAACTGCGCGGACAGTCTTTCCTCTGGGCTCATGACCTTGCGGCGCCTGACGCCATAATATCATGGAGCGGCAACATACCCTTGATCACCGAATATTTCGGCAATCACATATCGCTCTTCTGCCTCCTGATGACAGCCACCAACATCATCTACACCCGCATCTCGATGCAGAGCCAGAGCCAGTCGATGCCGGGTATGAAATGGATGATGTATCTCATGCCGCTGATGTTCCTGGTATTCTTCAACAACTATGCGGCCGGCCTGAGCTACTACTATTTCCTCTCGCTGCTCATCACCATCATACAGACTTATGCCATCCGCAAATGGTTTATCAAGGAAGAGGATGTGCGACGCACCATGAGAGAGAACGCCAAGAAGCCTCAGAAAAAGTCTGGCTGGATGGCCCGCCTCGAGGAAATGCAGCGTCAGCAGCAGGAAATGATGCGCCAGCAGCAACAGCAACAGAGAAAAGGCGGCAACAACCGCCGGCGTTGACAAGCATACTTCACCGGGGCCGCACCGTTTTTTTCTAAAGCAGTGCGGCCCCGTCGCAATACATACAGCCACCCACACAAAAGCGACATCTGATGCGTAACTTCCGGATTTTTCTGGCTTCGGTGATACTTATCGCCTCACTGCTATGGCTCGCGCTCGGCACGGGCCTGGCTCCATATGCCGGATTCGCCGGACGCATGCAGATTGTCCCCTCGGCTATACATACTTGTCTGGGCACTACAATCGTCTGGATCATTGCCACTCTGCTGTTCGGCAGAATCTATTGCGCGGCGGTGTGTCCGGTTGGATCTCTGCAGGACGTGGCCATTTGGCTCCGGAGGAAAAGCAGCCGGAGAAAGGCATTCCGTTTCAAGGAAGGGCACACGGCGAGATATGTGATACTGATAGCATATCTTGCGTCGCTCGCCTTCGGGGCAATAGCGGTCGGTTTTGTAATCGAGCCATGGAACTTGATGCGCAACACCTTGTCAGCCGTCAATCCGGCCGACACCGCCGCCACGTGGGGATCAATAGGCGTATCCACAGCCATCGGAGCCATGTCGGGCATTGTGTCGCTCTCAGCAATCATGATATGGGCCTGGATCTCGGGGAGGGCGTTCTGCTCAGAGGTCTGCCCCATAGGGACAATGCTCGGCTGCGTCCACACACAGACGCTGATGCACATAGCCATCGACAGCGACCGATGCGTGAGCTGCATGAAGTGTGAGGACATTTGCAGGTCGAGATGCATAAAGGTCGAGACAAGGCATGTCGACAACTCTCGCTGCGTGCTATGCTTCGACTGCACCGCAGTCTGCCCCAACGATGCCATCCGCTACCAGATCAACAGAGACCGGCATCGCCAGACCCCGATACTGACCCCCTCGCAGTCATGAGAACGAGATCTTTACATGTAAAATTCACACCACAAAACACAATACCACACAATGCAGCAATATCAGGATCTCCTACGCCACATACTTGAGCACGGACACCGCAAGGAAGACCGCACGGGCACCGGCACCATATCCACGTTCGGATACCAGATGCGGTTTGACCTGACCAAAGGATTCCCTCTCGTCACCACAAAGAAAACACATCTCAAGAGCATAATCTACGAACTGCTATGGTTTCTAAAAGGCGACACCAACGTGCGCTACCTTCAGGACCATGGCGTGCGCATATGGAACGAATGGGCCGATGCCGACGGCGACCTCGGACATATCTACGGATATCAGTGGCGCTCTTGGCCTGACTACGACGGCGGCCATATCGACCAGATAAAGGAAGCGGTCAGAACAATAAAGGAGAATCCGGACTCGCGACGCATCATCGTCAGCGCATGGAACGTGGCCGACATCGACAATATGAATCTGCCGCCATGCCACGCTTTTTTCCAGATGTACGTCTGCGACGGCAGACTGTCGCTGCAACTCTACCAGAGAAGCGCGGACTGCTTCCTCGGTGTCCCCTTCAACATTGCATCATATGCGCTGCTAACCATGATGCTTGCACAGGTGTGCGGACTCCAGCCGGGCGAATTCATCCACACTCTCGGCGACGCTCACATCTATCTCAACCATCTGGAGCAGGTCAACCTCCAGCTGACCCGCACACCGCGGGCCCTTCCGCTGATGAGACTGAACCCGGAAGTGAAAGACATCCTCGATTTCAAATATGAGGACTTCACATTGGAAGGCTATGACCCTTGGCCTGCCATAAAAGGAACCGTAAGCGTATGAACCGGAACACAGAAATAGCCATGATCGCCGCCGTCGGCCCGGAGAGGGAACTCGGTTCGGAAGGCGATCTCATATGGCACATATCGGCCGATCTCAAGAACTTCAAGCGGCTTACATCCGGCCACCCTGTAATAATGGGGCGGAAAACGTGGGAATCCCTTCCCAAAAAGCCGCTGCCGGGACGGCTCAACATCGTAGTGACACGCCGCCCGGAACCGATGGCAGGAGCCGAAACTGCTTCTTCGGCAGAGGAGGCTCTGCGGCTGTGCGGCGGGGAAACGCATCCTTTCGTGATAGGAGGTGCGGAGATCTACAGCCTGTTCATGCCTGTAGCCACACGCCTTTATCTCACTCGCGTGGAGGCTCCGACCTCTAAGAAAGTTGACTCATGGTTTCCGGAATATGACAATGACTGGAAGATTGAGGATGCCTCGGAATGGTTCACCGACCCGGGAGACGTCAGATACAGATTTGAGACATGGACGAGAAAATGAAGACCGGCGGCAGACGGCTCGTCTTCATAAGCAGAAGCGACCTTCGCGGAGGAGCGGCTATCGTGACATTCCGCCTTGTGGAGGCCTTGCGCCGGATGGGACATGACGCGAGGATGCTTGTGTGTGAGAAACTCAGCGACGCCGCGTTTGTCGAGACATGCGCGTCAAAGACCGCCATACGCATCCCTTTTCTGCGCGAGCGGCTCAAGGTGTATATCGACAACGGAAGAAACCGCGACACTCTTTTCAAGATCGACCCTGCCCTCTACGGGCTGCCTCTCTGGCGACACCCTCTCGTGGAGCAGGCCGACGCAATATTCCTTGGCTGGGTAAACCAGGGTATGCTCAGTCTGAAAGGGGTCCGGGAGATATGCAGGCTCGGACGGCCGACGGTCTGGATAATGCACGACATGTGGAACATGACGGGAATATGCCACCATGCCGCCGGATGCACGGGATTTCTCCATCAGTGTGGCGACTGCCCTCTGCTCGGTGCGAAAGCCGACAGCAACGACATGTCGCACGCCACCTGGATCGAAAAGGAAAACACCTATAAGGCCGACAATCTGAAATTTGTCGCTGTCAGTTCATGGCTCGCAGGCAAAGCAGGAGAGAGCGCGCTGATGCGCGACCTTGATGTTACGGTGATACCCAACGTGTTCGAGACCGACGATCAAGAGCCCGAAAGCCGGGCGTCTGACACTCTTCCGGACGATCCGGTAAGGATAATTTTCGGCGGAGCCCGTCTTGATGATCCCATAAAAGGACTCCCGGTGCTGAAAAAGGCGCTCCGCATAATACATGAACGGCACCCCGACATAGCGGCCCGCATGGAAATCCTCACATTCGGAGAGTTCAAGAATCCGGAAAGCGCGGAAGGGTTTGCAATCCGCCACAACCATCTGGGAGTGCTTCGCGGCAGAGACGCATTGCGCCGCGCTTATTCGAGATGCGGCATAGTAGTGTCCACGTCAGACTATGAGACTCTTCCGGGCACACTTGTGGAAGGGCAGGCATACGGCTGCATTCCCGTGGCTACCGACCATGGCGGACAGAGAGACATAATAGCTGTCTCTTATACACATCTGACGCTGCCGACGA
>ENA-UAPL01000807-UAPL01000807.1-human-gut-metagenome-genome-assembly--contig:-NODE-807-length-12113-cov-5.636341_pt1 | contig 12113 bp, 9 predicted proteins | sample MGYA00243480_ERZ654577 | MGnify/ENA primary metagenome ERZ654577 (study PRJEB26926, sample SAMN06164678) | human gut metagenome | biome: ENVO:00009003; feature: ENVO:2100002; material: ENVO:00002003...
ATACGAGATCGCTCAGTGTCTCGTGGGCTCGGAGATGTGTATAAGAGACAGCACGCATTTTTTGCTCCGTGCGCACGCAGTTTCAAGGGGAAGCAACAGGAAATACCTGCACGAATAAAAGAGGTAATTATTCTTTAACACCTCCCCATGCGGAGGGGATGATAGAATAATTGTTGAGATAAAAACTGACATTGGCAAAACAATCAGTAGAACTATATCCCGCACGGCCAAAATCATAGTTCCATAAATCTGGAGCAGAGCCAGTGAAGGCCATCATATCCGGTAGAACATAAGCGCTTCCTGCACCCTTGAAGCATTCTCTGAAATCCATCTTTTTATTGGTATTGGGGAAGCGTTGTTTGTAGTCTTTGGTAGCACTGAATATTGCTTCATTCATCCCAAGATACAGACAGCCGGAAAAGCATCTCCGGAAGTTCGTTGCCCGTGTATTCTTATCGAACAGTCCAGTCGGAACGGCTCGTAGTGGAAGGCAGTCCTTGAAACAGTTTTCGAAAGACTCCACCCACTTGTTATTGTCGAACACCCCCTTCGGGATGACAGCCATAGAGCTGCCCTCGAAGCAGCCGGTGAAGTCCGTTACACTCGTGTTATTATCGAACAGTTTATTCGGAATACTATTCAGTGCAGTACAGTCGGCGAAGCATCTCCGGAAGCTCGTTATCCGTGTATTTTTGTCGAATAATCCTGCCGGAATGGAGCGCAGTGCAGTACAGCCGGAGAAGCAGCCGGAGAGATTCGTTACCGCCGGGAGCTTAGCAAGCAAATCAGCCGGAATACTACGCAGTGAGGTGCACCTATAGAAACAATTGAAGTCCGTTGCCACCGTACTGGCGAACAATCCTGACGGAAGACTTTGCAGTGCAGTGCAGCCCTCGAAGCAGCAGGTGAAATCCTTTACTTGTGGGCTATTAGCGAACAAGCCTGTCGGAACGCTTTCCAGTGAAGTGCAGTCCCTGAAACACTCCTTAAAGTTCGTTACCTGTGTGTTATTAGTGAACAAGCCTTCAGGAACGCTTTGCAGTGAAGTGCAGTCCCTGAAGCAGCACCAAAAGTTCGTTGCCTGCGGATTATGGGCGAACAAGCCTTCAGGAACGCTTTGCAGGGGAGTCTGGTAGAAGCAGTAGCTGAAGTTCGTTGCCTGCGGATTATGGGCGAACAAGCCTTCAGGAACGCTTTGCAGTGAAGTGCATAAGGAGAAACAGTGGTAAAAGTCCGTTGCCTGCGGGTTATGAGCAAACAAGCCTTCAGGAACGCTTTGCAGTGAAGTCCCGGAAAAGCAGCCCCAAAAGTCCGTTGCCTGCGGATTATTGGCAAACAAGCCTTCAGGAACGCTTTGCAGTGAAGTGCCGGAGAAGCAGTCTCTAAAGTTCGTTGCCTGCGGGTTATTAGCGAACAAGCCTTCAGGAACGCTTTGCAGTGAAGTGCAGGAGGAGAAACAGTAGCTGAAGTCCGTTGCCTGCGGGTTATTGGCGAACAAGTCTTCAGGAATGCTTTGCAGGCGAGTCTCGGAGAAGCAGTAGCTGAAGTTCGTTGCCTGTGGGTTATGAGCGAACAAGCCTTCAGGAATGCTTCGCAGTGAAATGCAGGAGCAGAAACAGTAGCTGAAGTTCGTTGCCTGCGGGTTATTAGCGAACAAGTCTTCAGGAATGCTTCGCAGTGCGTAACTCCTAAAACAACTCCCGAAGTCTGTCTCCGCCGTGTTCAGCAACGGGGTGTCGATGCTGATCAGGTTCCCACGAGAACCTCTTCTATCATAGCCAAAAGGTGGTGTCTGTTGCAACGTCTTGTCCGTCTGACCGGATGTGATGATAATATTATAGTTTACGTATCTTGACGAGTAGCTATGACAAAAGGCATCTTTTGAAGAAAGAGCAGTACCCGATGCCACCGTCGTAGGAGTAGTGCCGTCTCCCCAGTCTACGGTAAGTTCAGCAGGAGTAGTGCCGCTTTCAGGAAATGGAATATTAAATTGGTGGTTGCTGTTGTCGGGGCGGACGGTGAATATCATCACCGCTTTCTCTTCCCATTTCATCGAGGTTCCGTCTACCACTGCCGTATACCTCATTCCCGCAGCATAAGTCTTTCCTCCGTCTATTGTTGTTTCTGCCAGGTAAGTCTTGTCTCCCATCAGCATCACGGTGAACTTTCCTCCTGTTTTCACCTTCATTTCTTCGGGCATAAAGGCGAGGTAAGCAGTCAGCGTGTGCTTGTCGGCATCGAAGGTCACCGCTCCCGGAGCAAAGTTCAGCATGAGGTAGTGGGTGTAACGGATGTGGGAGTCCGTCTCCGTCTCAGCCGCCCACACCAGGCGTGTGAGTTCGCCCACTTCGGCAGGCACATTGCTGAACTCGAACTTCATGATGCTGTTCTGCATCTCCAGGTCGAAACCGGCATCAAGATCCTTGATACCCGTGGACGACAGCAGCAGATAGTTCCTGAGGTGGTCGGTGTTGCCGTCCGCCGTCTGCGTCTGTCCAGTCATGGGGAGGGTGACGGTGTCGTAATAGGTGCTCACCGCTACGGTATGGGGGTAGTAAATCGTCCAGCTGTTACCGGCATCGGTAATTGCTGTTCCCGTGAAAGGACCGGAAGTGGCTCCTTCCGTACCTCCATATTCATAGTCGTCGGCATAAGCCACGTAGTCGCTGCCGTTCATCCGCACCACGGTCAGGCGGTCGCCCTTCTGCCAGGTTAGTTTGCCGTTCATGCCCGCCGCACCGTCTTCATACGCTACGCGGGTGCCGGACTGTTGTCCGGTGGTGGCGTGTATAGTCATCTTTTCGGCTGGTTTGTCGGGGAGAGTGCGGACTGTGTCCGACAAGTCGTCGGTGCTGCAGCCTGAGGCGACAACAGCCAGTGCAAGCGTCAGGGCTACATAAATCTGTTTCATCGTTTTCATTATTGTTCTATGGTAAGGATGTCGTTTATCATGTCTTCAAGATCGCTAACGGCGACGCCGTTATAGCCGCGAGTAGAACCGCTACGGTAAGTTCCTGCAGTGCGGTAGCCACCGCCTCCATCGCCCACACCGGGCAAATCGCCGCTGCCGGCTATCACACCTTCTGTCTCCATAGGTATCACTTCAATCTGCGGTGATACGTAGTTTTCCTTGTGTTTCATAATTCTGTAAATTTATATGTTTATAATTGGGGATGCATGCCGCATGATGGGAAGTTACTTACCAAGTAACGGCGCACTACTATCCGATGCAGCCCGGAAAAGCGTTTCCAGGACGCACCGTTTAGACTAAAAGATACTTTTCAGGATAAAGAAAGTACAAGAAGTAGTCATTCCGCTTTCAGGACAAAAAGTGGGAGCTGCATTTCATATGCCTGCCGCAGTAGAAATAGGAGGATAATATGTGTTTTTCTTATTTCAGAGTGTTATTATAGTGTATCGTACAAATTTCATTTCAACTTTTCTTAAGGTTTGCTTGACTGTTTGTGAAAATAAGTGCACCTTTGTAGGCGATTACCGCCGTTACTTGGTAAGTAACTTCTTGCTAAAATCGTGCCTTACAGTATGTTGTTATTAGCAAATTTCTTCCATTTGCCTTTCTTCACAGTTGCAATCAGTTGTTTATTCGCTTTATCGAGCCGTTCGTTCTCAAAAGGCTTCAGATAGGTTTCCGTCACCCGTATGGAAGCGTGTCCCAGCGACTGGCTGATGACTCCCAGAGGCAGCCCCATGTGATAAGCCAGCGTTGCCCAGGTGTGGCGTGCCGTATACGAGCTGACCCGTACTCCGGGCAGCAGAAACTCCATAGCCCGTGCTAAATCACGGTTGAACAGTCGCAAGGCATCCTGATAGTCCTTATACAACCCCCATCCGCCAGACGTGTCCGCATCCAGAATGGGGAGCAGGTAGGGGGAATCCGGATTCTCCTTTCCGTACTTGCGCAGCAGGCGCAACGCTTCGGGACACAACTCCACCCGCATCGGGCTCCGGGTCTTATGCCGCAAATAGACGAGATATCGACCTTGCAAATCACGCTTGCGCAAGTGGGCGAGGTCGATGAAAGGCATGCCCCGGCAAAGGAACATCAGGCGGAAATAATCGAGGGCAGTCTGTCCGGCAATGAAGGGACTGCCCGCCAGCACCTTTTCCATCTGCCATCCTTGCAACGCCCGTTTGGTCTGCGAAACCACGCGGGTATGCACGTCAGCAAACATCTTTGCATCATGTCCCGGAGTGCCGGCAGGCATCCAGCGATTGTACACCGCACGCAGAGAACTCATGTAGCAGGTCACACTGTTCGGCTTCAGCGGACGCGCCTTCTTCTGCATCAACCACTCCTCATAGGCTTTCAGCCGTTCGGGACGGAAGACTTCATTCATCGGCAAAGGCACTCCCCTGCCACCGGCAAAGTCCTGAAACGAATGAAGCGCACACAGATAGCCATGTGCAGCCGCATACTTCTGTTCATGTTTCAACTTTTCAATCACCGCAAGCATGTAGGACGACAGCTCCATCCTTCCCACATCAATTTCCACATCGGCTCCTGCATCGGTTCCCACGTCAGGTGCCATATCTTCTGTTTTCATACCTCTATACTATTTAGTTACACGCAACATCGCGCTTAAACCCACAACGGGTTTCGTATCCGCAAAGTTTGTAAACAGAAGATAAAGAAAGGACAAGCAGGCGATAAAGCTCCCCCACTCATTTCTTCATAATCTGTAATTCGGGTTATCATGTCCGTAATCTGTCTACAAACAGTATGCTAACTCCGCCGTACATTTGCATTGTAGAAAACAGAGAATCAATTTAATCACCAAAAACAAAGCGTATATGAAACGAATACTATCAGTAGCAGCGTCATTTTTAGTGACACTCGGCACAAGCCTCTCCTTCGCACAAACAGATGCGGACAACTTTTATAAAAGTACTCTTGTCAACATGGAGAAAGTATCCTTCTCCAACCAATACAAAATGAAAGTAGCCGGAAACCTTTTCCTGCCCAAAGACATGAAAGCAGGAGAAACGTATCCCGCAATCATCGTCGGGCACCCGATGGGGGCAGTCAAGGAACAAAGTGCAAACCTCTATGCTACCAAGATGGCCGAACGCGGTTTCGTCACCCTCGCCATCGACCTGTCCTTCTGGGGAGGAAGTGAAGGAGAACCACGCAACAGCGTCTCCCCGGAAATCTATGCGGAAGACTTCAGCGCAGCAGTCGATTTCCTCGGTACACGCCCGTTCGTCGACCGCAACCGTATCGGCGTAATCGGTATCTGCGGCAGTGGAAGTTTCGCCATCAGTGCGGCAAAAATCGATCCGCGCCTGAAAGCCATTGCAACCATCAGCATGTATAATATGGGTACAGCAAGCCGCAACGGACTGAAACACGCACTGACCCTGGAACAAAGGAAACAAATCATTGCCGAAGCCGCCGAACAACGTTATGTAGAATTTCTGGGCGGAGAAACGAAATATACCGGCGGCACCGTACACGAACTGACGGCAAACTCCTCTCCGATTGAACGCGAGTTTTATGAATTCTACCGTACAGAACGCGGAGAATTTACCCCCGAAGGTGCAACGCCCCTGACCACCACGCACCCCACCCTGGCAAGCAACACGAAGTTCATGAACTTCTATCCGTTTGCCGATATCGAGACCATCTCACCGCGCCCCATGCTCTTCATCGCCGGAGAGAATGCACACTCACGCGAATTCAGCGAAGACGCCTACAGCAAGGCTGCCGAACCCAAAGAATTATACATCGTGCCCGGTGCAGGCCATGTGGACCTTTACGACCGGGTCAGCCTCATCCCTTTCGACAAGCTGGGTTCTTTCTTTAAGGAATACCTGAACATAATACCGTGAAGATTATGAAATATTACTTAGTACTCATTTTTATGACGTTGACATTGTCCGTTTGGGGCACATCATGCAGCGACGATGCTCCTATACCCGAAACAGGGCAACAGATACCTCCGGGAAGTACGGACGACGACGAGCCTCCGGTTAATCCCGGCAATGACGATGATGATGACGATAACCCTATGAGCAACAATCTAAAAATAACAGTCGGCTCCGCCTCATTCACCGCCACACTGGAAAACAATGCGGCGGCAACAGCTTTCAAGGCATTACTGCCTATGACCCTAAACATGTCCGAACTGAACGGCAACGAAAAGTACTTCTACCTATCGGGAAACCTGCCTACCGCATCTTCCAACCCGGGAACCATCCGCACGGGCGACCTGATGCTTTACGGCGGCTCCTGTCTGGTACTTTTCTATGAGACCTTTTCAACATCCTACAGCTATACTCGCCTGGGGCGTGTAAATAACCCTTCGGGACTGGCATCCGCCCTCGGTTCGGGCAGTGTAACCGTAACATTCGAACTACAATAAAAACAAAGAAATTATGGAAATTATCAAAAACAAAGAATTCGGAGGCGAACGCCCCCTGTTTGCAACTCACGACCTCCAACTGGAAAATGTAACCATCCATACAGGTGAGTCCGCACTGAAAGAATGCAGCAACATCATAGCAGTGAACTGCCGCTTCGAAGGGAAATACCCGTACTGGCACAACAATGGCTTCACTATAAAGAACTGTTTCTTTACAGAAGGTGCCCGTGCCGCACTTTGGTACTCGCAGAATGTACAAATGACGGATACCGTAGTGGAAGCACCGAAGATGTTCCGCGAAATGGACGGCATAAAACTGGAAAACGTGCAACTTCCCAATGCCTTGGAAACCCTTTGGTTCTGCCGCAATGTAGAACTCAGGAACGTACAGGTTGACAAAGCCGACTACCTGTTCATACACGGTGAGAACATACGCATTGAAAATTACAGCCAGAACGGCAACTACTCATTCCAGTATTGCAAAAACGTGGAAATCCGCAATGCCATTATCAACTCCAAAGACGCTTTCTGGAATACGGAAAACGTAACGGTGTATGATTCCGAACTGAACGGCGAATACCTGGGCTGGCATTCCAGAAACCTGCGTCTGGTGAACTGCAAGATTTCAGGCACGCAACCGCTTTGTTATGCCCACGACCTGATTATGGAAAACTGCACAATGGCCGACGATGCCGACCTTGCATTTGAATACAGCAGTCTCCAGGCCACCATCAAAGGTCCGGTTCACAGCATAAAGAATCCACGCACGGGAAGCATCACGGCCGAAAGTTACGGAACCGTCATCATAGACGAGAACATCAAGGCCCCCGGCAATTGCAAACTGAAACTTTGGGACGACCAGACCTGTTTTGACGAAACGCAAGAAGAGATGCAATATGCAGCACAACTTTGATGAAATCATTCCACGCCGGGGCACGAATTCCTATAAATGGGATTCTGCCACTACCCCGGGTGTATTGCCGATGTGGGTAGCCGATATGGATTTCCGCACAGCACCCGCCGTGACGGAAGCGTTGAAAAGGCGGGTGGAGCATGGCATCTTCGGATACGTCCGTGTGCCCGATGCTTACTACAATGCAACGATCAACTGGTTCAAAAGACGCCACGACTGGAGAATAGAAAAAGAGTGGATTATCTATACCTCCGGAGTAGTACCGGCGCTGTCGGCAATCATAAAAGCCCTGACCGGCCCCGGCGACAAAGTCCTGGTGCAGACTCCGGTGTATAATTGCTTCTTCTCATCCATACGAAACAACGGATGTGAAATCGTTTCCAACCCACTGATATATGAAAACGAAACTTACCGGATTGATTTCGATGACTTGGAGAAGAAGACTGCCGATAGTAAAGTCAAACTCTTACTATTGTGCAACCCTCACAACCCCGCCGGAAGAGTATGGAACCGGGAAGAACTGATACGTATCGGTGAGATTTGCCTCCGGAATCATGTAACGGTAGTAGCGGATGAAATTCATTGTGAACTGGTTTTTCCGGAATATACCTATACACCTTTCGCCTCCATATCGCAGGAGTTCCTGATGAATTCCGTCACTTGCATTTCCCCCAGCAAGGCGTTCAACCTGGCAGGAGTCCAGATTGCCAACATCGTGTCCGCTGATACCGATGTATGCAAGAAGATAGACAAAGCCATCAATATAAACGAAGTCTGCGACGTAAATCCATTCGGAGTAGAAGCTTTGATAGCCGCCTATAATGAAGGGGAAGAATGGCTGGAAGAACTGAAAAGGTATTTGTTTGATAACTATAACTACTTGAGAAGTTTCTTCGCCAAACATCTGCCGGAGCTCTCTGTAACGAAGCTGGAAGGTACTTATCTGGTATGGGTGGATTGTTCCGCATTAAAGCGTACCTCGGAAGATATAGTAACCTCGCTATTGGAACAAGAAAAGCTCTGGCTGAATGAAGGCAGCATGTACGGAGACACCGGAGAAGGCTTTGTCCGCATCAACATAGCCTGCCCCCGGCAAGTATTAACAGAAGGTTTAGAAAGGTTCAAGCAATGGAAGAACCGAATAAAGCAAACAGAAACATAACCGGTATCATTACCGCCTATTTCCTTATCTATGTAGTTTGGGGATCTACCTACTTCTTCATAGGTGTAGCATTAAAGGACTTGCCTCCTTTTCTGCTCGGAGCTTTACGGTTTACGGCAGCCGCACTTATACTTCTCGGCATATGCCACTTACGGGGAGAGAAAATATTCAGGAGAAGCCTGATAAAGCGCTCTGCCGTCAGCGGAATTGTATTGCTGTTCATAGATATGGCTGTAGTGATGCTGGCACAACGCTACTTAACCAGTAGCCTGGTAGCTATCATCGCTTCTTCCACCGCACTCTGGATTCTGCTGTTGGATGCCCCAATGTGGAAAACTAATCTCCGCAATCCTCTTACAATCGCAGGTGGAATCATCGGTTTCGGGGGCGTCATTTTGCTTTATTTGGAACAACTCAATGCAGCAAACCTGCATCCGCACAGTGAACGCGGAATCTTACTTCTTATTTTCGGATGCATATCCTGGGCACTGGGCACCTTGTATGCCAAATACCGTTCTTCCCGCGAAGAAGAAGTAAATGCGTTTGCCGGTTCAGGCTGGCAGATGCTTTTCGCCAGTGGTATGTTCTGGATTTGCAGTGCTGTGAATGGAGATATGCAAAGGACCGACCTGTTGAATGTTTCATCTGCAAGCTGGCTGTCACTGGCTTATCTGATATTCTTCGGTTCCCTGCTTGCCTATTCTGCCTACGTCTGGCTGCTGAAAGTGCGGCCTGCGGCAGAAGTCGGCACCCACGCCTATGTCAATCCGTTCATTGCCGTACTTTTAGGAGTAACCATGGGAAACGAACAAGTGACCTTCATCCAATTGGGCGGACTGTTCATCATACTACTGGGAGTCATGCTGATAAGCAGGAAACAGAAGAAGAAACAACCACCCGAACCCATATAAACGTCTCCGTTTTCTCCGGATAGAAAGGAAGAGAAAGAGTGATAAGGTGGTAAGGTGATAGGGTGATAAAGTAGCTACGCTATATATCGCAGAGATTTGTCAGAATTTATCAACAGCAATACAGGTTTTTATAACTTTCTGATTATCAACATCATTAAACCACGCCCTATTCAGTATACGACTGAACCCTATTAAGTATACGACTGAATGGCATTCAGTATACGACTGAATTAGGTTCAGTATACGACTGTTTTAGGAACATACATCATTTGTAGACAATATACACCACTACCCTGTTTTTTTAGTTCATAACCTAATAATAATAAACTAAATAAAACTACCGATTCGCATAAATTAGTAACTTCGCAAAAGCGTATTTTAGAAACAGAAAAACATCATGGAATATAGAACATTAGGAAATACCGGTTTGTCAGTCAGCACCATCGCATTAGGGTGCGAAGGTTTCGTTGGCAAAACAGAAGAACAGACATCTGTAGCAATGGACTTCGCCATCAGTAAAGGAATCAACTTTATTGATATGTATGCCTCCAACCCCGATTTACGCAGCAACATCGGCAAAGCGTTGACAGGCCGCCGCGAGCAATTTATCATCCAAGGGCATCTGTGCACCACCTGGGAAAACGACCAGTACCTGCGTACACGCGACATCGACAAGGCAATCGCCTCCTTCGAAGACCAGTTGGCACGCCTCGATACCGACTATCTGGATATCGGCATGATACACTATGTGGACAGCGAAGAAGACTTTCATGAAGTATTCAACGGTCCCGTTATCCGGCTGGCCCTGCGCCTGAAGGAAGAAGGCAAAATCCGCCACATCGGACTGAGCAGCCACAACCCCACCGTTGCACGTATGGCTGTGGAAAGCGGACTGATTGAAGTGCTGATGTTCTCCATCAATCCTTGCTATGACCTGCAACCGCCCACTGAAAACGTAGATGACTTATGGGCCGATGAAAACTATGCCCACTCCCTGCAGAACATAGATCCGGAACGGGAAAGGCTCTACGAACTGTGCGAAGAGAAAGGTGTAGGGCTCGATGTGATGAAGGTATATGGCGGCGGAGATTTGCTAAGTGAAACCAACTCACCCTTTGGCAAAGCTATGACTCCGGTGCAATGCATCGAATATGCACTGACCCGTCCGGCTGTTGCCTCCATCATGGTGGGGTGCAGAAGTTGTGATGAGATGCAGGCAGCCATCGACTGGTGCACCGCCAGCAAAGAAGAAAGAGACTACACCACCGTCATGGCAGGCATGGAAAAGTTCACCTGGAAAGGCCATTGCATGTATTGCGGACATTGCGCTCCCTGTTCCGTAGGCATCGACATAGCAAGCGTGAACAAGTACTACAACCTGACCATTGCCCAGAACGAGATACCCGAGACTGTGCGTGAACACTACAAAGCCCTCACACACCACGCCTCAGAGTGCATCCAGTGCGGACAATGCGAAACGAACTGTCCCTTCGGAGTCGCCATCATCGAACAGATGGAAAAGGCTGTGGAGAAATTCGGATATTAGCAGAGCGAACGTTGCTTTACTTTCCAGGCATAAAGCAACACCACGATAAACGAAAGCAACGGAACGATGAAAGAGAAAGACATATTGGTCTGATCAGCCACATACCCCATCATGAGCGGTCCTACCGCTCCTCCGATGGGGGACATCATCAGATAAGAAGACGCACGCTTCGTATAGTTACCCAATCCCCTCAATGAAAGAGCGAAAATCGTGGGGAACATAATAGCTTCGAACGCATATCCCAGAAACAGGGCTATCAACGACAAAATGCCCAGATCAAGAACCACCAAAGACGTACTGACCACCGTTCCTATCGCACAAACAAACAGCACTTTTTCTGCCCGGATATACCGCATAATCCAGCTACCGGCAAAACGTCCGCACATAAACAGTCCCAGACCACCGAACGAAAGTACTACAGATGCATCGCGGGCATTCATCCAGCCGTCATCCACCACATAATTAATAAAGAAGCTGTTGATTGATATTTCTGCAATCTCGTAGCAAAACAGGCTGATAATACCGAAGATAAACAGCTTGTGCGACCAAAGCCCGCGTGCACCGTTTTCTCCGACTTCTTCTTCATCAGCTTCATGAACAATCTCCGGCAGGCGTATCTTATAGAATGCCAGAGCAACTCCCAATACAATGATCCCCATCAGTGTGTAAGGCAATGATATATTGCTTTCGCCCCCTTCCGAGAACAATAACAATCCCCCGATAAGCGGACCGCAAATACAACCCAATCCATTGAATGACTGCGCCAGATTCAGGCGACTGGCAGCCGTTTCCCGATCGCCTAATTCCGTCATGTAAGGATTAGCCGCTGTTTCCAGAAAAACCAGGCCACAGGCTATGACAAACAAGGAGAACAGAAAAAAATTGAAAGACATCCAATATTCCCCAGGAATAAAAAGCAGGGAACCTATGCCATAAAGCAACAGACCGAAAACCACTCCTTTCCGGTAACCGTACTTATTGATAAACAGTCCGGCAGGAATAGCCATCACGAAATAACCCAGGTAAAACATAACCTGTACCCATGCCGAATGGGCACGTGTAATAATCAGCACATCTTGAAAGTGTTTGTTCAGCACATCTAATATCGCATGTGCAAATCCCCATAAGAAGAATAGGGAAGTTACCAGAATAAAAGGAATCTTATACCTGTCTCTTATACACATCTGACGCTGCCGAC
>ENA-UAPL01000824-UAPL01000824.1-human-gut-metagenome-genome-assembly--contig:-NODE-824-length-11984-cov-3.830665_pt1 | contig 11984 bp, 10 predicted proteins | sample MGYA00243480_ERZ654577 | MGnify/ENA primary metagenome ERZ654577 (study PRJEB26926, sample SAMN06164678) | human gut metagenome | biome: ENVO:00009003; feature: ENVO:2100002; material: ENVO:00002003...
TACGAGATCGCTCAGTGTCTCGTGGGCTCGGAGATGTGTATAAGAGACAGTCGATGCCCTGACTCACGGCCATGTCATACAGACGGTTGATTTTCCAACTTGTAGCCATAGAGAGCTGCCGTATGTCGGGAATGAGAAGAATCATCTGCCTCTCCACTCCCTCAAGCGACTGCGTCACATCTTCCGACGCGTCTTCATTCCATATCCTGAAATCAGCAGCCGGCGCCTGCGGGGCCTGTGGGGCAGCCTCCCCATTTGGCACAAACTCCACTTCCTCACGTCTCACGAAAGTCCAGCCCCCGTCTTCGGAAGGAAGTTCGTCGTCTTCCCCGAAAGCCTTCTGCTCCCCGTCTTTCTGATAAATGAACCGGAAAGAAGGCAGATATTCAGGCTGGTCGTCGGCCCCGAGCAGACGGGTGCCTATCTTATACTGTCTGAAATCCACCAGCGGCTGCTGACGATAGCCGACAAAACCGACGCACAAGACATATGCCGCCATAGCCACGGTCGCAATCCACTGCAGATAAGGCGAGATGAGACAGGCCGCCCGTCTGTTGAACTTGATAAGCCACACTGCAGCGAGCGAGAGCAGCAGGTTTTTAAAAAAGGTTGCCCAGTTGGAGATAATCATGAAATCTCCGAAACAACCGCAGTCAGCGACAGGATCTGCGACAGCGATCCATAGTGTGAGCGGCAGCATCACGAGCATGAACAGAGCCAACATGATTGGGGTCGCCTTCCTGAAGCATCCGGTAAGCAGCGAAACGCCAATGATGAATTCCAGTCCGAACAGAAAAAAACAAAGAGCCAGCACTGTATTGCCCCATTCGGAAAGCGGGAAATGCATGGCCGTGAGATATTCCTGCATTTTATACAGAGTGCCCCAGGGATCAATACCCTTCGCAAGCCCGGACACGGTAAAAGTAAGACCGACGGCGATACGCATGACCCAAGTGAGAAACTTGACAATCCAGGGTCTGCGTTCGAGCACAGGAGCGGCCAACCTCATAGCCCAGCTTGAATCGAGCCAAAGGCCGAAGCTGTCGAATCGCCGTTCGAGACCGAGCGGAGTCTTGCGCGCCGCGCCGGAACCGGAATTACTGCTGCCTGATGAAGTCATGCTGTCTTGATTAAGGCGAAAAGCGCGTAATTGATCATGTCCATGTAGTTTGCGTCTATTCCCTCGCTGACTATGGTGTGGCCGTCATGGCCCTCGATCTCTTTTGTGCGCATCAGCTTCTGGAGGATTATATCGGTGAAACTGCTCACCCTCATATGCCTCCAAGCCTCATCATAGTCATGGTTCTTATTCTCCATAAGGCGGGTGGCGCCATTGAGTTTCTCATCATAGAGTCTCATACACTCTTCCGGCGTCAGATTCTCGCCGGGGCCGAGATCGAGCTGGATAAGCGCCATCACACAGTAGTTTACAATCCCGATGAATTCCGGACGAATGCCTTCATCAACGAGAGCCACCCCTTTCTCCTCGATGCTTCTGATGCGCATTGCCTTGATCATGATCTGGTCGGTCAGGCTCATGGGGCGCATGATGCGCCAGGATGTGCCGTAGTCCATAAGTTTCTTCTGGAAAAGTTCGCGGCATTCAGCCTTCGCAGCGGCAAATTCCTCCGCAGTCTTGTCTTTACTCATATCTCAATCAGTGACATTTAACCCCTCCTGACACCCGCCGTCCTTAAGGACGGCGGGTGCGGGAAGGGTCCGCAATTCAAATACAAATATTAATGTGTCAATACTTGCCGTATTTTAAATTCCTGTAGAAGTTGATATACGACATCTGCATCCAGGGCTGCACCCAGAGGTTCAGAATGCCAAGAGTCAGGATCGACAGCAGCAGCCAGCCGATGAAGCGGCAGTTGAGGCAGAAATACTGCCATTTGTAGCCATTCATCATCTCCCAGCTTTTCTTGAGCGCGTCGACACCGCTTATCTTGTCGTCTTCCGCCATGATTATCCATGTCATGCTCAATCCGCACGCGAGTATCACGCCCGGCCCAATCAGGAGCACCGTACCCACTGCGACGAGCAGAGTATAGATAAGCCCGGCCACAAGGGTATTGACAAAATTATTGAAACCGGCGAAAAGTCGGTTGTAATCAGACTGCCTCTCGTCCATGATCTTCATGCAATACAACGCATAGCCCACGTTGAGCGGACCGACGATAAGCAGCACAAGACCATACATAGAACCTGCCGCGCTCGTGATGAGCAGCAGAATCAATGTGGCAAGCATAGCGGCACCGGCGAAACCGGAGATCTGCTTTCTTGCCGCGCTCTGAATCATCCCATTTACACTCATAGTCTTTTGTTTTTAGGTTTAAATTTTAAGTTTTATGCAAATTTAGCAAAAAAAATCAATATCGGGTCCAATACTCGCGGATTTTTTTCTAATTTTGTAAAATAATTACGAATCACCAACAGCAGATCATGAACAGCATAAGGTTCATTCCCGAATGGGACCATACAGACTACGTGATGCTCGCGCTCCCGCACGCCGGCACAGACTGGAACTATATACTCGATGAAGCCATCGGACAATACCGCAGGCTTGTGTCGGCACTTACCGGCGAAGGGACACGCGTGCTTCTTCTCTGCCCGGATGCCACAGAGGCAAGGGAGATCATCGCTGAATGCGACAGAGGACTGATCACCTATGTGGAGACAGACTACAACGACACCTGGACGCGCGACTACGGAATGCTCAGTGTGGAACGCAACGGACGCCTGCGTGCACTCGACTTCGGGTTCAACGCATGGGGTCTTAAATTCGCATCAGACAAAGACAACCTCGTGAATCTACATCTTGAGCGCAAAGGGTTGTTCGCTCCGGGAGCGTACCGCAACGAGCGTGACTTCATCCTCGAAGGAGGATCGGTGGAGACAGACGGCAACGGCACCATACTGACCACAACCAGATGCCTCACGTCGCCCAACCGCAACGGAGGACTCAGCAAACCGGAACTCAACGACATACTGGAGCGGAGGCTCGGCGCACAACATGTGTTATGGCTCGACCACGGGGCGCTTGAGGGCGACGACACCGACTCACATATCGACACGCTGGCGCGCCTCGCGCCCGACGACACCATCGTCTTCACAGGCACACGCGATTTCGACGATCCCATGTTTGAGCCGCTTCTGGCCATGCGTGCGCAACTGACACTCTTCCGCACGCCGGACGGCAATCCCTACAACCTTGTGGAGCTGCCGCTTCCCGACCCGGTGACCGACCCCGACGGCTGCCGGCTGCCGGCCACATACGCCAATTACCTTGTGGCCAACGGGGTGATATTCATGCCCACATACTCGCAGCGCGACAAAGATGAGCTTGCCATGCGCAGCATACGCATAGCATATCCCACCCACAAGGTGGTGGGAGTGGAATGCCTCACCCTGCTGCGCCAGCACGGGTCGCTGCACTGCGCCACGATGCAGATACCTTCGGGGATTATCAATTTATAATTCAAGTTTAGCATGCTCAACTTGAAGGTTATGAGGTCATAGGTTATAAGGTTAGTTTACGAGTGACTTCTCAAAGGCTATGAGGCAGGTTTTGATCGACGGCTTCATGAGCTTACCGGGCGAGTTTAGTAGACCAACCGGCTTATGCAGTGTGATTCTCAATATAAATATATAAGAGAGAAATTAAGAGATAGAGATGAAAATAGGAATAGTACAGCACGCGTTTACCGACGACGTGGCATCCAACCGGGCGCGCAACCTCGCCGCCATACGCACATTGGCCGATGAAGGAGCCCGCCTGGTGGTTCTTTCGGAACTCCACGATTCCCTCTACTTCTGCCAGAGCGAGAACGTAGACAATTTCCGGCTTGCCGAATCGTATCCCGGAGAATTCATCAAGATATATTCAGAAGCCGCCCGCGACAACGATGTGGTGCTGGTGGCGAGCGGATTCGAGCGCCGTGCCCCCGGCCTCTACCACAACACCGCCGTGGTGTTCGAGTCGGACGGCAGCGTGGCCGGCCGCTACCGGAAAATGCACATACCTGACGATCCGGGTTTCTACGAGAAATTCTATTTCACGCCAGGCGACATGGGTTTCCACCCTATCGAGACCTCTGTAGGCAAACTCGGAGTGCTTGTATGCTGGGACCAATGGTATCCGGAAGCAGCCCGCCTGATGGCGCTTGACGGCGCGGACATACTTATATATCCCACAGCGATAGGCTGGAATCCGGACGATCCCGACGACGAGAAGCGACGCCAGCGCGAAGCATGGATCACAGTGCAGCGCGGACACGCAGTGGCCAACGGTCTTCCGGTGGTCAGTGTGAACCGTGTAGGATTCGAAGAAGATCCTACGGGGGCATCGTCGGGCATAGACTTCTGGGGATCAAGTTTCGTATGCGGTCCGCAGGGTGAGTTTCTCACCTCAGCTCCCGACGACCGACCTGCGGAAGAGATAGTGGACGTGGATCTCGCCCACAGCGAGAACGTGCGCCAATGGTGGCCCTTCCTCCGCGACCGCCGCATAGACGCCTACGGCGACCTGACGAAGCGATATCTCAAATAATCAAGATTCGCATGCTCAGTTTGAATTGAAAGCCACCTGACGTCTGGATTTTCAACACAAAGTCGGAGATGCGAAACTTCAGTAAAAAAAAGACATTAAAGTTGGACAAGAGCATAGAAATAGACGGAGTCAGCCTTCACTACCGCGATTCGGGGGAGACGGGACTCAAGCCCATAGTGATAATGCACGGATGGGGATGCACGCTCGACACGGTGAAAAGCATTGAAGACATATTCCGCGGCAAGATGCGCACCATCAACGTGGATCTTCCGGGCCACGGACAGAGCAGCGAACCGCCGGCGGTGTGGGGCATAGAGGAATACACCCGCGCCATCGAGAAACTGATAGCGGAACTCGGGCTGCAGAAGCCCTCGCTCGCAGGGCATTCTTTCGGCGGACGCATCAGCATACTGCTGAGCTCACGCAATGAGGTAGACAAGGTGCTGCTCGTGGACTCCGCCGGCATAAAGCCGCGGCGCGGACTCAACTACTACCGCAAGGTCTACACCTTCAAAGCGATGAAGCATATCGTCAGACTATGCTTCGGCAGCAAGCGGGGCGGGGAGATCCTGGACAGGATGCGCGGCAAGAACGGCTCGGCAGACTACCGGAACTCCACACCCCGCATGAGAGCAATCATGAGCAAATGCGTCAACGAGGATCTGCGCCACGTCATGCCCGGCATAAAGGCACCGGTGCTTCTGGTGTGGGGTGAGGACGACACCGCCACACCCCTCTCAGACGCCCGGCAGATGAAACGCCTTATCCCTGACGCCGGACTTGTAGCCTACCCGGGATGCGGGCACTACTCATTTCTCGACAATCCTTTCGGATTCAAGGCTGCAGTGACTTCATTCTTCAATATTTAGACCCAATTTCATAAAATTCAAGCAAAAGTGAACGCATTCTCCATAAGCATACTTACCATCTGCGGCATCTACATGCTCTACAACTTCAAGCACGACCTGCAGATGCTTCAGCAGAACAGTTACAGGATAGACCGCTACTGGAAATGGCTCAACCGCTCGGGCGACATCTCGTCGGCGACGCGCCTGGTGAACGTGGGCGTGCTGTTTCTCCTCTTCTCCACGCTGCTCACCCCCGCCATCAACGCCATGATAGCAGCCTGCGTCTGCGCAGGTCAGGCAATTGCGGCGCAGCGCGTGAAATACAAGAAACCACTTGTCTTCACCAACCGCGTGCGCCGCATCTACGGCGTATGCGCGGCACTGAGCGCAGGCGCGGTGACAGCTCTCGCGCTCACCGCCGGCCGCGACGGCAGCGGAGCGTTCCTGTATTATTCGGGAGGACAGGTGACGCTCGGCATCCTGCTGATGATGTGCATATTCTCCTGGGCCATAGCCATCCTCGCCGTGTGGATACTGAAACCTGTGGAAGCAACGATCAACGCCAGATACCGCAATGAAGCCATCAGCATACTCCGCTCTAAACCGGAACTCAAAGTGATCGGCATAACCGGCAGTTATGGCAAGACCTCAACAAAGCACTATCTCCACCGCATACTTTCGGAGCATTACGATGTGCTGATGACTCCCGGCAGCTACAACACCCCGATGGGCGTGATACGCACCGTGAGGGAAATGATGAAGCCCTACCATGAGGTGTTCATATGCGAGATGGGAGCGAAACAGACCGGCGACATAAAGGAAATATGCGACATAGTGCATCCGCAGACAGGAATCATCACAGCCGTAGGTCCGATGCATCTGGAATCGTTCAAGACTATAGAGAACGTACAGGCCACCAAATTCGAACTTGCCGACGCGCTTCCGCCAGACGGTTTCGCTGTGATCAACAATGATTTCGAATGGTGCGCCAACCGCAAGACAGAAAATGTGGAGACTGCACGCTACGGAGTGTCCTCGACCGCAGGATGCGACTATTCGGCCTGCGACATAACATACTCGGCAGACGGCACCTCATTCGCTGTGGAATGCCCTGACGGCGGCCGATTTGAACTCAAGACGCGCCTCGTGGGAGAATGCAATATTTCCAATCTTGTGGCGGCAGTGGTAGTGGCGCTTCGCATGGGACTGAGCCATGAGGAGATCAGGCGTGCTGTGGAATCGATCGAACAGGTGGAGCACCGCCTGAGCGTGAAGCGCACGCCGGGAGGCATAACCATCATCGACGACGCCTTCAACTCCAATCCGGTAGGTTCGAGAATGGCAGTCGATGTGCTCTCGCAGTTCAAGGGAGGCCAGCGCATCATAGTCACCCCCGGCATGATAGAGCTCGGCACTGAACAGGAGGCGCTCAACAGAGCCTTGGGCAAGCATATCGGCAACAGTGTGGACCTGGCCATCGTAGTGGGCAACTACAACCGCGAAGCCCTCGTGTCGGGAATACTTGATTCGGGATTCGACAAAAAGAACCTGCATGTCGTCGATACGTTCGCCGACTCACAGGTTCTTCTCTCAAAGATTCTCAAGCCCGGAGACACAGTGCTCTATGAAAACGATCTTCCGGACTCCTTTAAATAATCCGATAAATAATCCGAAGATCAGAGATATGCTTCAAGCATTCTCTCGAGATCTGCGGCCGAATGCACTCCGGAGGCACGCCATTCAAGTTTATTGTTCTTGAAAATCATAAGGGTAGGCACTGACTGCACCACATACTTGCGAGCGAGCTCCTCGTTCTTGTCAATGTCGATCTTGATTATGCGGACCTTGCCCTCCATTTTCTGATGCAGCTCCTCGAGAATGGGATGCATCATGCGGCAGGGGCCGCACCAGGTGGCGAAAAAGTCGACAAGCACAGGTGTAGGGGACTGAATGATTTCTTCAAATGTTTCCATAACTGTTGTATTTTTTATATTCTTTCGGTGCGTTCAGATCGGAGAGATATGACCTGAGGCACGATATCTGTAACTCACAGAAGTTAAACAAATGTAGATAAGCATTGGTTCATGAGAACAATTTCGTGCCTGAAATTGTAAAAATAGCCAGACCACCGCTCTCCTACCCGGATTGGATGCCCACGCAGGAAATCACTCTTAATCCAAGTTTCGCGGGCTCAACTTGAAAGATGAATAAACTTAAATATAAACCCTAAAAAACACACAAATATGCCAGACAATCTGACACAAGACTGGGACCTTCTGAAAGGTCTGTCGCTCAACGACGCGATAAGCAAAATGGCCAACTCGCTGGTAGACTTCGCATTCAAGCTCGTCATAGCCATAGCCGTATTCTACATCGGACGCTACATCATCCGCAAACTCATAGCGTTTATCCACAACGTGCTTGAAAAGCGGAAGGTAGATCTCTCGCTGGCCACATTCGTGAGATCATTCACACAGATACTTCTCTACTTCATCCTTATAGTGACAATCGTCGGTATACTTGGAATCGAGACGAGCAGTTTCCTCGCCCTGTTTGCCTCGGCCGGTGTGGCCATCGGCATGGCACTCAGCGGGACACTCCAGAACTTCGCGGGCGGTGTGCTCATACTGCTGCTCAAGCCCTACAAGGTGGGAGAATATATCGAGACCCAGGGATATGCCGGCACAGTGAACGAGATACAGATGTTTCACACCGTCATCACCACTCCCGACAACAAGACCATACTCATCCCCAACGGCATGCTCTCGACGAGCAGCATAAACAACTACACACGCCAGCCGCTGCGCAGGGTAGACTGGACCATCGGGATTCAGTATGGCGACAGTTTTGAGAACGCATCGAAATCGATTCTCGCCATACTCAACTCCGATCCCCGCGTGCTGACCGACGGCAGTGTGGCCAAACCATTCGTGGGTATCACAGGGCTGGGCGACAGTTCGGTCAACCTGACAGTGAGGGCTTGGACCCACAGCAGCGACTACTGGGACCTCTACTTTGACCTCTACGACAGGTTCTACACCGAACTTCCGGACAAAGACGTGAACTTCCCATTCCCGCAGCTCGATGTGCATCTTAAGCAGAAATAAGGCCTTCAAGTTTCAGGGCACCAACCTGAAATTATAAGGTAAGGCGGAATCTTTCGGGATTCCGCCTTACTGTATATATGCGACCATTACGGAGGTCTCAACCGAGAGGCGACGTCTTCCCTGTTCATTGATGAACACTTTCGGCAGAGGGAAGATAGTCGCGCCAATAGGCGCGGACCACAGTGTATGCGCTGTCGGACACACCTGCCAAAAACTCGATCTTCACCGGGGGCAGGTCGTCAGGCATATAGCGCACCTCATTTCCCGCCGAATCCCTGAAGTTGTAGATACGGGATCCGACAGTTCCCTCCACATCCATACCGCCCGTCAGCAGAAGCGAGGGCATATCCCTCATGCCGACAGGGCCGTCATAGCACATCAATCTGAACCTTCCGCCATCGCGGTCTATTCTGAAGATACGGTCGCCATCTGCCTGGACAAGAGTCTCGACCGGAGTCCAGGATTCCCTCAACTGCGGCGGAAGCGACATTATCTCTTCCCTCGCGAGCAGACGCCTCAGCCCTGTCTCCGCCACAGACTCATAGTCGACAAACTGTATGCCATCGTCATACCATATCAGAGTTGAATCGCCGAAAGCCCATCCTCTCCAGCCATAATACTTCCAGTCGTCGAGACGGGAGTCTCGGGCTATCCTCCTGAGCGAATCATCCACCATGACATGAAAATAGTCTACCATGGCTGTCGAATCGGTGATATCCTTCAAAGGATAATTCCGATGCAGAGGATAAGAGCAGATAGAAGCGAACGCACGGGCATCGTCGTGTGCCAGTGCCCTCACGAGCAGCGACAAAGAGGAGTCGGGACGTTGCACATCGGGATCATCACAAGGCTCCCCCGCCCCGGCTTTATTGCCACAGGCAGTGGCGAAGGCTACGGCAGCGGAGAGACATAAGGCGGAGAGACCTGAACATCTGTAATTTTTCTTATAGTTTCTTTTCATAATTGTTCTGCAAATTGTTCTGTTAAACCCGATGAATCCCGATCTACGGAAAGAGAATCGAGGTCAGGGATATCCATAGACACATTCTGAACGATCAAGGAAGGATCCTTGACAAAGAGAGTGGCGAGCTCAGTCTCACGCCTTCGCTTTAGTTGCGACAACTGCTTGCCACGATATCTGCAATGCGCTTTATACGCATCCTCAATATCGCGGTCGCCACGCTTGAGCTTTGCGAGCACACTTGATTTCGCCACCACTCCCGGGCCGCAATTGTAGGCAAGCGCCGCGAGCAGCAGACTGTCGGCACCGAAACTTCTGTATCTTGCACACAGTTTTGCATAGTCGGCTCTGACGAGAGCATCTGCCTCAGCCTCGGAAAGGACTTTACCCCTCTTGAATTTCTCGCCCGGCATCACCTTATGACCATAACCCACAAGGGGCCAATGGCGTGCGGAATGGAGGCTTTCAAATTTTTTAATTATCTCTATGGCATCATCGAAAGTGGGTGCTTTCCGCGCCTTCACGGCAGCATGAGCGATCAGCAACGCCACAGCAGCCACCAACACTGATACCAGTATCATTCCATATCTTTTCATCTATCCATAGTATTATATCAGTATCATATCGACCTAAGTAACTATAATATAACCAACCTGAGGGAATTAAAGTTCGAAGCCGGGCGGGGAACGGCCCCGCCGGAGTTGTATCGACATAGGATGAGGCGGGAAAAATCAATAGGTTTTCGATTTTTTATCCAGCCAACTTCAATATCTCGGAATTTTTATGTAAATTTGCATGGGACTTCTTTATAATTTATTAGGCGTTCCTTTCCTGGTCATTATCTGAAATGGGTATTGCAATTAAGTTAACTTAATGCCGGTATTATCAAAATAAAGTGAAAGATACGAAAATTGAGTAAAAACAATATGGACGAGAGCAACGAAGCGATGGATCTCGCATGGCGGCTTGTGGAAGAGACCGGCGCCAACGTATTCCTGACAGGCAAAGCCGGCACAGGGAAAACCACATTTCTAAAACGTCTGAAAGCGGAGAGCAACAAGACAATTGCAGTTCTGGCCCCAACGGGAATCGCCGCCCTCAACGCCGGAGGCACCACCATCCACAGTTTCTTCCAGCTGTCGTTCTCGCCATATATCCCCGGCATAGGGCAGGCAGACGCAGGCACGAGCAGATATGACCGCTACTCGAAAGAAAAACTGAAGGTGCTGAGATCGATCGACACGATAGTGATCGACGAGATAAGCATGGTGCGCGCCGACGTACTCGACGCCATAGATGCGAAACTGAGAAAATACCGCAACCCGTCGCTGGCAATGGGAGGGGTACAACTGGTCATGATCGGCGATCTGCAGCAACTCCCGCCTGTGGTGAAGGAAGATGAATGGTCGTTGCTGAGCCAGCATTACAACTCGCCTTATTTCTTTGACAGCGACGTGCTCAGGCAATCGCCTTACGAGACCATCGAACTCACGAAGGTGTACCGCCAGCAGGACTCCGAATTTCTCGACATGCTCAACGCAATCCGCGACAACAAAGCCGACCGCAACGTGCTCGACAGCCTTAACGCACGCTACATACCGGGCTTCAATCCCAAGGAGGAGGAGCGCTATATCAGGCTGATGACCCATAATTACCAACAGCAGGAATTCAACGAGCGCAAGATGAAGGAACTTCCCGGAAAGCCCCACATCTTCACCGCCAGGACGGAGGGTGATTTTCCGGAAAGCATGTATCCCGCCGACGCGAGCCTCACGCTGAAAGTCGGTGCGCAGGTGATGTTTATAAAAAATGACTCGAGCGGAAGCCGCCGCTACTACAACGGACTGATCGGGATAGTGAGAAGCATCACCCCCGACGGGAAAGTAGCGGTAGCCAACGGCGACACGACGATCATGGTGGAAGAGGAAATTTGGGAAAACATCACCTACAGCATAGACAAGAAAGACAACCGGATGAAGGAGAAGATAGCCGGGACATTCAGGCAGATACCTCTGCGCGCGGCCTGGGCCATCACCATCCATAAGAGCCAGGGACTGACTTTCGACAAAGCCATAATCAACGCATCCTCGGCATTCGCCCACGGCCAGACATACGTGGCGCTGAGCCGATGCCGCACACTCAGGGGCCTTGTGCTTGAACAGCCCCTGCCGCCACATGCCATCATCTGCGACAACAAAGTGGCAGACTTCATCAGCCACCGCCGGTCGGATCAGGCGGATGCCAAGCGTGTAAGCGACCTCCAGTCGGGCTTCCGGCTCCGGGTACTTCTTGAACTCGTAGACCTCACATCTACGTATGAGGCGATGAAAGGGCTGCACAGGGCCGTGGAAGAAGCCCACAGCAAGACGTTTCCAAAAATGACAGCCCAACTGAGCGAGATTCTAAACAAAAAATGCAGGGCACTGCTCGACGTGTCGTATAAGTTTCAGAATCAGCTGCGCAGCATGAGCGCCGCCGGCGCGGGAGCCGACCGGATACAGCAACGCCTGTCTCTT
>ENA-UAPL01000829-UAPL01000829.1-human-gut-metagenome-genome-assembly--contig:-NODE-829-length-11936-cov-4.093847_pt1 | contig 11936 bp, 8 predicted proteins | sample MGYA00243480_ERZ654577 | MGnify/ENA primary metagenome ERZ654577 (study PRJEB26926, sample SAMN06164678) | human gut metagenome | biome: ENVO:00009003; feature: ENVO:2100002; material: ENVO:00002003...
TCCAAGCAGAACCATCGTATTTGTAGACAGCGTAGTAAGCGGTTGCCGCCACGTTGACCACCTTGCGCGGAGCGGAAGCGCTTTTGCCTGCGGGAGTGATCCCGGTCACGAGCATGTTGAAGAATTTGGGTGCGCCGCTGCTGTTGGATATGCTTGAGAAATAGCCGGTGAATGTGTATTTGCCGCCGTCTTCAAGTCCGGCATAGAGATCGGCCGGGAACTGGTAGAGGCTGCCGGTCGCCGTGGCTGCTCCCTCTACGCTTACATTGTAGTAATTGCCGGAGATGGAGAGTGTGCCGGTAAACTGCACATATTCAGCCGTGAAATCCTCAGTGCGGAGAATGGCGTTGTCCATATCCGCACCGGTCATCACCGCGGGAGCGGGGTATGACACCTTAGTCTTGCCAACTTTGTTGATCACACTCGAAGCCGGAAGCTGGAATCCTTTGTTGTAGCTTCCTACCTTGCCGCTAACCTCGAGCTGCTCGCCGATTGCATATTCATTGATGTCATAATTCTTGCCTATGTAGACGAGTATCGATCCCCCCTTGTCGGTGAGGATGAAACCCTGCTTGCAGATACCTGTCACTATGCCGCTCACTTTGATGTCGTCGTCTTTCTTGATGTCGCCGAGCACGTCTGTCTCCTCGAACTTCTCTTCTGTTCCGAAGTTTGGGTCATAGTCGGCGCTGCTGTAGTTGACCACTACATAATCTCCCGCTATGGCGTCAGGATATTTCTTTCCGAGCATATTGGGCAGATAGTTGGCGGCTGAATGTGATGGCGAGAATGCGGGAGCGTAATTCTCCTCGCTTCCATACACCTCCATGTAGTCCTCTTCTGAAAGGCTCCACTGCTTGGCGGCGTTGAGTCCGATCATTTCCTCGGGAAGATTCTTTGCTATCTTGTAGGTGATGTTGATGGAAGAACCTTCGGACAGTGTGAAATATTCGAAGTCGGGATCAGTGAGGAAGTTGGGGATATAGTCGGCCGGTGCGATCGCGGCATTGAAGTAATGGAGCGAGCCCAGAGCCTTCAGATCGTCGTAGACACCGGCGGCTTTGGCCTTCTCAACATTGGCGGAGTTGGCGACCAGATTGTCGTAGTCTGCGTCAGTGAAAGTGTAGTCGAGGGTCTGCACGTTGGAGAAATCGGCGCCACCTTTGAATCCGTCAAGGTATTTGTCGTTCCAACTGTTTTCTCCACAGGACGCTATGCCCAAAGCTACAGCACTGAGAATAATTGAATTCTTTATGATTGTTTTCATTGCGTGCAATATTAGAAATTAACTTTTAGTCTCAGCGAGAATGTGCGTCCGAATGAATAGATGGCGTAGGTCACGTTGTCCCAGGCGCCGTTTACATTGTAAGGAGTCTGCGCATCCTTCACGTAGTAGTTGTCAAAGAGGTTGTAGACGTTGCCGTAGAGTGTGGCGTTCAGGCCTCCGATTTTGAAACTGTAGCTTGCCGAGAGATCGAGTTCGTTGCCGAAAGGTATCTCCCACGGGTCGGCAAGTGTAACCTCGCTGTTGACACCGAATGCGGAGTCGCCGCTGAGATAGAAGTCAGAGTAGTTGCGTGCGCTGAAAGTCCAGTCCGCTCCTATGCGGAATCCCTTGAAAGGTTTGAATTCAACGCCAAGTCCGCCGGTGGTCTGAGCCGAGCCGCAGACCTTGTGGTTTTTCTGATTCAGGATAGCCCATGCGTGGTCGTCAGCCTTGATGCCGGATGCGAGTTTGCCGTTGTAGGTGTCGGCAAGAGGCATTCCCTGCTCGTTGTAGAAATAACCTTTCGGGTTGTTGCTCCATTTCCAGTCGCCGATCGACAGCATACCCTGAAGTTCAAACCAGCTGGTGGGTTTGTAGGCGAAATCCACTTCCACGCCGATGTGCTGTGCCGATACGTTCTCAAGGTTGAGGGTGTAGTAAGATCCTGCATCCTCGCCCGACTTTATCTGACCTTTGGCCTGTGTGTCGCGGTCGCAGCGGTCCATCCATTTTGTGAAATAACCGTTGATGGTAGCCGAGAATTTGGGTGAATGGAATCCGTAGCCGATTTCTACCGATCCAATCTTCTCATTGCGCGGATTGGGGTTGATGGCGTTGCTGGTCTCGGGGCTTAGGAATACGCCGCGCGAGAGGAACGGTGCCTTGGAGATGAAACCGCCGTTGGCGAAGATGTTGTTATGGCTGTCGATGTTCCAGTTGATACCGCCCTTGGCAGTTCCGCCGAGGAATGATTTCCAGGGTGTGGTGCCGTGTTCCTCGTCGTAGTAGAACATATCTTTCTTGCGATAGCTTGTCACGTTGAGCGAGCCTGCCGCGAAGGTAGTGACAGCTCCGTCGAGAAACTTGTATTCTGCCTGACCGTAGATGCCTTCCTGATGTGTGAAACCGTCATAGTTGCGGTAGACTACGTCGCCTACGCCAAGTTTCTCATACTGCCACATCGGGTTTGCAGCCGCGGCGTTGTTGGCCGGATTCACGTTCTTACGGTCGGAGTCGTCGATGAAGTATTTGCCGGAGAAGAGGTCGATGATCTCATTCCTGTGGTGGCCCACATAGTATCTTACGTCGACACCGCCGGTAAGGTAAAGTTTGTTGGGGATCACTTCGTTCTTGTAGGTCGAGACAAGGCCGTACCATTCATGGCTGTTGATGCTTCTTGAGAGTGCCATGAGCGATCCGCTGTTGGAAGCGGCGTTCAGGTCCTGGATGGCGCCGAAGTCGAATGTTCCGTCGGGACGTCTGAATTTAGTGGTGATAAATCCGTTGTCCGCACCGCGCCAGTTGTTGCGGTCGGTCGATGTGCGTCCCTGTCCGCTGTAGCCGCCGCCCGATGCGAGCGATACGTATAATGCGGATGAGAGCGACGAGCGCTCGTTGATCTGCCAGATGTGGTTGAGGGAGATGATGGGTTTATGATACTGGTTTCGGTATGCTGTGCGCTGACGACCCTCGTTGTCAAAACCATAACCGGGGTTGTATCTGTACATGCTTTTCCCATTCATATATTCCTTGGCATTCTGCCATTCCTGAATATTGAGCACGCCATACACGTTGTTTCGCTGGTTGTGCCATTGGGGAGCGCCGAATGCTGTCAGAGAGAGCTGATGGTTGTCGGAAAGTTTTTTCGATACATTCACGAAGTAGTTCCAGGCCTCGAATTCTGTGCCCTGAATGTAGCCGTTACCCCATTTGCGGCTTCCGAGCACGCTGATGGCCCAGCCGTTTTTCATGAGTCCTGTCGATACATTGAAACCGACATCGTTAAGACCGTCGTTGCCGGTGCCATACCAGATGGAACCGCCCTTTTTCGCATCAAGACCCTTGGTGGTGATATTGATCGTGCCGCCGATGGAAGGAGAGGAAATGATGGCTGCTCCAAGTCCGCGCTGCGACTGAAGGCTTGTGGTCACACCGCCGAGACCGGCGAAATTAGACCAGTAGATGCCACCCCATTCCATGTCGTTCATGGGGATACCGTTTACGAGGACGGCCACGTTGGGAGCCTTGAATCCGCGCATGTTGATTTTAGCATCACCGTAACCTCCGCCGTCGGGAGTCGCCCATACGCCAGGTGTCATTTTCAGCACCTCGGGAAATTCCTTGTTGCCAAGTTTCGCTTCGATCTGGCCTGCGGTAAGTTCCGACATCGCGATCGGAGTCTCACGGGTGCGTGCCTTTGATGAAGTCACTAGAAGTGCGTGGGGCATGGGGTTTTCCGGATCCAGCACTATTGTGCCGACACTGGACTCTGCCTTGACTGACTTGTCTTTGTAGCCGACATAGGAAATTCTGATTTCCTTTGTCTTGTCAGGTACGGAGAGTTTAAAGTTACCGTCGATGTCAACGGCTGTGGCGAAATTAGTGCCCGGCACGCTGACTGTGGCTCCGATCAGGGGTTCGCCCTGTGAGTCAAAAACGGATCCGCTGCATGTGTAGTTTGCCCATAGGGCGCTGCACATCATCATCAGTGCGGATAAGAGAAACAGTCTCTTCATAATTGTTTTTTGTTGGGTTATTAATGTATGGATTGTACTCTCATTCAATGTCTGTCTTCGGTCAATGTCGTGGTATGGTTTTTCTTCGACTTGATCCTGACCTTATACATGTCGAAGCCTTTGCCGAAGACGCCGTTGACGGCACCCTGCGTGATGAAGGCGTCGTCGTCGATGCCTTTCACCAGGCGCATGATGCCCGGCGCCTCTATCTTGCGGCACCATACCATCAGTATCTTGATCGGTTTCTTGCTGTACCATCCTTCGCCGTCGAGCACTGTCACTCCTCGTTTCGCTTCGTTGTTGACGGCGTCGGCTATCGTCTGCCAGTGATGGCTGAAGATGATGAACTGCACAGCCTGGCGGTTGCCGGTGACGATCATGTCGGCGCAGTATGACGCTACGAAAGTCACAACGTAGCCGTAGACGATGAGGGGGACGCGGAATTCAAGCCGTTGTGCGATCGTTCCCTCGAACGGGAGGAAGATACTGCTGCTCACGATAAGCATGTCGGTGATCACCATGGCGCGTCCGATGCTGACGTTGCTTAGTTTGGTGACCATCGTGGCCACGATGTCGGTGCCTCCTGTCGATCCGTTGTGGATCAGCACCGTGCCGACTCCGAGACCGCAGAGTATGGCTCCGAGGATGGCGCTGAGCGACATGTCGGGAAGTATCGGGTGGCTCAGGCTCATGAAGAAGGATTCGCCGATTCCTATGGCGATCGACACTACGGATGCACCGAAGATGGTGCGGATCACGAAGGTCTTGCCCACGATCTTGAACGACATTCCAAGCAGGATAAGGTTGAGCACATATTGTGACACCGCTACCGGAATATATTCGTTGGAGGCGAAATATACGAGAGTGCCCACGCCAGACAGTCCGCCCATCACTATCTTATGCGGGAGTATGAACGCGCAGAAGCCGAAGGCATACATGAATATGCCTAAAATTATCATAACATAATCAAACACAAGGCTTTTTCGCGATGCGCTGAATCCCAGGATTGTTTTCATACCGCAAAATTACAAAAATTTCCTCAATATATCTTAATTTTTTTTAATGCAGTACCTGTTTTTTGTGTTAAAATCGATATGTTTTCGAGAAATTTTTCATGTGTGCGCTTATAAAAAAGTCCGGCCCGGGTAGCGGGACTGGACTTCTGGATATCTTTATCGGGCCGGTTGTATCAACCTTGCCTGATGATTTTATGAAATGGGGTTCAACAATACTAATCTGAGATAAAAGTCATGAGACAAACCTCAAATAAACTAAACTTATAAACTTATAAACTCATAAACTTCAAGTTGAGCTTGCGAAACTTGAATTCTCGAACCAGTCCACATAGGCCCTGTTGACCCGTCTGATACCGCCGGGAGTAGGGTAGTTGCCCGAGAAATACCAGTCGCCGGGATAGCCCGGGCAGGCCTTGTGGAGCCCTTCTATGCTCTGATAGATTATTTCTATATCCGTGCCGTCGGGGCGCACCATCTCGGCTATCTTTGCCGAGATCTCGTCGTCGGTGAAATGGGCATAGATGCTCTTCACGTGGTTGGTGAGAGGCTCTCCCTCTTTCTTGGCGAGTTCCTTCCTGCATGCGGAATAGACCGAGGCGAGCACATATTCCATGCCGCGCTGTCTGAGCAGAGCCACTGCTGCCTTGAATGCGATGAATTCCTCCATGCGGCTCATGTCGATGCCGTAATAGTCGGGGTATCTTACCTGCGGCGACGACGACAACACCACTATCTTTTTCGGATTGAGGCGTGCGAGCATGCTGAGGATGGATTGCTTCAGTGTGGTGCCTCTCACTATGGAGTCGTCGATCACCACAAGCGTATCCTTCCCCTCTTTCAGGCAGCCGTAGGAGATGTCGTAGACGTGGGCGGCGAGATCGTTGCGCACGTCGCCCTCCGCTATGAATGTGCGGAGTTTTATGTCTTTTATGGCCGCTTTCTCTATCCTTATCTCGGAGTCCATGATCCGGCGAATGGCCTCGCGGGTCAGAGTCCCGTCGCTTTGCAGGGCGAGTATGCGTTCGGTCTTGTAGTCGTTGAGATAGTCTTCAAGACCTTCCACCATTCCGTAGAACGCCACTTCGGCTGTGTTGGGTATGTAGGAGAACACGGCGTCGGATATGTTGCCTTCTATCGATTCCATTATGGCGGGCACAAGCAGACGTCCGAGCTCCTTGCGCTCGCGGTAGATGTCGCTGTCGCTTCCGCGTGAGAAGTATATCCGCTCGAAACTGCATCTTGAGTTGGACCGCATGGGCAGAATGCGCTCGATCGTCGGCACTCCGTCGGGCGAGACGAGCAGTGCTTCTCCCGGCTCAAGTTCGCGCACGTCCTCTTCTCTGACTCCGAATACGGTCTGGATCTGCGGTCTCTCGGAGGTGGCCACGATTATTTCGTCGTCGATATAGTAATAGGCGGGTCTTATTCCATTCGGATCGCGGAACACAAACACATTACCCGAACCTGTGGCTCCGCATATCACGTAGCCGCCGTCCCATTCAGGTGCTGTGGCCTTAAGTACGTTGCGGATATCGAGTTCGTTCTCTATCAATTTCTCCAGCTGATGGTCGAGGTAGCTGTCGTTGCGCTCATCGCGGTGCCGGCGGTAGATGCGGTGGTTTTCCTTGTCGAGCGCGTATCCGAGCATCTCGAGAAGTATGATTGTGTCGCTGTGCAGGCGTGGGTGCTGTCCGCGATTCACAACCGAATCAAAAAGTTCCTCCACGTTGGTCATGTTGAAATTGCCACACATCAGCAGATTGCGGCTCCTCCAGTTGTTGCGCCTCAGAAATGGGTGCACGTATGCCATTCCGCTTTTCCCGGTGGTGGAATAGCGGAGATGTCCGATACTGATCTCTCCGATCATCGGCGCTTCCGATTCGGCTTGTTCGGGAGTCATATGCTCGAGATCGGCCTGGCTCAGAGTCTTGCCGATTCTGTTGAATATCTCCTGTATGGCCTGAGGGCCGAGTTCGCGTTCCCTCCATACGTATTCGTTGCCGGGCGCGGACTTCAGGTTGACCACGCCAACTCCGGCCCCTTCCTGACCGCGGTTGTGTTGTTTCTCCATGAGAAGATACAGTTTGTTGAGCGCATACGCGTATGTGCCGTATTTCTCTTTATAATAACCGATCGGTTTGCGGAGGCGAATCAGCGCGATTCCACATTCATGTTTTAATGGCTCCAAAATGACTTTACCTTTATTGTTTACCTGTGGTGTGGTGATGGCAGGAGTATATTCCGACTCCTGCCACCTGTGTGTGCTCTGTTTACTTATACTTGTGGTCGCAGTAGCGGCAACGCAGCGAGCCGTCTTGGGCTATGTATGCGCGGCGCGGCGACAGCTCATTGCGGGTGATGCATTTCTTGTTCTCGCATCGGAGATTGTCCGGAACCTCCACCTCTTCCTGCTCGGGCATGCTGTGGCTGGGATCATCTTTCCAGTCGAGAAGGCTCGAGATGAGCGCCATTCTCACAAATTTGCCGTTTTCCACCTGGCGGAAATAAGCGGCGCGTGGATCGGCGTCCACTTCCTCCAGAATCTCGTTGACGCGGGGTAGCGGATGAAGCACTGCCATCTTTTCCTTGGCAAGTGCCATCTTGGCGTTGTCGAGTACAAACGAGTCTTTGACAGCCTCATACTCATCTTCGTCAAGAAAACGCTCTTTCTGCACTCTTGTCATGTAGAGCACGTCGAGTTCCGGCATTGCCTCCTCAAGCGTGTCCACTTCCTTATATTCGAGACCGAGACGGTCGCAGACGTCCTGCTTGATATAGTCGGGAAGTCTGAGCTGAGGGGGAGCGATGAGCACTATCTTTATTCCTTTCTGTCGCGACATGGCTTTGATGAGGCTGTGTACGGTGCGTCCGAAACGCAGGTCGCCGCAGAAGCCTATGGTGAGATTGTCGAGGCGTCCGAGCTCGCGTGTGATGGTGAGCAGGTCGGTCAGTGTCTGGGTGGGATGTGCGTGGCTTCCGTCGCCGGCGTTGATGATGGGCACCCTGCTCACTTCTGTGGCTGCGAGCTGCGCGCCCTCGATGTGGTGGCGCATCGCGATTATGTCGGCGAAATTCTCCACCACTCGCACGGTGTCTCTCACCGTCTCGCCCTTGCTTACCGAACTGCTGGCCGCATCGGCGAAGCCGAGCACGTTGCTGCCGAGTTCCATCATCGCGGCAGTGAAACTGAGGCGGGTGCGGGGCGAGGGGTCGTAGAAGAGGGTGGCAAGTTTCTTGCCCTTGCACTTCTCGGAATATTTCTCGCGGTTGTCAATAATGTCAAGCGCAAGGTTTATGATTGACAGGGTCTCCTCAACGGTGAGGTCTGTCGGGTCGATGAGATGTTTCATGAGATCATGCGTTTTGCCAGGATGAATCGCTCGGATTGTCACGGAATTTCAGAATCCTGTTTTTCCATATCGGCTCGATATAGCCTTCTTCGGCCGCCACTTCCACGAGTGTGTCAAGATTAGACAGCGAATGGTTTGTGACGTTGGCCGCAGCAAGTCGGTCGGTGGCTTTCTGCATTCCGTAGGTGAAGATCGACACGATGCCGAGCACTTCGGCTCCCTCCTCACGCAGGGCTTCCACAACCTCTATGCAGCTTCCGCCGGTGGAGATGAGGTCTTCCACCACCACTACCTTTGTGCCGGGCTCGCACTTGCCTTCGATGCGGTTGCCGCGTCCATGGTCCTTGGCGCCACCGCGCACGTAGCCCATCGGTTTGTCGAGAAGCCATGCTGTGATCGCGGCGTGGGCGATGCCGGCGGTGGATGTGCCCATCAGCGATTCAGCCTCGGGATAATGGGTCTTGATAAGTTCGGCCAGACCTTCCTCGATGTCTTTGCGCACCTTCGGGTAGGAGAGGGTCAGACGGTTGTCGCAATACATCGGGCTCTTTATGCCTGAAGCCCAAGTGAAGAGATTTTCGGGGCGGAGGAATACCGCGCCCACACTAAGGAGATCTTTAGCTATTTTCTTTTCCATTGTATTTTTTTCTATGTTGTCGGTAAGGATCAGCGCATTTTATGTTATTCGCCAAGAAATTCCTTGCAGCAGCGCTGGTAGGCGGCCAGCGGATCATCTGCCTTTGTGATGGGGCGTCCCACCACGATATAGTCCGAGCCTATCTCGCGGGCTTTGGCGGGAGTCATCACGCGCACCTGGTCGTCGGCGGCTGAGTCTGCGAAACGGATGCCGGGAGTGACTGTGACAAATCCGTCGCCGCAGGCTTCCTTCACGATCGATGCCTCCCTCGGAGAACATACCACTCCGTCGAGCCCTGATTTCTGCGCGTTGCGCGCGTAGCTGGCCACTACGCTGTCCACTTCGCCGGGAATGAGTATATCCTCGTTCATCAGTTCCTTGCTTGTGGATGTCAGCATCGTCACGGCGATAAGCAGCGGGCGTGTGCCGTCGGGGCGGGTCAGCCCTTCGATGGCGGCTTCCATCATCTTGTGGCCGCCGAATGCGTGCAGGTTGGTCATATCCACGTCGAGGTGGGAAAGCACCGACATTGCGCTTTTCACTGTGTTGGGAATGTCGCAGAGCTTGAGATCGAGGAAGATCTTGTGTCCGCGTTTCTTTATCTCCCTGATTATCTCCGGTCCCGCGGCATAGAATAGTTCCATGCCTATCTTGACGTAGGGACGGGTGTCGCCGAAGCGGTCGAGAAATTCAAGTGTCGCTTCCATCGATGGGAAGTCGCATGCGATGATTACATCTTTTGCCATGATATACCTATGATGTCTTCTATGTTGTTTATTTTTAGTTTTTTCATTACGTCGGGCAGTTCTTCCGATATTCTGAGCCCTGCTTTCGGGTCGACGAGATTGACCGATCCTATCTGCACGGCGCTCGCGCCTGCCATCATCATCTCCACCACTTCCTCTGCGCAGGATACCCCTCCGCATCCGATCACGGGGATGTGGACCGCCTGCGACACCTGATAGACCATCCGGACGGCCACCGGGAATACGGCCGGTCCGGAGAATCCTCCCATGCGGTTGGCTATTACAGCATTGCCGGTGTTGATATTGATGCGCATTCCGAGAAGTGTGTTGATGAGGGTGAGTCCGTCGGCTCCCGCTTCCTCACAAGCCTTCGCTATCGAGACAATGTCGGTGACATTGGGCGAGAGTTTTATGAACACCGGCTTGCTTACCGCCGCTTTCACAGCCCTGGTCACCGCAGCCGCCTGCTCGGCCGATGTGCCGAAGGCCATGCCGCCGTTGTGCACATTGGGGCAGCTTACGTTGACCTCGATGATGTCCACATCCTCGCAAGCGTCGGCCTTGCGGCAGGCCTCGGTGTATTCTTCGATGGAGAAGCCGCTGACGTTGGCTATTATGCAGCCGTTGTATATCTTGCGAAGTTCAGGCACTTCGTGGCCATAGACTTCATCGGCACCCGGATTCTGGAGCCCGACGCTGTTGATCATGCCGTCGGGGGTCTCCGCGATGCGAGGTGTCGGGTTGCCGAGGCGCGGGTGAAGCGTGGTGCCCTTGACTGATATGCCGCCGAGCACGTTGAGATCATACAGATGCGCGAATTCCTGTCCGAATCCGAATGTCCCGCTGGCCGGTATCACCGGATTGGTGAGAACCTTGCCGCATAGGCGGGTGGTGGTGTCCGGTTCCGCCGTCAGTCGTCTGTCGCGGGGCAGGGTAGGGGTCGGAGTCTGGTTGCCCTCGAATTCTGTCATGAGCAGGGCGCTGAACACCGGGCCATCCTTGCATACACGTTTAGGTCCCCACGGAGTCTCAATGGTGCATCCCATGCAGGCTCCGAAGCCGCATCCCATCCTTTCCTCCATGCTGACCTCGCCAGATTCGCAGTCGAGTTCTTTTCCCAAAGCCTTGAGCATCGGAAGCGGTCCGCAGGCATACCAGAAGTCGTAGCCCTGCATCTCGCCGCTGCGTATGGCGTCGGTCACGAAGCCTTTTGTTCCGTAGCTGCCGTCGGCCGTGGCCACGCTGACTGTGGCGCCGAGCGCGCGGAATCTGTCGGCATAGAATATTTCTTCCGACGTGTTGAAACCTAACGCCACTTTCACCTCTTTCCCTTCAGATATCAGTTTTCTTGCCAGAAGATAAAGAGGAGGGACTCCCACTCCGCCTCCGGCCAGAAGAGCGCACTTTTCCGTGCGGGACGTGTCGAAGCCGTTGCCAAGACCTGTCAGGAGGTCGAGTTCCGTGCCCGGTGTCATGGCGGCCATGGCTTCTGTGCCCTTCCCTACGGTCTTGAACACAAGTGTGAGCCGGTTGCCTTCGATGTCGCATACCGATATGGGTCTGCGCAGATACAGTCCGGGTATGGATATCTCCACAAACTGTCCGGGGCGTGTGAAGCCCGTGCAGTCGCCTCGCAGTGTCATCTCAAACACGCTTGATGTCAGTCTGCTTATTCCTGTTATCTCAAACTTCATATATGCTCTTTATAATATATAACCTTTATTTTGTACTTTTTATTATGTATTTTCGTATTTTTCAAGCCATATTTTATAAAAATGGTTAATTTGACTCGCGAAAATACAAAATCACCTGCTTATCATGCCGTTTCCCTTTCTTCCTGACTCGGCGTCGATGGTGGATACTCCCATTGTGATTTCCTCAAGCACGTCGAGAAGCACGCGCACTGTCTCGAGGGCTGTGAAGATGGTCACATTGTTCTCGATCGCGGTCCGCCTGATCTCGTAGCCGTCAAGGCGCGTATGGTGCTGGTTCACGTCGATTGTGTTGATGACGTATGACACGTGTCCCTGCCTCAGCGATCTTTCTATGTCGTGGCTGCCCTCGCTGAATTTACCCATCACTCGGCAGCGGATGCCGTTGCTCTTCAGATACATGGCCGTGCCTCTTGTAGCCTCTATGTTGAAGCCTGTCTCTTATACACATCTGACGCTGCCGACGATCTTAC
>ENA-UAPL01000835-UAPL01000835.1-human-gut-metagenome-genome-assembly--contig:-NODE-835-length-11907-cov-3.827202_pt1 | contig 11907 bp, 16 predicted proteins | sample MGYA00243480_ERZ654577 | MGnify/ENA primary metagenome ERZ654577 (study PRJEB26926, sample SAMN06164678) | human gut metagenome | biome: ENVO:00009003; feature: ENVO:2100002; material: ENVO:00002003...
TCGTCGGCAGCGTCAGATGTGTATAAGAGACAGTTCCCGTCCCGCATGGCGCAAAGGTGCTCAACCTCAATCTTGTATTTCCGCCAGATGTATTCATCTACCCTTGTCTTAAACTTCACCATTTCCGGGTATTCGCCTCGAATAGTATCTGTGGCCCAGACATCTGTGGTTGTGATCCTGTCGAGCGGCAGGCCTCTGGAAAAAATCACATCCAGCATTTTAAGGCTGTCCTTGCCGTGGCTGATGCGAGCGATGTACTGCAGATTCTGGTTGTCTATGTGAGCTTGCCTTTCAGCCATCGCTTTGCCCTCTCGCGTCTGCTCCAATGTTCGGTGGCCAGTTGCTGGTGTAAACCTGGTAGCTACTGTCGATCCAGGCTCCGTTGGGGAAGTCCGGGTTTCTCCCCGGCGGGAGCCAGAACCGGCGGATGATGTCGTTGTAGATCCAGCGGTTCCTTGTCTCTCCCGTCCAGCGGTTGTGGCGCTGCCAGCAGGGGTCGAAGGCTTCCTGCTCGCACCGGGCGTATCGCTCGAAGACCAGCTGCTCGAATTCCTCCCGGTCGAGGTGGGCCACCAGGGCCAGCCTCCATTTGTCCCGCAGCCCTCCGGCCTGGTTTTCTTCCTCGATGATGGCTGCGACCTTCTGTTCCAGCCATTCGTTCCCGGCGGTATCCTTCGGGTGCCTGGGCCAGTGCTCCATCAGGGTCTGAAGGTATCGGTCTGCGAACCAGTCAGCCGCCTCGGTGAGCCTGCCGATCAGGGCCTTGTAGCTCTTGGCGTAGGTGGTCTCCAGCTTCTCCAGCGGCACCTGCTGGCGGTTCCTCTGGAGCTTGCCGAAGTCCGCATCCAGCTTTGCAATCCATTCTGTGTCGGTCATCGCTTTGCAGTCCCCCTTTTTTGCCGTTTTTGGCCGTTGTAACTCCTTTTTCAGAAAATAGGAGTTACAGCGAAAAGCCTTGACGCTCTAGGGCTTTCGCCCCTTTTTTCGGGTGTTACTCCTAACCGGAGAACATACACCGTATTTTTTGAAATTTATTGCACTAAGTCATGAATTTCTGCGTTGTGCAATAATTTTGCAATAATAATGTGTATTTCTCAATTTTAGTAGTAACAGGAGTAACAAAACGCTTGAAAGCCTTGATATGACTGGGTTTTTCGTGTTACTCCTAATGTTACTCCTAGCGTTACTCCTAATTTCTAGCAGTAACATTTTGGGGTCAAAATGGCAGGTCTTCATCGCCGCCCTCAATCTCTCGGAAGCCGCCGAAGGACTCCTGCTTCCATGCCTCCGGGAGGTCGCTTCCATCGTCGAGTTCGTCCGCATCGTCGATGGCGTCTTTGTTTTCGGCCAGCTTGCCAATGTAAAATTCCACGAACCGGGCGACGCGGGTGCCGAACCGCTTAATGAGTGAATACTGGCGCTTTCCGGTCTTCCGGTCGATGTCTGTGGCGATGAGGTCTTTCTCTGCCATGTACTTCATGGTCTTCCTGGGGCTGTACCCAGCTTTCGTCAGGGCCTGGTTCAGCATGGATGGGAAGATGTAGGCGGTGTTCCCGGTCTCGCTGGTGAAGCCAAGGCAGGTGCCTATGGCGTTCGCACCGAAGTAGGAACGGTTGGCCAGCACCCAGTCCACGATGAACTGGACGGCGTTCTCATTGACGTCGGTGGTGTTTGCCTCCACCTGGTTAATCAGGATGCTCGCTGCCATGCGCTTTGCCTCCGCCACGGATTCTCTGGGGTTGCCCCCGAAGAACCACTCATCAATGAGGCTGTCAGCTAGGGCCACGGCGGCGATCCCCGCGATGTGGGAGCCGTTTTTGCCCTGGCTGGTCTCCCGGATATACCGCTGCATATCCTCGTAACGTTCCACGATCTCCCGCTCATCCATCTGGAGGATGTGCTCAATGAAGGCGGGGCCTGCCCACCCGCAGTCCATAGCGGCCTGCTGGTGCATGAGGGCGGCGTCCTGTTCGTTGTCGAACGGCCCCCCGTAAATCTCCAGGACGCGGGTGCTGACGCCGGTCTGGGAGGTCTCTGTGCTGAGCGGTTCCTCTCCCGTGGCCAGGGCCACGGTTCTCCATTGGTGGACAGTCTGGATGCCGCCGCTCTTGGCTCCCCGGATCTTGCCGGTGCCGCTGGCGATCATGTAGACGATTTTCTCCAGCGCCCCCTGGTTATTCCCGGCCAGCTGCCGTTCGTCGATGCCCAGCGGGAGGTCGCAGTAAAATGCCGCCGTCCGCTCCAGGCCCACCTGGGTGGCGTTAAAGTTGACCATGAGCCGCTCTGGGTCTCCCCAGGCGGAGAGAGCTGCTTTCAGGGCTGCGGTCTTGCCGCCCTTGGAGCCGCCCCAGTTGTAAACAAAAAATATTCTCTGCTTCACGATCCGCAGGAGCGGGGCGGCGAAGCTGGCGGCAAGGATGAAGCGGAACTTCTCACGGCTCCGGTGGGGGGCCATGTGTTCGATCCACCGCTCCATGGTGCCGTTCTGGCAGTACGCTGCGGCCATGCCTCGCTGGGATGGGTCAATATCCAGGGTGATCCCCTCATCGTGGCCGGGGATAAACCGCCGCCCTGGTTGCCAGCCGAAGGTGGAGGTGGCGTCGTTTTTGGGGATGATGTCGATGTTCTCCGACTCCAAAGCGCCCAGGAACTTTACCACGTTCTTCGAGTTCTCGCTGGTGATGGTGCAGCCCAAGTCCGCCAGGGCGGTGATGCTCCGGCTGGAGAAAATCACCGACCGGGGGTAAATGGCCCGCTGCCACTCTCCGTCTCGCTTGAAGGCGACCTCCATCTTTTCGTCTCCGGTCTCCAGGCTTTTCAGGCGCTGGGTCAGGAGGATGGGTGTGCGGCAGACATTGGCGGGTGTATGGGTCTTTGGGTCGATCCAGCTGATGCCCTTATCCGAAAAGATCCAGCCCTCCGGCGTCCGCAGGCTGAGGGGTGCGCCGGTGATGGGTTCCTCACGCATCTCTGCCTCCAGGTCGACGGCCTTTGCCCGTTTCAGGGCCTCCCGGATCAGCTTGGCTGCTTCCTCTTTGCCGTGGGCCAGGTAAACGTCGGACGGGTCTTTTTTGCCGAGACTCTGGCAGCTCCAGACGTAAACCTCCCCGGTGAATCCGGTGTCTGCCAGGGCGTGTGTGAGCTTCCGGTAGAAGGTGTCGCCTCCGCCATCCGGCTCTTTGTGGATGTAGAGCTTCAAGTCCTGCAGGCCTATGGTCTGGTAGTCCTTGAACATGGAGGCTCCGGCGATGCCAATGGCGGGGATGCCAAGATACCAGAGGGTCTGGGTGTCGCTCTCCCCCTCAACGAGGACGGCGTATCCGGCTTTCCTGATTCCCGGCAGTCTCCATTCCCCGTAGAGGCATATCTTGCCCTTGCTGCCCCGCATCCAGCGGAACTCCTTTTTCGCGTACCGCTTCCGAATGGCGGCTTCTTTGCCGTCCTCGAAAAAGTAGGGCATCCGCAGGTATTCGGTGCCGTCCCGGTCTCTCCCGGTGTCTACCCTGCAGGTGTCCCGGAGGAAGTCTGCCGGGAGGCGCTTGTCGAAGCTGTACCGTTCCAAGGTGTAGGAGCCGAGGCCGCTGGCGTTGGTTGACTGGGCCTGCCGTTCGTGCTCCGGGGTGATGCCGTACCTGGCCAGGATTTCCTTGTAGGCCTCTTTCGTGTCGATGCCCTGGTACTTTGCCCAGAAGGTGACGAAGTTCCCGCCCTCATCCTCTGCGAAGCAGTGCCACTTCCCGGTCTTCAGGTCAACGCTGAAGCTGTCGTTCCTGTCCTGGTGGAATGGGCAGAGGCCGACCAGGTTGTCCCCTGTGATCTTGTATTTCTGAATGACGGCGGTGTATTCCGCTCGGTAGTCCACGACTTGGTCGAGGTTCACACTGTCCAAAGATGCCATTAAATCACCGCCTGTCCTTTGCTTGTAGTATCATGGGGCTTTCCATGTGGAGGGTGAGGGTTCCGGGTGGCCAGCACCCTCCCCGGCGCTCTTAGTCGAAGGGGAGGACGGGATCGCCGCCGGTGGCCGGGGCGTCCTGGAACTGGGGGGCGTTGGCGTCGGAGGTCTTCTCCCCGGTGAGGGCCTCCCATTCCTCATCACTCATAGGGGATACGTCTACGCCGCCCTTGGCGGTGCGGGGCTGGGCCTGCTCAGTGGCCGGGGTGTAATCATCCAGGGTGATGGCCACGCTCTGGTACTGCTCCTTCACCTGGCGGCGCAGGGCGATGGCCTGGGCGGCGATGGCTGTGGGGAGGATACCGCCCTTTTTGATGACCACCTTGCTGTAGGCGACGCCGTTGGCGTTGGTGGCTTTCTCCAGGGTGAAGCGCAGGATCATGCCGGTGTAGGGGACGCCTCCGGCCAGTATCTTCGCCAGCTGCCGGTTGACGTCCTTGATGGAGGTAGGTGGAACCGTCAGGAGGTAGAGGTTCGGGTCTCCGCTCATCATCAGGTAGAGGCGGCGCATATTTTTGCAGGCCTTGCCCCGGCCCTGCTTGCCGGTCTGGTCGGCCCCGGAGCCGTACTCATTGTAGGGGCATCCCTCGCAGGAGCGCAGTTCTCCGGTGTCCGTCCAGATGGCGGTCTTGCCGTCCATGCTGGCGCAGGCGGGGGGCTGGTTCTGATCCTCCCCGGAGCCGTAGGCCCCCGGCCAGAAGCCGTTGGCCCGGTGGGTGAAGATCACCACGCCGTCGATCTGCTTCATGTATTCGGCATCGTCTTCCTCATCGGTCTGCACCTCGTAGGCGAGGCCTCCGCCAGAGGGGATCTTGATCTTCAGGCAGGTGATGCCGCTTTCGGGGTCGAGGTCATCCATCTCATCCTGCAGCTCCGCCAGAAGCTCCGGGTCGATGCCCTCGTACCGGTTCATCAGCTGGAAGTTGTCAGCGACCGCCAGGGCGGTTTCATTCTTTTTCGTGGCCATGCTTATTCATCCTCCGTTTCAGTGTTGTCAGTGGGGTCTGCGTCCTGGAACTGGGCGGCGCTGGCCCATTCCTCCATGGGGGTCACTTCCTCGCTCCGGGCGGTGTTCTCCGCCTCGTAGAGATCCCGCAGGGTACGGCGCATCTCCGCTGCCGCCTCGATCATGGTGGCCGCTGCCTCCAGGGTGCTGTTGCAAATGCTGGAGACGGCCTCGATGGCGGGGTAGTTGGCGTCGGGGAGCGTCCCCAGCAGGATGGACGTGTCCCCGTCGATGGCCTTGACGGCCTTTTTGATTTTGGCCAGCCGCTCTGCCGCAATGCCGAAGGCCTCGTGGCGGTTTCGGACGGCGGTGGGGGCCTCCCCGCAGGCGGTGATCATCTCCCCGGCGGTCTTGACGGTGTCCTCCGTCAGCTGGGCGATGGCCTTATCGAGCTGCCTCCGGGTGTCCAGCTCCAGCTGCTCATATTCTTCTCTCATCTCTGCATCCTCCTGGCCTCTTTCCGACGGGCCACGTCATTGTAATCGTAGGTCTTGATGACAGCCTCCAGGGCCTCCGAAAGCTCCCCGTGTTCCTCCACGTAGGCGCTCATGGTGGATTGGAGCGTCCTGGCGTTGACCGTCTCCACGATGATGTCGCCGAGACCTTCTTCCCGCAGGGTGCTGAAGAAGTCGGCTCCGGTCTCTGCCATTTCCGCCTCCGACCGCTTGCTGTAGGCGGTCTTGCTCTGGAGGGTGAAGGTGTAGCCGCCGGTGGAGATCCGGGGGCAGTCATCGTCGATCATCTGCTGGGTGATCTCCAGCTTTGCCGCCTCGATGGCGGCGGTGTTTTCTTTGGTCAAGGTGGCCAGCTCATCCTTTCGCTCCAGGAGGGCCTGGTATTCCTTGACCATGTCGAGCAGGGTTCTCATTGCCGTTCATTCCTTTCGCTGAATTCTGAAGCCCTGGTGGGCCGTCAGTCTGGTGTGCGGAGCCGGTGCTTACCGCCTGCGCTCCATGGGCTGCTCCATCATCTTCAGGCGCTGGCACTTGCCTTTGGAATAGGCCATGCACCGCGATCCGGCGCAGACCTCGAAGCGTTCATGCATGGTCTGTTTTCCGGTGAAGCCGTTAGTCTCCCGATCAACCGTTTTCTTGAACGGGCACAGTTTCCGTTCCTCCATGGGTGGTTCCCTCCCTTTCGTAGTTATCCTTCATGTGACTGTTCCGGCGGCAGCAGGAGCACTTCTGGTGCCTTGCCTCTTTCCCGCCTGGTCGCCATCGGCACCCGGCGCACCCGCTGTCGCTTACTTCCTGCGGAGTACCAGCCGCTGGAGGCCGTCCGGGCCGGTCTCCAGGCCAATGGCCCGGATCGCCCAGGCCCTGGCCCGTGCTTCCTCCGGGTGCCACCCGCAGTGGGCGCAGGCCGACGGGTCTGGACACTTTCCGTTCCGATCTCCGGGGTGGATGCCCAGGGTGCAGGTGGTCGGGGTCTTTTTTCCTTTTGGCATTGTTCATCCCCCCTCGCTGAATAGCTGCCTCCAATCGTCGACCACGGTTTTGGCGAGATCCTCTTTTTTCTGCAGGGCCTGGAGCACCGTTTCGTCGATGGTCTTCTCTGCCAGCAGGTGGATGTAGGTGCATGGGTGGTGCTGGCCGATGCGGTGTATCCGGCTCAAGCTCTGGCTATAGGTGGCGAAGTTGAAGTTGACGCTGTAAAAAATGCAGGTGTCTGCCGCTGTCAGGGTGATGCCGGTACCGGCGGTGTCGATCTGGCCGATGAAGACCGTGGTCTTCGGGTCGGTCTGGAACTGCTGGACGATGTCTCCGCGATCCTCTTTTTTGATGTCGCCGTAGATGGCCACGGCTTTCATTCCGGCGGAGCGGAGTGTCTTTCCGCACAGGGCCTCGATCTCGTGAATCTCTGGGATGAACCGGGCGAATATTACCAGCTTCTTTTTGCCCTCGACCACGTAGTCTTGGAGGATGTCCTCCAGGGCGTCCAGCTTCCCCCGACTGACCAGCTTCGGCTGGATGGCGTCATCCTCCACCAGGAAGCCGCCGGTGAACTGCTGCAGGCGCAGGAGCTTCGTCAGAACCGTGGTGGCGGTGATGGTGCCGCCGTCTGCCAGCTCTGCATAACTGTCCCGCCGGAGCCGGTCGTAAAGGTTGCGCTCCGAGCGGCTCAGTGTGATGTAGCGGTTCTCGAAGGTCTGCTCCGGCAGGTCGAGGGCTTCCTCTTTGGTCACGCGGTAGGCGATGCTGTGTTCCTTTCGGATGAGAGTATCCAGGTCACGGTACCGGACGATCTGCTTGCGGTTGAAACCGCCCATCTCGCAGTAGCGGCTGCGGAAGGCGTAGAAATTCGTCCCGAAGATGGTAGGGTCTAAAAACCGGTATTGGCTCCAGAGGTCTACGGCTTCGTTCTGTACCGGGGTGCCGGAGAGGATGAGCTTGTACCGGGCTTTGTCCCCCAGCTGGTGCATGGCCTTGCTCTGGGCTGCGTCGTGGGATTTGATGCGCTGGCTCTCATCGGCGATCACCAGGTCTGCGTCGAAGTCCAGGAGGGCGTCGAAGATTTCCTCTCTCCAGGTGCTCTCGTAGTTGATCACCGCCACCTTCAGGTGTGGGTAGGGGAACCGCTCAAGGTCTGCCAAGGCTTTGAGGCGTTGCTGCTTCGTGCCCAGCAGGGTGCGGATGGTGTAGGGGAAGGCTGCGTAGTCCTGGAACTCTTTGGGCCAGACGGCGACCACCGAGGTTGGTGCAACGATCAGCACCCTGCCGATCCGCTTTTGCTGGTACCCGGCTCCGGCCACGGCAATGGCCGTCAGGGTCTTGCCGCAGCCCATCTCGAAGAGGAAGCCGAAGCCTTTATTCACGGGTGTCGTGGGGATCACCTTCTTTTTCTTGCTCTCTCCCTGTCATGCTTTCAGGGTGATTGTCAGTCGTTTATGTAATAGGGGGTGCTTCTGAAGGCGGGTTTTAATGCCCCCCCCCCCCGCGTCACGGAGGGTAACGTATGCGGTGCCTCTGCCGTTGAGCTGCATATCGATGGGGGAGCCGCAGGCGATGCAGTTGATGGTGATGGTGTCTCCGGTGGCGTTGGTCTGGTACTTGAACTCCCTGCCGCACTTGCACTTGGCGTAGGCGGGGCGCATATAGGTCTTGTCCAGCGTGGTGACGTGGCCGCAGCTGTGGCACCTGTTGCTGGTGATCTCCGCTCGGCTGCAGAACTCTCTAGTCTGGCCGCAGTTCTCGCACTCCACGATGAGGAAGCCCTTGACGGCTCTCCGGCTGAAGCTCGCTTCAGGCCCGGTGTCTTCGGTTTCCTCCGCTTCGGCTTTGGGCTTGTCCTGGGATGGGGTGGCCGCTGCGGTCGCGTTCGGCCTGCCAGATTTCGTTCTCCGGGTCGCTTTTGGCAAACTCCGCACTGCTTGCCCGAAGGCTTCCCAGCTGGTTGATGATGTCGTTGATGGTCATGGCTTCGCTCATGGTTCATTCCTCCGTTCGATTGCATCGGGGCTGGCCCATCCAAAGGCGACCAGGCACATATTGGCTCCCCGCACCTGGTGGTCGTAGAGGGACATCTTCACGGGGTAATCGGCGAGGGGCTTCGGGTGTGGATTCACTCGCTCGCTGTCTATGGCTTCCTGGACACGGTGGAGCTGCGACCGGCGCTGGGCGATGGCCGGGGGCAGTTGGACGATGCTGCTCAGCTTGTCCAGAAGCTCCATGTCTGCGGTGCCGGTGAGCAGCTGAGTCTTCCTGTCCCAGCGCATTTTGTTCCAGCTCTTGATGACCGCGAATTGGACGTTGTCCGCCTCTTTGATCAGGAGGGTGGTACCCTGAAGGGCGATCTTCATTCTTGCGTCGCCTCCATTTCCAGCGTGTAGTCCCCGTAGGCGGTGAGGGCGGCTCTGCTGTAGCCGCTGGAGGCCGTCCCGCTGTCGATGGCGATCCTGGCGTTCCCCGGCCCCATGTTGTAGGCCATGTAGAGGCTGTGGTCGGTGATCCACCCGAAGCCGTAGCCCTCCGAAAGCTCCCGGAGGTAGTCCAGGGCGACGGCGGCGCACTGTACCGGGTCTGTGAGGTCGGTGACGCCGAGGGCCTCCATGCGGCCTGTGTGCCAGCGGGTGTTGATCTGCATCATGCCGATGCTCACTCCGTTGTCCCCGACGGCGTCAGTGTCGAAGTGGCTTTCCGTCCTGGCGATGGCCATGATGGCGCAGAAGGTATCCGGGTCGCTGCCACAAAGCTCAAATATGGCGCTCTGCGTCTGGGCATCCAGCGGGACGCTCTCCAGGATCTTCACGGGGTCGGTGGCCTCCGGGGTGCTGACCTCCGAGGAAGGCAAAGGAGCCGTGGGCGTCCGGCTCCTTTCACTGGCCGCACTCATAAAGACCACGCCGATGGCGATGGCTGCTACCGCTCCGGTGGTGGCCAGCCGCACGATCCGTCTCCGGCGCTGCCGCCTGCGGCGGGCTGCTCTCCGGTCGGCTATGCGCTGCCGAGCTGCCTGTGCTGCTTCGAGTGCGCCCTGTTCGATTTCCTTTTCGATGGATTCCCAGTCCATGCCGCATCCTCGCTTTCTCTCACGCATTCATTCTTTCGGTACCCTTACCCAGGTGCCGGTGGCCTTATCGCAGAGGATCAGGCCGGTCTCTGTCTCCATCACCAGGAGGTATTCTTCGGGGCGGAGGCCGTGCTTCCCGGCCAGGATCTTCTGCTTCCGGGTCAGGCGCTTCAGGTTCTTCATGCTGTCGCCGCCCTTTCCCGCTCCGCTTTCCACCGCTCGTAATCCGAGCGCACCGCCGGGTCGTTGTACGCCTGGAGGATGCTCCGAAAGGCGGCTTGTGCCAGGTTCTCTTTGATGTGCTGGGGGATCGCCCTGGTGTCGATGCTGCCGTGGGCGGTGACCAGCACCTTTGGCTCAGGTCTCATTGCGTTCCTCCTGTTAGCTCTGGGCGGCGGTCTGGTTCGGCTCCGCCTGGGCGGCGGCGATCCGCGCCTGCGCCTCCATCCCGGCAATAAAAGCGTTCGCCATGGTGATGGCCATGGAGCGGCGGTTCTCAGGCAGGGTCGCAAGGAGCGCCATCGTCCGGTCTGCGTTGTCCAGCTGGGCGGGGGTGTAGGCCTTTTCGCTTTTCATTGTGTTCGCCTCCTTTTGTTGTCTCTGCGATAAGTATAAACCGCAACGCGCTATTTGTCAATGTGTTTTTGTTGCCAATGCGATTTTTTGTTGACTTCGCGCTTTCTCCGTGGTAATATAGACGTGTAATTTAAGGGGGTGTCTTTCTTGAACGAGCGCATTAAAAAGCTCCGAAGGTCTCTTGACCTCACCCAGCAGGAATTTGCCGCTCGCATCGGCTCTGTCCAAAATACGATAACTGGGTACGAGACCGGGCGTCGTGCTCCGTCAAGCCAGGTGATCTCTCTGATCTGCAAGGAGTTTGGCGTAAACGAGAACTGGCTCCGAAATGGCGAGGGGGAGATGTTCCTGCCGTCCCCGACCTCTGAGCTTGATGCTCTTGCGGCCCGGTATCCGCAAATGACGCACGAGACCTATGTCTTCATCGAGAAACTGGTCGGCCTGCCAGAGTCCTCGCAGCGCACCATCATGAATTTCCTCCGGGAAGTGGTGGAGGGGTTTGGCGACGTGGAGCCTGGTTCTCCGGCTTTCCCTGGCCGCTCTCCGTCCGCTGCGGAGCTTCATGCCGAACTCGACCGCCAGCTGGGCGTCGAAAAAGAAGCGGGGGGCGCATCCGAAGTCTCTTAGTCTGGCGGCTTCGCCATCATAAAAAAATATGGTATGGTGAAGGGTTCCCCCGCTGAAGCCGAAAAAAAGAGGGGGGAACCAGCCGCCGTGGCTGGTTCCCCCCCGTCTGTCTTTAAGGAGGTTGTGATGGGATTTCTGTCTAAGATTTTCGCCCCCTTTGGGGGTGGCACAAAGCCGGGGTTTCAGGCGTATTACAGGACGGAGTACACTTCCACCCAGCTTGAAATGCTCCAAATGGGCTACAAGGAAAATTCAGACCACGAAATCTTTATGCCGGATACGGTTTGGATTGGCCCGCGCTCTAAGGTCTATCACTCCTGTGATCGTTGCCTTGGCACCTCGTTCGGGGTCAGTGGTGGTGCCATTCCAATCCCGGAAAGCGAGGCAGTTCGCCGTGGGCTTCACCGCTGCAAAAGGTGTGAGTGGGGTAGAAGCCCAGTCCCGGCACCAAGCCGCAAGCCTCTTTCGGAGGCGAGGCCGGTCTCTCGCTGCAAGGTTGTTTTAGGGCGCGGTGGCCGATGATGGAGCGCGATTTGTCTCTTGACCGCTGCCAGGGCGACTGTGTCATCTATGCCCGCTATTCCTCCCACAACCAGCGGGATGTGTCCATCGAGCAGCAGGTGGCCGACTGCGAGGCCTATGCCCGCTCCCTGGGCCTCCGGGTGGTAAAGGTCTATGCCGACCGGGCGCTCTCCGGCATGACGGATAAGCGGCCCCAGTTTCAGACTATGCTGCGGGATGCCGCCCATCGGCGCTGGGCCTATCTGATCGTCTGGAAGATCGACCGCTTTGCCCGGAACCGATATGACTCCGCCACCTATAAGTTCCGGCTGAAGCGGTGCGGCGTCCGGGTGCTGTATGCGAAGGAGTCCATTCCAGACGGCCCGGAGGGCATCCTGCTGGAGTCCGTCCTGGAAGGCTCCGCCGAGTATTACTCCGCCAACCTGTCGCAAAATATCCGGCGGGGGATGAGGTATAATGCCATGAATTGCAAGGTGAACAGCGGCTCCATTCCGTTCGGGTACCGCAAGGGCGAGGATGGTCGCTTCGCCGTCGATCCTGGGGAGGCGGAGGTGGTGCGTGAGATCTTCCGCAAGGTGGCCGACGGCATCCCGTTCGTCGAGATCTCCAACGACTTGAATGGCCGGGGCATCCGAACAAAGCGGGGCGGCCTCTGGGGCCGGAACTGTCTCTTATACACATCTCCGAGCCCACGAGACACTGAGCGATCTCG
>ENA-UAPL01000839-UAPL01000839.1-human-gut-metagenome-genome-assembly--contig:-NODE-839-length-11869-cov-7.633232_pt1 | contig 11869 bp, 7 predicted proteins | sample MGYA00243480_ERZ654577 | MGnify/ENA primary metagenome ERZ654577 (study PRJEB26926, sample SAMN06164678) | human gut metagenome | biome: ENVO:00009003; feature: ENVO:2100002; material: ENVO:00002003...
CGCTCAGGGTCTCGTGGGCTCGGAGATGTGTATAAGAGACAGGGCAAGGAGATCACCGTAGAGCGCCTGGCCGAGATCTTTCTGGACCTGCAGGCGCAGGGAGCCCACAACATCAACCTTGTCACGCCTGGGCAGTGGCGGCCCTGGATCATCGCCGCCCTCGACCTGGCCCGGGCGCAGGGGCTGCATCTGCCCATCGTCTGCAACACCGGCGGATACGAGACCGTGGAGAGCGTGCACGCCTGGAGCGGTTTCATCGACATCTGGCTGGCCGACCTGAAATATGTTTCTCCTGCCCTTTCGGCAGAGCTTTCCGCCGCGCCGGACTACTTTGCACAGGCCAGGCCCGCCATTGAAGCCATGATGGCCCAGGCCGGGCACCCCGTTTTTGACAGCGAGGGCATTCTGCAGCGGGGCGTGATCCTGCGCCACCTTGCCCTGCCCGGCCATGTGGACGACAGCTTTGCCGTGCTCGATCAGATGGCGGCTTGGAACAAGGCCGACCCCGGGTGCTTCCTGCCCAGCGTGATGAGCCAGTACACCCCCTTCTATCAGGCGGCAGACCACGGCATCGGGCGGCGCATCACCACCTACGAATACCGCCGGGTGATCAACTACGCCATGGATCTGGGCCTCAGCTCTGGCTATATGCAGCAGAAGAGCAGTGCAAAGGAAGAGTATACGCCCAGCTTTGACCTGACGGGGGTGTGAACCGGTCGAGAGGCTGAACCTCTCAGCCATCGCTATCGCTCGGCAGCTCCCCTAATAGGGGAGCCATTGGCATATCGTCGCGTTTTCGAGGGTTCCGCTTCGCTACGTTCGGCCCTGCTGACGTAATGTTCTGCCTTGCGGCAGATATTGATTGCAGAGCCAGCGGCGAATAAATCGCAAAGAGAGTCTTTTGCCAAGGCCTCCCCTACTAGGGGAGGTGGCATCGAGCGTTAGCGATGATGACGGAGAGGTTTACACCATTCCCCGCCCTTTCGTCAAAACAACCAAAATTTCTTTTTCTTTTTCTCTCGGCCGAAACAGCATTTGCTTGCTATCCGGTGCGCTGTGCGGTATAATGGATACAACAATGTGTTCTCACATGAAATGGATCCCAGAAACAACTTTTTAGGAGGAGCGTTATGGAACACTACAATCCCATCCTCGGCAGCGAGCCCAACGGCCAGAAATTTATCACCTGCGGCGAGATCATGCTCCGTCTGACCCCGCCGAACTACGAAAAGATCCGCATGGCATCCAGCTTTGAAGCCAGCTACGGCGGCAGCGAGGCCAACATTGCACTGGCCCTGGCCAACCTGGGTGTGGACAGCACCTTCTTCAGCGTAGTGCCCAACAACAGCCTGGGCAAGAGCGCGGTGCGCTGGCTGCGCTCCAACGATGTGCATTGCACCCCCATGATCCTGACCGAGACCAACGAGACCCCCTCCAACCGGCTGGGTACTTATTATCTGGAGACTGGCTACGGCATCCGCGCTTCCAAGGTCATTTATGACCGCAAGCACAGTGCCATTACCGAGTACGATTTCTCCCAGGTCGATCTGGACGCTCTGCTGGACGGTTACGACTGGCTGCACCTGAGCGGCATTACCCCGGCACTGGGCCCCAACTGCCGCGGCCTCATCATCGATATGCTCAAGGTGGCCAAAAAGAAGGGCCTGACCGTCAGCTTTGACGGCAACTTCCGCTCTACCTTGTGGAGCTGGGAGGAAGCCCGCGATTTCTGCACCGAGTGTCTGCCTTACGTTGACGTTCTGCTGGGCATTGAGCCCTACCACCTGTGGAAGGACGACAACGATCACAGCAAGGGCGACTGGAAGGACGGCGTGCCCCTGCAGCCCAGCTATGAGCAGCAGGACGAGATCTTCCAGCATTTCATTGCCCGCTATCCCAACCTCAAGTGCATTGCCCGCCATGTGCGCTATGCCCACAGCGGCAGCGAGAACAGCCTCAAGGCCTTTATGTGGTACGACGGCCACACCTTTGAGAGCAAGCTCTACACCTTTAATATTCTGGATCGCGTGGGCGGCGGCGATGCCTTTGCCAGCGGCCTGATCTACGCTATGCTCCACGACTACCGCGCCATGGACATGATCAACTTTGCCGTGGCAAGCAGCGCCATCAAGCACACCATCCACGGCGATGCCAACATCACCGATGATGTCAGCTCCATCCGCAACCTGATGAACATGAACTACGACATCAAGCGGTAACATATACGCAAAGATCCCCTCCGGTACGCGCACACCGGAGGGGATCTTCTTATTATGCTTCAATCTTACAGAAACACATCCAGCATCTTTTCCAGCGGGGTGCGGGTGTCAAGCTCCAACCCGGCTTTCTGTTTCAGCATCAGGATGCGGCGGACGCTCTCGTTGAGGCGTTCCTCGCTGATGGTTCCATTCTGCACAGCCTCCAGTACACCGTCAAAGGCTTCCGGCAGGTCGGGCGGCATCAGCAGAAGATCAGCCCCGGCGTTCAGCGCCGCTACAGCCGCTTCTGCTGCAGAATAGTGGTCACGAATGGCTTGCATGGACAGCGAATCGGTGCAGATGACCCCTGTAAAGCCCAGCTCCCCCCGCAGACGCTCGGTCAGCATAGTGTAGGAGAGCGACGCAGGCAGGCCGTCCTGCGTTGCATTGGGGGTGGTGATGTGGGCGGTCATTACTACGTCGGCCCCAGCTGCGATTCCAGCCGCAAAAGGCTTCAGTTCCGTCTCCCGCATCTCTGCCCAAGTCTTGGTGCTGCTGGCCGTGCCGTAGTGGCTGTCCTCTGCGGTATCTCCGTGGCCCGGGAAATGCTTGAGTGTGCAGAGTATGCCCGCATCGTGAAACCCTTGTACAGCGGAGGCCACCATCTGTGCCGCCACTGCCGGATCCGACGAAAATGCTCGGTTCCCGATCACGGTATTGGCCGGATTGGTGTTCACATCTGCCACTGGAGCAAAGTCAAGATTCAGGCCGTAGGTTTTGAGGTAGCCTCCGACGATCTGCCCCATGGCACGGGCATTGGCCGGGTCCCCTGTTGTACCTACTGCCTGGGCACTCTGGTATTGGGGCAGATCAAAGCCGGAAGCATTGGCCAACCGGGCCACGCTGCCGCCCTCCTCGTCCACGGCGGTCAACAGACCGGTCCCGGATGCTGCCTGAAAATCTGCCAGAAGCTTTTTCAACTGCTCCGGGCTTTTCACATTCTGCCGAAACACCACAATGCCGCCCACCGGATACTTTTTCAGCCCCTGCCGTTCTGCCCAGGTCAGCCTTGTGCTATCAGACTGTCCACTGGGGTCCAGTGCCTCGACCCGCACCACGAACAGCTGCCCCACCTTTTCCCGCAGAGACATGGCAGCAAGCCGTTCCTCAACCGGGTCAATCTGGGCTGCTGCCGAGGCCGTTCCCGTCAGCAGCAGAGCCGCCGACAACAGCACAGCAGCTGCCCGCCGGATGATTTTTCGCACGAGAGACACCTCCTTTTTCTCTCAGTGTAGCACACCCTGCAAAGGTGCACAAGATGCAAAGATCCCCTCCGATACTCACACACCGGAGGGGATTTTCCATATCAGAAATACATCAGGAAAGGATCATGCGGTCGTTGGCGAACTCGCCGCCGGACGCGATCTGGAACTTGGCCAGCAGGTCGGAGACGTGCAGGTTCTTCTTCTCTTCCCCGGAGACATCATAGATGATGTGGCCCTCGTGCATCATAATAAGGCGGTTGCCGTACTTGATGGCATCCTTCATGTTGTGGGTGATCATCATGGTGGTCAGGTGGTTCTCCTCCACGATCTTGGCCGAGAGGGTCAGCACCTTGAGCGCCGTCTTGGGGTCCAGAGCGGCGGTGTGCTCATCCAGCAGCAGGAGCTTGGGCTTGTTCATGGTAGCCATAAGCAGGGTCAGTGCCTGGCGCTGACCGCCGGACAGCAGGCCCACGCGGGCGGTCAGGCGGTCCTCCAAGCCCAGGTCCAGGCTCTTGAGCAGTTCACGGTAGCGCTCCCGCTCGGCCTTGGTGATACCGATCCTCAGGCCGCGGCGCTTACCGCGCCGGGCGGCCAGGGCAAGGTTTTCCTCGATCTGCATGGTGGCGGCGGTGCCGGTCATAGGGTCCTGGAACACGCGGCCGATGTAGGCGGCGCGCTGGTGCTCCCCCAGTTTGGTCACGTCGGTGCCGTCAATGATGATCTTGCCGCTGTCCACAGGCCACACACCGGCCACAGCGTTCAGCATGGTGGATTTGCCCGCACCGTTGCCGCCGATGACGGTGACAAAATCACCTTCGTTCAATTTCAGGTTCAGACCATTCAGGGCCGTTTTCTCGTTGACGGTACCGGCGTTGAAGGTCTTGGAAACATTCTGGATCTCAAGCATTTTTTGCATCCTCCTTCTGTGCCTTCTTTGCCGCGGGCTTTGCGAAGTACTTGCTCTTCCAATAGGGCACAGCTAGGAACACGGCCACCACGGAGGCGCTCAGCAGCTTGAGCAGATTTGCGTCAAAGCCGAGGGTCAACACCAGCTGGATGACGATGTAGTAGATGATGGCACCCAGCGAGACGGACACCAGCTTGAGGGCAAAGTTGTGGAAGATGCGGCTGAACAGGGCCTCGCCGATGATGACAGCGGCCAGACCGATGACGATGGCACCACGGCCCATGCTGACATCGGCAAAGCCCTGATACTGGCTCAGCAGTGCACCGGACAGGGCCACCAGACCGTTGGAGACAGCCAAACCCAGCACCACATTGAAGCTGGTGTTGATACCCTGGGCACGGCTCATGGCGGGGTTGGAACCGGTGGCACGGATGCCGCAGCCCAGCTCGGTGCCAAAGAACCAGTACAGCACACCGATGACCACGGCGCTGACCAGAATGACCATGATGATGGGGTTGTGCAGGGCAAGCTCCTTGACCCAACGCAGGGAGATCAGCAGGTCGTACTTGTCCACGTTGATGGACTGGTTGGCTTTGCCCATGATCTTCAGGTTGATGGAGTAGAGGGCCAGCTGGGTCAGAATACCAGCCAGAATGGCCGGGATGCCCATAAAGGTGTGGAGCAGGCCGGTGACAAGGCCGGTGGCCAGACCGGCCAGCAGGGCGATGAAGAGCGCTGCCCAGACGTTCATGCCGGAGAGCAGGCACATAACGCAGACCGCGCCGCCGGTGCCAAAGGAACCGTCTACGGTCAGGTCAGCCACATCCAGGATGCGGTAGGTCAGATACACACCAATGGCCATGATGCCCCAGATGAGGCCCTGCGCACAGGCACCGGGCAAGGCACCGGGCAGGTTGGCAAGTCTTGCAAGAATATCCAAAACGTTTTCCTCCTGTAACTACACTTTTTTCTGATACGGGAAAGCGGAGAAGAACAAAAATCCGCTCTTCTCCGCTGATTTTATTGTAAAGTCTCTTCGTTATTGCAGCGTGAGCTCTGCGCCCCTATCAGGGAAGCTTTCTGCAAAACAGACTGAGCGCTTGTTATTCCTCAATGGCCTCGTAACCCTCGGGAACGGTCATGCCCAGGTCATCGCAGATGGTCTTGTTGTACTTCTTGGTCACGTTGGTGTACTCAACGGGCATGGTGGAGATATCGGCCTCACCGGTCAGGACCTTGGCAGCCATCTCACCGGTGGTGTAGCCCAGATCGTAGTAGCTGATGGACAGGGTCGCCACGCCGCAGCCGGAGCAGATGCCCTCCTCACCGGCGAACACGGGCTTCTTGGCCGGGCGGCAAATGCCGTCGATGATGCCGGTGTTGGCAGCGCAGGTGTTGTCGGTGGGGACATACACTGCATCGTTCTCGTCGGCAGCCTTCTGGCAGACAGAGGCCAGATCGTTGGAATCAGAGAAAGCGTACTGGGTGGCGGTAACGCCCTTGGCCTCCAGGTACTTCTGGACCTCGTCCACCTGATACTGGCTGTTTGCCTCGGCAGAGCAGTAGAGCAGGCCCACCTTGGTGGCCTCGGGCAGCCACTCGGTGATCATATCCGCCTGCTGATCCAACGGAGCCAGATCAGAGGTGCCGGAGACATTGCCGCCCACAGTGCCATCGAAATCGGTCAGGCCCAGAGCAACACCGTACTCGGTGACGGAGGTGCCCAGAATGGGGATGCTGTTGGTGGCAGCCTGTGCGGCCTGCAGGGCGGGGGTAGCGTTTGCCATGATCAGGTCAACGCCTGCGGAAACAAAGCCGTTGGCGATGGTGGCGCAGGTTGCGGAATCGTTCTGGGCGTTCTGGAAGTCAAAGGTGACATTCTCGCCGAACTGTGCGGTCAGAGCATCCTCAAAACCCTGGGTGGCAGCGTCCAGAGCGGCGTGCTCCACCAGCTGGCAGATGCCAACGGTATACTTCTGGCCGTCAGCCGCTGCGGAAGGGGTCGCAGCAGAGGAAGCGGTGGAAGAAGCAGCCGTGGAGCTGGAGGAACCGCCGCAGGCAGTCAGGGCAGCAGCTGCGCCGCAGACAGCGGCGGCAGACAGGAACGAACGACGAGAAATTTTACGCATGATATTACTCCCTCAATTCTACTTTCGCGGCAACAGGACACCGCATGAAAGTCAGTATTCAAGCGGCCTGTCGCATCGCGCTGCCGCTTTACACTCGTGAAGTATATCACACTTTCCGCTCCAAAACAACCGGGGAACAGCCCGAATTATCAATCAAAGTAATTTCATCTATCACTTTTTTCGATAGTTCTGTGCCGCATCTGCATCCCTTCGAGCTTTTTCAGCTCACCGTCCAGCCAGAGCAGATTTTCTTCCAGCTGGGGGCGGTACTCTTTTGCAAAGTCGTACCGGTAATACAGCGCCTGCCACAGCTTTTCCTGCATCCGCCGGGCAAACACCGGCTCAAACAGAGCCTCCAGCCGCTCCACGGTATCTTCCAGCGCCATGCACACCTGCGCCCAGCGCACATCGGTGGCCTCCCGGGCGGGCACATCGTACCGGGCCAGATAATCCCCCACCCTTGCCGCAATGACCTGCCCGCCGCACTGGGTGGGCTGCAAAAAGTAGGATACCTGCCCGTCCTTCGTGATCTCCTGCGCCAGCGGGTAAAGGGCGCAGACCAGCGGCTCGGCATCGTGGATGGCGCAGTGGTTCCCAGTGAGGAAGGGGCAGTTGCCGCGCTCCTCCTTCACCGGGGCCAGACGCAGCACCGGCAGGCGGCTGACCCGCCCGATGCTTCCCCGGCAGAACGCCCGGGCCACGGTGCGGGGCGGCAGGCGCAGGCGGGCCGCGATGCGCCACAGGTCAAAGCCCGACAGCACGATATCCTCCCGCCCCCGGCAGCAGCCGCCGCAGCCCGCGCAGGCAAACGAAAACACCTCGTCCCGGGCAAGCAGGGGCGCGGTGCGGGTAAAATCGGTGCGGCCGCAGAGATCGACCTGTGAATCCTTGAGCATGATGGTTCTCCTGTTCTGTGAATGGTTTTGTTCCATTGTACCACAAAGCCGGGCACAGAAAAAGGGAGCGCATCCGCTCCCCTGTTCAGGACCCCCGGCTCACACGGCGGTAAACCGTTACAGCATCCTCGATGTGGCAGGGCGCGGTGCTGTGGTCTCCCCCTGCCCCGGCCGTGACCAGAATGTATTCCCTGCCCTTCACCTCGGCCAGACTGGCAAGGCAGAGCCCTGCCTCCCCGGTGTAACCGGTCTTGCCGCCCAGGATCCGGCCACTGTGCAGCTCTGTGCCGTCCAGCTGGCTCAGCAGGGTGCTGTGCATCGTGAACCCCTGCGGGTGGCAGTTGGTGGCCGGAACGGTATACCGCTCCATGGTAAACAGCTTGCGGAAGGTCTCGTTCTGCAGGGCTGCTTCCGTCAGCCGGGCCATATCCCGCACGGTGGAAACATGTTCTGGGTCGTGCAGGCCGGTGGGGTTGCAGAAATGTGTGCCAGTCATCCCCAGCTCTGCTGCTTTCTGGTTCATCCGGGCCGCAAAAGCTTCCTCGCTGCCGCTCACTTCCCGGGCCAGCGCTTCGCAGCACTCGGCCCCCGAGGGCAGCATGGCCCCGTACAGCAGATCCCGCACCGTGGCCGTTTCCCCGGCCTGAAACCCCGCCAGCGAGGCATTCTGGGCCTGCAGAGCCGGAAAGATCTCCTCGGGCAGGGTCACGGGCGTGTCGAGGTCCGGGTTTGCTTCTATGGCCAGCAACGCCGTCATCATCTTGGTCATGGAAGCCGGATAGATCGTGCTGTCGGCATCCTTTTCGGCCAGCACCTCTCCGCTGTCGGCCCGCAGTAAAATGGCATGGGGACTGTTCAGCCCATCCAGCGTGACCCGCCGGGGCCACAGCAGCAGAAGCAGGGTCGCCAGCACCAGCAGCCAGAACAGCCGCCGGAAGGCTCTGCGCCGGTGCTTCCGGCGGCGCGGTGAAGTTTTCATTCTCGTTCTCATCCTTTTTTGTAAAATCAAAAGCGCTTTCATCCCCTAATACGGGACGAGAGCGCCTTTTTCTGCAAAAAGTGGGGCCGCCCCACAAAAATTTGTGCAGCGGCCCCAAGCCAGTTTAATATTTTACCTTTTTACGTCATCTACAAGAACGTGTTCAGTGCTGTGCCTTATGGAACATGCTCTTGCGCTTACGCTCCAGCAGATAACCGGCAGCCAGCAGGACACTGCCTGCACGCACCAGAACATCTGCCATCCAGTTGGTGGTACCGGTCTGGATCAGCTTGCCGCTCTCCGGGCGGGCATCCTGTACCGGCGGGTTCACAGGGGTCTCCGGGGCGGGCGTGGTCTTAGCGACTGCCTGCTCCACGGCGGGAGTGGTGGGCCGTGCATCCTGCACTGCCGGGGTAGTCGGCGTAGTGGGAGCCGGAGGAGTAGGATCGGAGGCCTCAGGCGTTTCCGGTTCCGGGTTCGTGGGGATCACAGGGTCGGTCACTTCCCGCAGAGCGCCGTAAATGGTCACGGTGTACCGTGCGGAGTCAGTGCCATCGATGTTCTCGCCGGTGACCTTCACGTTGGAATCCGGGCCAAAGGCATCCAGCACACCCGCTGCTGCGGTGGTGTTGGGGTTGTTCTGGCTCTCATAGCCCCAGACGATGGTATAGGTCTTGCCCTCATACTCATACTCGGTGCCATAGACCATGTCATAAGCGCTGGGAGCACCCTCTGCCTGCTTTTCGTAGTTGCCCCAGATGAGCTTGGTGTTGCCCTCTGCATCGGTGGTCTTGGTGAAGTTCAGGCTCTTACCGTTCACCACCATATCCCGCAGAATAACGACCTGATCGCCATTCTCAGCGGTCTGGTAGGCAGTGTCGAAATTGTATCCGGCCTGCTTCAGCTCTTCCAGTGCCTTGCCGATGATCTCCGGGTCATGGGAACCGTCCACATCCAGCATATAGTTCAATGCGGCGGCGGGCACCCACACGGAGAGATACTGCTTCCCGGTCTCCTTGTTCAGGTCAGAGAGGTAGGTATAGGTCTGGCCGTTATAGGAAAGGGCATCGAAGTTTGCGTGGGCATCATCCTTGGTCAGCAGGAAATTGGTCAGCTTGTCGCCCTGCCCGTTCACCGGCCACAGGGTGTTGTCGGCCTTGTAGTCATAGGTCAGCGTGCCGCCAGTAACGATGAGCTTCTGGCCCTTGTCACTCTTAGTACCCACGATAGAGTTTACATCCACATGGGAGCCATTCCGAATGGTAGTGGTGGAGTTGCTGCCCAGAGAATAGATACCTTTGAGGAAATTGCCCTCAGTGATAAGGGTGCCGTTATCCATGGTAAGAGTTGCACCGTTACCGAGAACAATAGCGCTTGCACCTGTTGTAGCCTGCGAAAGGTGCAACTTGCTATTTTGATCAACCAGAATACTGCTTGGATTCTTGCTTAGGTTAACACGCAGAGCATGAGCCTTGCCCTTCATTTGCAGATTATATTCGCTCTCTCCGGTAACATGCAGTTTGGTCGCACCACTCTGACCGCCAACAAACATCATACCAACACTGCCTATGGAGGTAACCTTGCTCTTGCCGCTGATTTCTACTTCATCAAAACCAGCGTAGATACCTGTGGGAGCTTCCAATTTGACCTCGCTCTTGTTGGTAACGGTCAGTTTTCCCTTTCCGTTACTCTCGGGGCCGTAGATGGCAGTACCATTCTGAGCACTGACGCTTCCGGTGGAGTTGTCGAATGTGATGTTGGTGCCGCCACCGGGAGCAACGGAGATACCCATGCCATTGCCGCTGATATTCACCTGGGAATTATCGAAGGTGATGTCCCCGGCACCGCCCTCATAGTCGATGCCACGGCCATTGCTGTCGATGTTCAGCGTGCTGTCTTCTACGGTCAGGCTGGAACCGGTTCCGCCATAGATTGCAGAGCTCTGTGTTCCCTTGATCTCCAATGTGCTGTCACCTGTTACCGTGATGTCATCGGTACTGTCAATGCCATAACCATTGTTGCCGTAGACTAAACCTTCCTGATCATTATCGATCTTGTAAGCACCGCTGCCCACCGTGTCAATGGTCAGGCTGGATTTGTCCTCTACGGTCAAATCGCCCCGCTGTACGATACCGCGTCCACCCTGCGTACTGGAACCTGCTTCTGTGTGCTTGATATCCACATCGGCGTTGTCCGTCAAGGTCACATCAGAACCGTTAGAGATCACCATTCCGGTAGAAGTATGATCAATGTTCAGAGAGCCTTGGTCGCTGGTCTCGTCTCCTTTGATGGTCAGGGACGCACCCTTGCCACTGCTGTCATCACCTGCGTTTTCGCCGCCCACGCGGATGCCTTCCACATTGCGGTTGGGGCTGCTCTTGCCCTCTTTTTTCGCGGCTTCTGCTTCCTGGGCGGCATCCTCCAAGGCTTCCTTGCCATCAATGGTGTTTTCGCCCTTTAATGTAACTTCCACCTTGGAGTGATCCCGTGCAACAATGCCTGCGGTGTTATCTTTTTCGGTCAGATTGATGTTGGTATTATCCAGCGTCAGGTCAACGTTGGCTCCTTTATTTTCATCCTTGCCTTCCAGATTTACGCCAATATCGATACCATGGCCGCCGGTGGTCAGGTTGGAATCCTTGACTGTCAGGTCAACATCTGCACCTTCACCAATGGTGACAGTGGATTTACCTGTTTCGCTGGTATCTGCATTCACGCTGTCAACCACGATTTTTACATCGTTGCCTTCGGTGCCATCAGTCTTTTCCGTCTTTTTGACATCTTCCATAACGGTGATGGTGTTTCCAGTTGTGGTCTCAGACGTGGAACTGTTCTCTGTGTTGTTGCCAGAAGCATCGGTGGATTGTGTGGCATTATCCGTAGGTGTGGGTACCTCTGTGCTATTGTTGGAGTTATCAGTGGTTGACGGGACTTCTTCCGTTGGCGCGTTGCCGTCCTTGACGTAGATCACACCATTATCCGCTTTATCCTCATTGACGTAGGTGCGGTGCTTCTCACTGCCGTCCTCACCCTGATAACTGTACGCGCCGCGAGTGTCATCCTTGTCAACAGTTACACTGCCATCGCCCAGATAATACGTCACCGCAGAAGCGCTGGGGCCAACCGTGCTCACTGCAACCGCAGTGGCCAGCGACATTGCTGCCAACTTGAATTTCTTGTTTGTCATTTTTCTTCTGCTCCTTTCCAGTTCATGCTCACATGATCGAAAAGTGGTGGTCAAACAGCAGGCCGATCCTTTGTCAACTGTTTTTTGCATGGGAACGCGTTTCTCCCAAAAGCATTTCCAACCTTATGATAGCACATTGTACGAAAAAATCAAGCAAAAATGGAAACTTTCGGCAATTTCTTTGCCGGTGAAAGAAAATACCGCACAAAAACAACAAACCCCTGAAGAATTTCTTCCTCAGGGGTTTTGTTTAAGTCGGCGACTACCTATTTTCACGCGCCGTTTCCAGCGAACTATCTTGGGCACGA